>Ga0308169_10000358_pt1 | contig 73751 bp, 63 predicted proteins | sample PhyBR1_2_FD_202139 | JGI IMG/M metagenome (GOLD analysis project Ga0308169, IMG submission 202139) | Phyllosphere microbial communities from UC Gill Tract Community Farm, Albany, California, United States - DLSLSB.R1 | ecosystem: Host-associated > Plants > Phyllosphere > Unclassified | place...
AGTTGCCATTGTAAAAATCGTCCAAAAAAATAATTATTCGTGGTGCGAGGAGGGGGACTCGAACCCCCACACCATTGCTGGCGTCAGGACCTAAACCTGGTGCGTCTACCAATTTCGCCATCCTCGCGCAGGATTGCATATTGCCACAAAAACAAAGGGCGCCCGACAGTAGAACCGGCCGCCCTGCATTCCGCTTGCTTAGGGGCTACAACTTCAAACGATTATTTTACTGGATTTTCTGTCACTATTGGGGAGCATTTTTATACGCGTGCGGTGCTGCTATGCATGAACTCGGTTGTTTGCCCCTACCCGTCATTCCCGCGAAGGCGGGAATGACGTTCGAGAGCCAACTCAATGCGCTGGCGGCGCGGACGGCTCAGGCTTGTTTACGCGGAACCAGGCTGCATACAGCGCCGGCAAGAACAGCAGCGTCAACGCCGTCGCCACCATCAAGCCACCCATGATCGCCACCGCCATCGGCCCCCAGAACGTCGAACGCGACAACGGGATCATGGCCAGCGCCGCAGCGGCCGCTGTCAACAGGATCGGCCGGCACCGGCGCACCGCCGCTTCCACGATCGCATCCCACGGATGCGCCCCGCCCGCGATGTCCTGCTCGATCTGATCGACCAGGATCACCGAGTTCCGGATGATCATGCCGAACAGCGCGATCACGCCCAGGTTGGCGACGAAACCGAACGGACGATCCAGCACCAGCAGCGCCATCGCCGCCCCGGCCACGCCGAGTGGACCAGTCAGGAACACCAGCAGCGAGCGCGAGAAACTATGCAGCTGCAGCATCAACAGCGTGAACGTGATGAACAGCACCAGCGGCACATTGGCCATGATCGAGGCTTCCGCTTCCGAACTGTCGGCCGCGGCGCCTTCCACCGTCAGGCGATAACCAGCCGGCAGTTTGGCACGGATCTCTTTCAATCTGGCGTCGATCTGCGCCGTCACGGTCGGACCCTGGATACCTTCGGCGACGTCGGACTGCACCATCACCGCCCACTCGCGCCCTTCGCGCCAGACCACGCCCGGTTCCCACACGAACTGCACCCGCGCCACCTGGCCAACGGTCACGGCGCGTCCGCTGCTGGTCGGCACCAGCGCCTCGGACAGCTTGGTGATGGTGGCGCGTTCTTCCACCGGCTGGCGCACCACGATGTCGATCAGGCGGTTCGATTCGCGGAACTGTCCGATCGGGGTGCCGGTGAGCGTGGTGTTGACGGTGCGGCGCACCGATTGCGACGTCACGCCCAATGCGCGCAGCTTGTCCTGGTCCAGGTCCAGGCGCAGCACCTTGACCGCCTCGTTCCAGTTGTCGTTCACGCCCAGGGTGTTGGGGTTGGCGCGCATCACGTCCTTGACCTGGTCGGCCACGCCGCGCACGACCTGCACGTCCGGCCCCAGCACCTGGAACTGCACCGGATACGGCACCGGCGGCCCGTTCGGCAGCAGCTTCACGCGTCCGCGCACTTCCGGGAAGTCGGTGCGGAAGGCCTCGATGATCTTCAGGCGCAGCGCTTCACGCGCCACGGTGTCGACCGGCAGCACCACCACTTGCGAGACGTTCGACTGCGGGAAAATCTGGTCCAGCGGCAGATAGAAGCGCGGGCTGCCGGTGCCGACGTAGCTGGTCACACTCTTGACGCCTTCCTGCTTGCCGATGAAGGCCTCGAAGCGCTTCACGACCGCTTCGTTGGCGCCGAAGCTGGTGCCTTCGGGCGACCACAATTCCACCATCAATTCGGGACGGCTGGAATCGGGGAAGAACTGCTTCTCGATGAAGCTGAAGCCGAATATGCCGAGCGCGAACACGCCCAGACTGAGGGCAATGGTGGTCTTGCGCCATTCCACGCACCAGCTCACGATGCGGCGGAAGCGCTGGTAGGCCGGCGTATCGAACACGTCGTGGCTGCTCTCGCCGTGCGCGTGCGGCTTGACCTTGAGCAGCATGAAGCCGATGTAGGGTGTGAACATTACCGCCACCACCCACGAAATGAGCAGCGCCAGCCCGTTCACCGAAAACATGGTGAAGGTGTATTCGCCGGCCGCCGATTCGGCCAGGCCGATCGGCAGGAAACCGGCGGCCGTGATCAGGGTCCCGGTCAGCATCGGCATCGCGGTCGAGGTGTAGGCGAAAGTGGCCGCTTCGAAGCGTGACAAGCCCTCTTCCATTTTCCGCACCATCATCTCGACCGCAATGATGGCGTCGTCCACCAGCAATCCGAGCGCGATGATCAGGGCGCCGAGCGAAATCTTGTGCAGCGAAATATCCAGCATGCGCATGAACAGGAAGGTAATCGCCAGCACCAGCGGGATCGACAGCGCCACCACCAGCCCCGGATACACGTCGACCCGCCACTTCGGTTTGCTGTGCAGGCCGAGCGCCAGGAACGACACCGCCAGCACGATCACGACTGCCTCGATCAGCACCTTGACGAATTCCCCCACCGACTCGGTCACGGCCTGCGGCTGGTCGGCCACGCGTTCGAGCTCGATCCCGACCGGGAGCTGGGCGCGAATCCGCGTCACGGTCTCTTGCAAGCCCTCGCCCATGGTAATGATGTTGCCGCCCTTTTCCATCGACACACCGAGACCGATGACTTCCTTGCCGTTGTAGCGCATCTTGTCGCCCGGCGGGTCCTGGTAACCGCGTTTTACTGTGGCGAAGTCGCCCAGGCGGAAGGTGGTGCCGCCGGCGCGCAGTTGCAGCTCTTCGATCTGGCCCAGCGTACGCAAAGCACCCGTGACCCGCACCTGCAGGTTGTCGGACGGCGTCACCAGCACGCCGCTGGCTTCGATCTCGTTCTGGGTTGCGATCTGGTTCACGATCTGCTCGAACGGCACGCCCAGCTGCGCGAATTTCTTGCTCGAGAACTCGATATAGACTTTTTCGCTCTGCACCCCGAACTGTTCGACCTTGGCCACCAGCGGCACCCGCAACAGTTGCTGACGCACGAAGTCGGCGTAGTCGCGCATCTCGGCGTAGGTAAAACCGTCGCCCGAGAGCGCGAAGATCGAGCCGTAGGTGTCGCCGAATTCGTCGTTGAAGAACGGCCCGATCACGCCTTGCGGCAAGGTGCCGGCCATGTCGCCGATCTTCTTGCGTACCTGGTACCAGGCCGGCCCGGTCTCTTTCGGCGGCGTCGATTCGCGCAGTTCGAGGATGATGGTGGTTTCGCCCGGCTTCGAAAAGCTGCGGATGCGGTCGATGTAGGGCGTCTCTTGCAGCTTGCGTTCGAGCGGATCGGTGACCTGCTCGGCCATCTGCAGCGCAGTCGCGCCCGGCCATACGGCGCGCACCACCATCGCGCGGAAGGTGAACGGCGGGTCTTCGTCCTGACCCAGTTCGAAGTAACTCAGGATGCCGAACAGCAGGCACGCGGCGATCAGGAAGCGCGTGAGCGGGATGTGTTCCAGCGCCCATCGCGACAGGTTGAAACCCTTCATTTGGCAGCCCCGCTGCCGGCATTCGGGGAAGCGGCGTTGTTGCCGGCTTGGCCCGAGACGGCGGCCTCGGTATCGGCGCGGCGCGCCACGTCGGCAGTGAGGATGCGCACCTTCTGGCCGGGTTTCAGCTGGTTGACGCCGGCCGTGACGATCTGCTGGCCCGCAGTCACGCCACCGCCCAGCAGCACGTCGTTATCGACCTGCCCCGCGACCGTGACATTCACCAGTTTCACGGCGCCCCCTTCCACCACCCAGACGCTGGTAGCGCCCTTGTTCTGCACCAGCGCCGTCAACGGCACGCGCAGCGCGCCGCCCTTGGCGCCGGCGCCGGCCACCAGTTGCACGGTGGCGGTCATCCCCAGGCGCACGTCCTGGCGCGCCGGGATCGACACTTTGACGGTGTAGGTACGGGTGGCCGGATCGGCCATCGGCGAGACTTCGCGGATCTTGCCGGGGATGCTCTGGTCGGCATTGGCCCACAGGCGCACGGTGACGGCGCCGGCCTTGCGCACCAATTCGACCTTGTCTTCGGGGATGCCGATCACGACTTCCTTGTCGTCGGTGCGCGCCACGCGCGCCACCGGGCTGCCCGGCTGCACCACCTGGCCGACTTCGGCTTCGAGCGCGGTGACCACGCCGTCGGCGTCTGACGTAAGGCTGGCGTAGCCCGCCTGGTTGCTCTGGCCGCGCAGGCCGGCGCGCGCGGCGTCGACGTTCGCCTGCGCCGCCTTCAAGCCGCTTTGCTTGGCGTCCAGCACCGCCTGGCTGACGAAGTTCTGGCTGCGCAGGTTGACGTGGCGCTTGTAGTCGGCATTGGCCAGATCACGCTCGGTCTCGGCCGCGCGCAGCGTGGCGCGGGCCTGGCTTTCGGCCAGCTTCAGGTCTTGCGGATCGAGCCGCATCAAGACGTCGCCGCGGCCGACGCTGGCGCCGACATCGACCTTGCGCTCGACGATCTTGCCGCCGACCCGGAACGCCAGCGCCGATTCATAGCGCGGCCGCACGTCGCCCGAGAATTCCAGCTGCTCTCCGTTGGCGCCGGCAACCAGGGTCATGGCGCGCACCGGGCGCACGTCTTGCACGGGCGGCGCCGGCTTGGAGCAGGCAGTCAGCACGACGAGTGCAATCGGGAGCAACAGGGGCAGCAGGCGCTGCGGTGCAACAGGTGGGGCAGACACGATGGCGGTCCTTATGATTGTTCTGATCGTGAAACCGGCGCACGGAGTACGCCAGTTTGTAATCCAGCAATTATAATCATGCAAACAGACAATTTGATGGCCCTAGAGTCATCAATCTAATATGGCAGTAGATCATTACGAAAATTTTCCGGTCGCGTCGATCCTGTTGCCGCGCCGGCTGGTGCCGGCAGTCGAGGCAATCTACGCCTTCGCGCGCAGCGCCGACGACATCGCCGACGAGGGCGACGCGACGCCGCCACAGCGCCTCGACGCGCTCGCAGCGTATGAACTCCAGCTCGACAGGATCGCCGCCGGCGGCCTGCCTGTCGACCCGATGTTTGCGCGCCTGGCCGGCGTGGTGCGTCAGTACAACCTCAGTCTGGACCCGATGCGCAACCTGCTGTCGGCCTTTAAACAGGATGTGGTCACGCAGCGCTATCCGGACTATGCCACCTTGCTCGACTACTGCCGCCGCTCGGCCGACCCGGTCGGGCGCCTGATGCTGGCCTTGTACGAGGCCGACGACGCGCATAACCTGCGCGAATCCGACGCCATCTGCAGCGCCCTGCAACTGACCAACTTCTGGCAAGACGTCGCGATCGACATCACCAAGGGCCGCATCTATATTCCGCAGGAAGACCTGGCGCGCTTCAACGTCAGCGAAGCGGCGCTGCGCGCCGGCACGGTCGATGGCCCGTTCCAGGCACTGATGCGCTTCGAGGTCGAACGCGCGCGCGCCCTGATGCTGTCCGGCGCGCCGCTGGTCAAGCGCCTGCCCGGCCGCATCGGCATGGAGCTGCGCATGATCGTGCAGGGCGGCCTGCGCATCCTGGAAAAGCTCGACAGCGCCAACTACGACGTCTTCCGCCGCCGTCCGGTGCTGGCCTGGCACGACTGGCTGGTGGTCGGCTGGCGCGCATTGCGCATGTAATCCCGGCCTCTGCATCGTATAAGATAGCGCTCTTACAGTGGCCCAACCCGCGGCGCATGACGCCGCCCAACCGAGCATCACCAGTTAGAATTCATGTCTCCTGACGAATACTGCCAGCAAAAGACCGTCCAGAGCGGCTCCAGTTTCTATTACAGCTTCCTGTTTTTGCCGCCCGAGCGCCGGCGCGCGATCACGGCGCTGTACGCGTTCTGCCGCGAGGTGGACGACACGGTCGACGAAACCACCGACGGCTCGGTGGCGCGCATCAAGCTGGCCTGGTGGCGCACCGAGGTGTCGAAGATGTATGCCGGCACGCCGACGCACCCGGTAATGCTGGCGCTGCAGCCGCACATCGCGCCCTACAATTTGCAGGAGCAGCACCTGCTGGCGATCGTCGACGGCATGGAGATGGACCTCGACCAGAGCCGCTATCTCGATTACCCCGGCCTGCAGCGCTATTGCTGGCACGTGGCCGGCGTGGTCGGCATCCTGTCGGCCAGCATCTTCGGCTACACCAATCCGCAAACGCTGCTGTATGCCGAGAAACTGGGCCTGGCGTTCCAGCTCACCAACATCATCCGCGACGTCGGCGACGACGCGCGCAAGGGCCGCATCTACCTGCCGGTGAACGAGCTGCAGCAGTTCGGCGTCACTGCCAATGACCTGCTCAAGCTCCAGCACAGCGACAAGTTCGAAGCGCTGATGCGATTCCAGGCCGAACGCGCGCAAGCGATCTATGACGAAGCCTTGGGCCTGCTGCCGAAAGAAGACCGGCGCGCCCAGCGTCCGGGCCTGATGATGGCGGCAATCTACCGCACGCTGCTGACGGAAATCCAGCGCGACGGCTTCCACGTGCTGAACCAGCGCATCTCGCTCACGCCGCTGCGCAAGTTGTGGCTGGCGTGGAAGACGTATGTCCGCACCTAGATTGCGGGTCGCGGTCGCCGGCGGCGGCTGGGCCGGGTGCGCGGCGGCGCTCGACTTGACGCGCCAGGGCCACCACGTCACGCTGTTCGAAGCGGCGCGCATCCTTGGTGGACGCGCGCGCGGGGTCGACGTGCGCGGCCTGGCGCTCGACAACGGCCAGCACATCTTGCTGGGCGCCTACCGCGACTGCCTGCGCTTGATGCAGCAAGTCGGGGTCGACCTCGATACCGCCTTGCTGCGTTTGCCGGTGCAGATGCGCTATCCCGACAATGGCGACGGCATGGACTTCGTCGCTCCGCGCTTGCCGGCGCCGCTGCACCTGGTGCTGGCGCTGCTGCGTGCACGCGGCCTGGCGCGCGCCGACAAGCTGGCGCTGGCGCGCCTGAACAGCGCCGCCAAGTGGATGGGCTGGCAGCTCGATGACGATTGCAGCGTGTCCGAACTGCTCGAACGCTTCGACCAGACCCCACGCTTGATCCGCCTGATGTGGCGTCCGCTGTGCATCGCGGCCCTGAATACGCCGCCCGAGCGGGCCTCTGCCAACGTGTTCCTGGCGGTGCTGCGCGACAGCCTCGGTGCGCGCCGGCGTGCGGCGTCCGACATGCTGTTGCCGCGCCTTGCGATGGGGGCGCTGTTCCCGGAACCGGCCGGCGCCTGGCTTGACAACCATGGCGGCGCCGTGCGCCTGGGCGTCAAGGTCGCCGCGGTCGCGCAAGATGGCGACGGCTGGCGCCTGGCGCTGACCGGTGCGGGCGGCGCGGTCGAAGAGCGCTTCGACGCCGTGGTGCTGGCTACGCCGGCACTGCAAAGCGCGGCGCTGCTGGCGCCACTGCCCGGGATGGCTGCGCTGGCGACGCAACTGGCCGGCTTCGACTACGAACCGATCGTCACCTGCTACCTGCAATACGCGCCCGCGACCCGGCTCGATTTGCCGTTCTACGCGCTGGAAGACGATCCGGCCAAGGGCCGCTGGGGCCAGTTCGTGTTCGACCGCGGCCAGCTCGACGCCAGCCAGTGCGGCCTGCTAGCGGTGGTGGTCAGCGCCGCCGGCGATGCGGGCGACTTGTCGCGCGAAGACCTGGCAGCGGCCATCGGCGCCCAGCTGGCGCATGATTTACAGCATCCCGGGCTGGCCAATCCAGCCTGGACCCAGGTGATCACCGAAAAGCGCGCCACATTTTCGTGCACACCGGGACTGGCCCGACCCGACGTCAATACGCCGCACCCCGGCCTGGTGCTGGCCGGTGACTACACCGCCAGCGACTACCCGGCCACCCTGGAAACAGCGGTGCGCAGCGGCCTGGCGGCGGCGACGGCCATCCGCCTTCAGCGCGCCCTGCCCCGCGAAAAACGCAGCCTGTCGCACAGCCGTGGTGCAGCGCCTGGCAATTCCATACAGTAGCAGCATCCAAACATCTGCATGGACTCCGTCATGAAACCCCAGTCCGGCTTGCGCGCCGCGATCATGTTTGCCCTGCTGGCGCTGGCCCTGGCCAGCACCGCCGTGCTGGTGCATCCCGAGCTGATCGGCGGCTCGGTGCACGCCGCGGCGGCCACCTCGGCCGCGATCGGTTCGATCCCGCTCATCGGACATCCATAACGCCATGGGCAAGCTCGAATACCTCGACGCGCTCAAGCGGGCCCTGGCCGGACTGCCGCCCGAGACCCAGGCCAAGACGCTGGCCTGGTACGAGCAGCGCTTCGTCGACGGCGTCGCCGCCGGCCGCCACGAAGAAGACGTGGCGCAGGAGCTGGGCGACCCGCGCCAGGTGGCCGTCACGCTGCGCACCAGCGCCCATCTGGCTCAATTGAAAGACAAGAAGCCGGCCGGCGCGCCGATCCGCACGCTGCTGTCGGGTCTGGGCCTGCTGGTGTTCAACCTGTTCATGGCGATTCCGGCGGCGGTGTATGCCAGTCTCTTGATCGCATTGTATGCGTCCGCGTTCGGCTTCTATGTGGCCGGCATCGCAATCACCGCCAGCGGCCTGGCCGGCGCCAACGAACTGGTGCTGAGCGCCCCGCTCGACCATGTGGTGGTGGTCGACGGCGGCGAGCCTGACCGGCGTCCCGGCCAGACCCGCGTCACGATCAGCGAAAAGGGCATCCACGTGTTCGAAGAAGAAGCCGACGCCGAAGAACCGTTGCCGCCAGCGTCGTCCGAGCCCGAGAGCCGGCGCTCGACCATGGGCGTGATCCGTGGCGCCGAGGCGGTGGCCGAACGCCAGATCCAGATCACGACCGATCTCGATCCCGATTCACGCGCCACCCAGACCCTGTTCGGCTGCGGCTTGATCCTGAGCGGAATTGCCCTGTTCCTGCTGGCGCTGGTGATCAGCAAATACACGCTGATCGGCATGCGCCGCTATGCCCGGATGAACATGTCGCTGTTGAAGGGAGCCTGACCCGATGCGGGCCTTGATCAAAGTCGGATTCAGCCTGCTGGTACTGGCCTGCGTGCTGGTGGCCCTGAGCTACAGCATGCTGCGCGCCAACGGCACCACTGCCACCAGCCAGTCACGCCAGGTGGCGCGCGAAGTGCGCGCGGTGCCGGACGGGGTCGACGCGGTGGCCCTGGAAGGCCCGATCGACCTGACCCTGCGCTACGGGGCAACACCAGGCCTGCACGTCAGCGGCGAGCAGCGCTTGCTCGGCAATGTCGAAGTTACCCGTGAAGGCCCGCTGCTGCACATCGGCATTCGCGGCATGGTGCTGCGCCACCGCCAGCCGCTCGAAGTCGAGCTGGTGCTGCCGGCCTTGTCGGCGGTGACGCTGTCGGGCAGCGGCGACAGCACGGTCAACGGCTTCTCGGGCGAGCGAATCGCGGTGCAACTGAACGGCTCCGGTTCGCTGCGCTTCAACGGGCGCTTCCGCCAGGTCGAGGTTGGCCTGAGCGGCAACGGCGACGTCGACCTGAACGCCGGCGCTGCGGTCGAGCGCATGGAAGCGCGCTTGATGGGCTCGGGCAGCATGACCGTGGTCGGCAATGCGCGCGAACTCGATGCGCAATCGTCCGGCTCCGGGCGCTTCGACGCCGAACACCTGCGCGCCGAAACCGTGACGCTCGCCCAGACCGGTTCCGGCGACAGCGTGGTGCAGGCGCGCGGCAAGAGCGCAATCGCGATCAGTGGCAGCGGCGACGTCGAGGTGCATGGCAATCCCGCCGAGCGCAGCACCAGCCGCACCGGCACCGGCAGCGTCAGTTACGTCGAATGAGCGGCAGTCCAGGCTTCGGCACAGACCGTCGCCTGGCCGGCGTGGGGCTGACCGCACTGGTGCACCTGGCGTTGATCGTCGGATGGCAGATGGCGCGCCAGGCGCCGCAGGCAGTGCCGGACGGACTGCAGCCGGCGATCCAGTGGCTGTTGTTGCCGGCGCCAGCGCCTCGCACCGAACCGCCGGCGGTTGCGCCGCCGCCGGTGCCGGTGCCGGCAGCCGGCCGCGCGGCGCCGCGATTCTCAGCGCCGGCCGGCGCCCCGGCCCGCGCCGAGACGCCGCTCATGACGCCGGAGCCGCAACCGCAGCCGGCCGTGCAGGCTGCGGCCGAACCCGCGCCCACGGCGCCACAACCGAGCGTTGAATCGATCCTGGAAAGCGCCCGCCGCAGCGCCGGCGACATCGAACGCGCCCTGCGCAAGGAGCGCCAGCCGACGATCGTGCTGCCGCCCGACAGCGCGCTGATCCGCATGCGCCAGCGTATGCAGGAAGCGCGCGACCTGGCGCCGCCGCATCAATGGGAAGCGCCCAAGATCGAAGAACTGGTGAACCAGACCGGCGACGGCGCACGCCGCACGCGCGTCATCACCGGCCGCGGCACCTACTGCATCACCGAACGTTCGCCCGCGACCAGCATCGACATGATCGAAAAGCACGGCAAGCAAAGGTTTACAAACTGCCCGCAGCATGAGACACCAGCTACGCGCCAGGAGTGGCGTACGGCGCGCGACTGACAGTACCTGCCTGGTCGATCCTATCGCAGGCGAATGAGGACGCGTGCTCACGCGGCCCAATCTGACTACATGAGGAGAGCGTTATGCCAGCCCATATCGGAATCGTCGGCTGCTCGGCCGAAGGCGCCGCGCTTTGCTACCGGACCATCTGCACCGAAGCGCCGGCCATGATGGGGGCGCACGCCCATCCCGAGGTCAGCATGCATACCCATTCGCTGGCCGCGTACCTTGCCTGCCTGGAGCGGGGCGATTGGGCGGGCGTCGGCCAGCTCATGCTTTCGTCGGCCGACAAGCTCGCCGCCGGCGGCGCCGGCTTCCTGATTTGTCCGGACAATACGATTCACCAGGCCCTGCCCCAGATCGAACACGCTTCAACGCTGCCATGGCTGCACATCGCCGACACGGTTGCGCTGGAGGCGAGCAAGCTGGGTTTTCGGCGCGTGGGATTGACCGGCACCCGAATGCTGGTCGAGAGCGATGTCTACCCGCCGCGGCTGGCCAGTCTCGGCATCGACTGCCTGCTCCCGACACCGGCCGAGCGCGAGGAAATCAACGACATCATCATGCACGAACTGGTACGCGGGATTTTCAAGCCCGAGGCGGTGACAGCGTTTCAGCGTGTGATGGCGCGCATGCGCGACGCGGGCTGCGATGCGGTGCTGCTGGGCTGCACCGAAATCCCGCTCATCATGAACGACGCCAATTCGCCGCTGCCGACGCTAGATTCGACGCGCTTGCTGGCGCGGGCGGCGCTGCGACGAGCGATCGGCGAACAGGCGTAATTTCAGCCGCGGGTACGCAACCACTCGAGCACGGCCGCGCCGCTGGCACGGCCGCTGGCAAAACACGCCGTCAGCAGATAGCCGCCGGTCGGCGCTTCCCAATCGACCATTTCGCCCGCGACGAACACGCCGGGCAGCGCGCGCAGCATGGCCCCGTCGTCTGCCAGCGCTTCGAAGCGCACGCCGCCGGCGCTGCTGATCGCTTCGTCGATCGGGCGCGTGCGCAGCAACTTCAGCGGCAGGCATTTGATGGCGGCAGCCAGGCGCGCCGGATCGGCGTACTCGTCGCGGCTCAGGCATTCATGCAGCAGTCCGGCCTTGACGCCCTTGATCCCGAGCCGGCTTTGCAGATGGCTCGACATCGAGCGCGAGCCGCGCGGACGCGTGACCTCGTCCTCGACCCGCTCGACACTCAAATCGGGCACCAGATCGAGCCACACCGTGGCGCTGCCGGCGCGCGCGATCTCGTCGCGTAGCGGCGCCGACAGCGCGTACACCAGGCTACCCTCGATCCCGGTCTGCGTGACCACGAACTGGCCCTTGCGCCACGCCAGCGGCCCATCTTGTGCGCGCCAAGCCATCGCCACCGTCAACAGCGGCTCGCCTGCGTAACGGCTACTGAAATGCTCGCTCCAATCGGTGTCGAAACCGCAGTTGGCCGGCATCAGTGGCGCCACCTCGACGCCACGCCCGGTGAGCAGCGGCGCCCAGGCGCCGTCCGACCCGAGCCGCGCCCAACTGGCCCCGCCCAGCGCCAGGACGGTGGCGTCGGCCGTGACCTGCACCTCGCCCTCGGGCGTGGAGAGCACCAGACCTTCATCGCGCCAGCCCAGCCAGCGATGGCGCATGTGAAAGCGCACGCCGCCTTCGCGCAAGCGATGCAGCCACGCCCGCAAGAGCGGCGCCGCCTTCATCTCGAGAGGGAACACGCGCCCCGAACTGCCGATGAAGGTCTCGATACCAAGCGCGTGGATCCAGGCGCGCACCGCGTCGGCGTCGAACCGTTCCAGCCACGGCGCCACGTTGGCCTGGCGCGCGCGGTAACGTGCCACGAAGTCCGGGTACGGCTCGGAATGCGTGATGTTCATGCCGCCCTTCCCGGCCAGCAGGAACTTGCGGCCGACGCTGGCCATCGCATCGTAGACGTCGACCTGCACGCCCGCCTGCGCCAGCACTTCGGCCGCCATCAGGCCGGCGGGGCCGCCGCCGATCACGGCGACGCGAAATGGGGTTGAGACGGGCTGGTTCATGGGGGACTCGCGATACTCGTGAAGCGGAAAAGAGCCGCATTGTAGACGAGATCAGGATGCCGAAGCGATGTAAAGGTTGCTTGACACGCCGGATGATGCGCTCTACGATGTAAAGCATCCTTTACTTCATGAGAGAGATTGCGATGACCAGGACCATGCACGAAAAACGCACCGGCAACGCCTACCTGCGCGAGATGGGCGGCTCGCTCCTGATCTACACGGTGTTGCTGGTCGCCGCAATCCGCTTCGGCCGACCGATGGATGACGGCACGCTGCGCACCCTGTTTCTGCTCACGCCGATGATCGGTTTCTGCCTGATGCTGTGGGCGATCGCGCGCCACCTGAGCCGGGTCGACGAATACCTGCGCCGCTTCCTGCTCGAGTCGTTCGCGCTGGCCGCTGCCATCACGGCCGGCTTGAGCTTTACCTACGGTTTCCTGGAGACCGCCGGCTACCCGCGCCTGTCGATGTTTTCGGTGTGGATGGTGCTGTGCGGCGCCACCATGGTCGTGTGTCTGGTACGGTCGCTGCGCAACCGCTGACATTAACCATGAATAACCGCATCCGCGAACTGCGCGCCGAACAAGGCTGGAGCCAGGCCGACCTGGCCGAACGCCTCGAGGTGTCGCGCCAAAGCGTCAACGCGATCGAGACCGGGCGCTACGACCCCAGCCTGCCGCTCGCGTTCACGATTTCACGGCTATTCGGCCTGCCGGTCGAAGCCATCTTTTTACCTGATCAGGAGTCTGCATGAGAGCTTCCCTGTTGCTTGCCCTGGCGCTCGGCGCCGCCGCGCCGGTCATGGCGCAAACGCCAGCCGCGGCCCCAGCCGCCACCAGCCGTTACGCTGCGACCATTCAACCGGCCGAGCAATTCGAATCCGGCGCGCTGCTGGTCGAGCGTCACGGCACGCGCGGCCGGCCGCTGATCCTGATCCCGGGGCTGGCCAGCGGCCCGTGGGTGTGGCAGCAGACCATCCGCCAGTTCAAGGAAGACCACACGATCTACGTGGTCACCCTGCCCGGCTTCGACGGCCGCGCCGCGCCGCAGGGCGCGCCGTTCGACAGCGCGCGCGCCGCGCTGCGCGAATTGATCGCCACGCGCAAGCTGAACAAGCCGGTGCTGATCGGCCACAGCCTGGGCGGCACGCTGGCGCTGGCCGTAGCGGCCGACCTAGGCGCCGGTGTCGGCGGCGTGGTGGCGATCGATGGCTTGCCGGTATTCCCCGGCACCGAGAACATGCCGCCGGAAGCGCGTCCGCAAGCGGCAGTCAATGTGCGCACCCGCATGGCGGCGGCGCGCCCGGACGCCTTCGCCGACGAACAGCGCCAGTACATGCGCGGCCAGGGCGTGCTCGATATCGGCAAGGCCGACGCCATCACCCCGCTGCTGCTACGGAGCGATCGCGAGGCGGTGGGCGCCTACGTGGCCGACCTGCTGGCGCTCGACCTGCGTCCCGAACTGCCCAGGATCAGCGCCCCGGTGCTGGTGATCGCGCCGTATTACGAGTACGATGCGATGCAGGACGGGATGAACATGGCGAGCAAGGTCGAGCACTACCGCAGCCTGCTCGAGGGCGCACCGACCGTCGAGGTGGCGCCGATTGCGCCGGCGCGCCACTTCGTCATGATCGACCAGCCGCTGGCGCTCGCAGGCCAGCTGAAACGCTTCCTCGACCGCAAATAGCATCAGCACTTCAGGAGACGCCATGCCTTCGCTCTCGCACTGGATCGGCCAGTATTTGCTGGCCGCCGGCACCATGTTCGGATTGCTCGCCGCCATCGACCTGATGCGTGGCGAAAGCTTGGCCACCACCTGGGCGCCGACGCTGGCCTGGTCGGCGCTGGCCGCCGCGGTCTTCATCGGCGCGCGCTGGCGCCAGGCCAGCCAGAGCGTGTCTGGCGACCTGCGCAGGCACAAGCGCGCCTGAGAGCGCCTAACAAAACCCTCTAGTTGCTCAGCAGGCAACAGCCGAGTACGCTGAGCCGTTCCGACAGTCCGCTATCGGCCAGAAGCGGACCTTGCCATTCAACGCTAACCGCTGTGGCCAACAGAAAATCCCTTACGATGCTTCGTTAAAAATGAAACGACCAGCGCTGTTGGGTCTTGCACTCGCGTTTTCGACGCTCCTTTACGGCTGCACCGATGATTACTCCTCGCCAGACCGCAGGGTAGGCATGCATGGCGAACCCCCGCCGGCTTTGCGTTTGGTATATGAACGCCACTTTGCAGTTGCAGATGCCAACTACCTGAAGGCGCTTGGTGAAATTCATTCTTTTCTATTGGATGCGCGCCTAGCGCCGACTTTCAGAACCCCTTGCTTTACGGACGTTGTGGACATCCACGTATGGGCAAACAAAAAGCGGAGTGCTGACGCATTTCCGTGCGTGGCCCTGCAAGCAACCGTAGGAGAGGGAAGCGATGTTACAGAGACGTACATCCGAACACGCATCGATGCAGTAAAGTTCAACTGGGATCAAAAAGTTTGGCAAGTGTCACTAACAGTGCAGTTCTATGGCCATGACCCTCTCGTTTCCCGCTTCATCTCCGTTACTCAGCCCCAGTTGAAGGCAATGGACTTGCAAAAGACAGTACGGTAATGGCGTACCTAGTCTGGGCGGCCGTACGATATCGTTCGTAGCTCGGGATTGATTGTCAGTTGTAGCTCAGGACGTCCGCTTTGGGTTGGAAGCGGACGCTACAATACGTCCGCAATCGGCCAAGAGCGGACTATGGAAAGAGAACCGCAACGAATGGGAAATCATGTCTCGCGTGACAAAATTGATTCTGATAGGCGTAGCTCTTACCATAGCGATCACGCTGACGCTCTGGTCCGTAAATGTTGAGCGCATAGGCCCTGAGCTGGTTGTATATGGGAATCTATGTGGTCCGAGCGGTTTCGATTTCTGCTACAAGCCGGTATTGAAAGGTGGTTTTCCGGTTGCGTACCTGTTCGACGCCTCAGGCATTTCCGTAGAGCGACAACTGGCGTTCTTTGAAGACAATCTTTCGGTCGGTGCTCTCGTTGTCGACGTTGCTTTCTATTTCGCGATTGTCTTGCTCGCCATGCTAGCTGTCCTGCGTTGCTGGTCAGCTCTTAAGGCATCCGCAAGCTCTACTAAAGCATGACGCCGATGATTCGTCCGCTTGGGGTCGTTAGCGGACGTAAACGACCATAGTTTGGTACTAAGATGGCGGTCGCGTTCGCAGACGGACTAATGCCATGGCCTGAGCACTTCTTCCCAAAGACCTGGGGTCGCTCATGGCAGCTCATCTTCCGGCGCACCATTGATCGCCTAAAGGCGGCCGTCCGCGCATCGATGATCGCGCGGCCCTGGCTGGAATCCTGTTTGTTCTCAAGACTGGAATACCCTGGGAATACTTGCCGCGCAAACTCGGTTGCGGCAGTGGCATGACATGCTGGCGTCGCCTTCACGAATGGATGCTAGCCGGCGTTTGGCAGCATATCCACGAGGCGATTCTTCGACGGCTACGAGAGCACGAGCAGATCATGTGGGATCGAGCTTGTGTTGACGCTGCAAGCGTACCAGCACCTGCCAGGGGCGAGCATACAGGCCGAAACCCGACCGATCGCGGCAAACTCGGAGGCGAACACCATTTGCTGGTCGATGAGCGTGGGCTTCCACTAGTGGCTCAGATCTCCGGCGCCCAAGTACACGACTCGCGTTTCCTTGTCCCGTTGGTAGAGTCGACCCCGGCAGGGAAAGGGTTGGCTGGCCGTGCCCGCAAACGTCCAGGTAAATTGCATGCTGACCGAGCGTACGCTTCGAGAGCCCATCGGGCTTGGCTGCGCAGTCAGGGCATTGCCGCTCATATCATGCGCTACGCTGTAGAGTCGCGCGAAAGGCTTGGACGGTGGCGTTGGTCGTCGAGCGAACCTTGGGTTGGCTACACCGCTTCCGCAGATTGCGTATCCGGTATGAGCGGCGAGCGGACATCCATCAGTCATTCCTGTCGCTTGCCTGCTCGCTCATCTGTTGGCGGTATGTCGAGAGGTTTTGTCAGGCGCCTGAGTCACGCCCCCTCCTCCATGACAGTGTGTGACGCCGCCGCCACCTGGTCGGCGCGCGTCACGCCAGCATGTTCATGCTTTTGTCATAGCTGCAATATTCCACTTGACTTCGGATGTGACAGGCATATTCTTGTACAGGCCACGAACGATGGCCACCCGCATGACGAGGAAGCCACGATTTGCCCGGCAGTGTCGTTAAACATCTTGGAGGATGTGTATGTCGGTAAATAACAAGTCAGCGATGACGCGCAGGACCATACTGGGCGCACTCGCGACCAGCCCGCTCTGGATGCACCCCGCCTGGGCCCAGCCCAACAACCTCAAAATCTCGCACCAGTTCCCCGGCGGCAGCATCAACCAGGGCGACTTCCGCGACCGCCTGAGCCGCAAGTTCGCGGCCGAGGTCGAAAAGCACACGCGCGGCGGCCTCAAGTTCTCGATCTATCCCGGCTCGACCCTGATGCAACCGAACGCCCAGTTCGCGGCGCTGAAAAGCGGTTCGCTCGACATGGCGCTGGTGCCGCTGTCGTACGCCGGCGCCCAGTCGCCGGAAGCGAACATCGGCCTGATGCCGGCGCTGGTGACGTCTTACCAGCAGGGTTATGGCTGGAAGAACGCCGCGGTCGGGCGCGAGCTGTCGCGCATCCTGGCCGACCAGGGCATGGTCATCGTCAGCTGGATCTGGCAAGCCGGCGGCGTCGCCTCGCGCGGCGCGCCGATCATCAATCCCGAAGACGCGCGCGGACTGAAAGTGCGCGGCGGCTCGCACGAAATGGACCTGTTGCTGCGCAACGCGGGCGCCACCGTGGTCAGCATGCCGTCGAATGAAATCCTCGCCGCCATGCGCAGCGGCGCGCTCGATGCGGCGCTGACGTCGTCGACCTCGCTGATCTCGTTCCGGCTGCAGGAAACGGCGCGCTCGCTGACCACCGCGCGCGGCGGCGCCTACTGGTTCATGTTCGAGCCGCTGCTGATGTCGCGCACCGTGTTCGAGCGTTTGCCGAAGGCGCAGCAGGCGGCGGTGATGACGGTTGGCGCCGACCTGGAACGGTTCGCGATGGAAGCGGCGCGCATGGACGATGCGGCAGTGGCGTCAGTGTATCGCGGGGTCGGAGCCAAGGTGGTCGACCTGGATGCGCAAGCACTCAAGCGTTGGCAGGCGGTGGCGCGCGAGACGGCGTGGAAGGAATTCGGGGAGCGCAACAGCAATTGCGCGAAGTTGTTGTCCCTGGCAGAACAGTCGATCGCGGCGTTGTAATCATGTTCGCGAAATGACTGCGCTGGTTGGACGCGTCGGCAGCAGAGCCGCCAACCCTACGCACTGTTGGCATCTTTGGTGCCGACGCGTTCAATGCACCTCGAGGAACCCTTAACCGCCTGTCACTGGCGGGAAAAACGCCACTTCGCCGCCGTCGATGACGGCAGTATCGGCCGCGCACATCACCTGATTACTGGCCATGCGCACCGCTTTCTCCGGCGCCAGCGCTTCGGCCCATGCGCCGCCGCGCGCGCGCAACAGTTCGCGTACCGCACCAACCGTTTGCACCTCGTCCGGCAGCACCAGCTCTTCTTGTCCGACGCCCACCGCTTCGCGCAGCGCGGCAAAATATCGCAGCGTGATTTTCATGTTGTTCCTAGTTCTGTAATTCGGCAAACGGGATGAAGCGCACCAGGTCGCCGTTGGCGATGCGGTTACCGGCCGGGTTATCGACCAGCCCATCGCCCCACACGGTCGACGTCAGCACGCCCGAACTCTGGTTCGGGAACAGGTCCAGGCCCCCGGCTGCATTCATGCGCACGCGCAGGAATTCGTTACGGCGGTCGGCCTTGGCCTGGTCGAAGTCGGCGCGCAGCAGGTAACCCCGCGGCTCGACCGGCCCGCTCACACCCTGCAGGCGCAGCAGGAACGGGCGCACGAACAGCAGGAAGGTCACGAAGCTCGACACCGGATTGCCGGGCAAGCCAAGGAAGAACGCCTGGCCATCGGCCCGATTGACTTGTCCGAACGCCAGCGGTTTGCCCGGCTTGACCGCGATCTGCCACATGTTCAACCGGCCCTCAGCTTCCACCGCCGGCTTGATATGGTCTTCCTCGCCCACCGACACGCCGCCCGAGGTGATGATCAGGTCATGCTCGCGCGCCGCTTCGCGCAGCGTGGCGCGGGTGGCGCCCAGCGAATCGGGGACGATGCCGTAATCGGTGATGGCGCAGCCGAAGTTCTCCAACAGGCCGCGCAGCGTGAAGCGGTTCGAGTTGTAGATCGCGCCCGGTTTGAGCTGGTCGGCAGCGACGTCGCCCGGCATGGTCAGTTCGTCGCCGGTGAAGAACACGGCGACGCGCAGGCGGCGCCGCACCGGCAGTTCGGCCAGGCCGACCGATGCGGCAAGGCCCAGCTCCTGGCTGCGCAGGCGCGTGCCGGCGGCCAGGATGGTGGCGCCGGCGCCGATATCTTCGCCGCGGCGGCGGATCCATTCGCCATCAAGCGGTGCGTGGCGCACGGTGACGCTCTCGCCCACCGCTTCGCACTGCTCCTGCATCACGACCGCGTCGGCGCCCGGTGGAATCAGGGCGCCGGTAAAGATGCGCGCTGCGGTGCCGGGTTCGAGCTGGTGGCCGACGCTGCCGGCCGGGATGCGCTGCGCCACGCGCAGAATCGCGGCGCCGCTCGCGCAATCGGCGGCGCGCACTGCGTAGCCATCCATCTGCGTGTTGTCGGCTGACGGCACGTCGATGGTCGACTGCTGGTCGGCCGCCAGCACGCGGCCGTTCGCTTCAAGGGTCGGCACGGTGTCGATCTGCTCGACCGGCAGCGCGGCCTGCAACAGGAAGTCGAGCGCTTCGCGCACCGACAGCATGGGCGTTTTCTGGTGGGGTGCGTTCATGTCACAGCCCCGTGTGGTCGGCGATGAAGGTCTTCATCAGGTTCACGTCCGGGTGCATCACGACGAAGCGCTGCGCCAGCGCTTCGATGTTCTCGAAGCCGCTCGGGCGCGCGGCATCCGTGCCCAATGCCTCGACGATGGTCTCGTTGAATTTCGCTGCCAGCGCGGTCTCGAGCACGATCATCGGCACGCCCGGCTGCACGTGTTCGCGCGCGACCTTGATGCCGTCGGCGGTGTGGGTGTCGATCGTGATGCCGTATTTGGCCTGCACGTCGCGGATGGTGGCCAGGCGGTCGGCGTGGGTCGAGCGGCCGGAGACGAAGCCGTACTGCGCCACGTGCTTGAATTCGTGGCCGTCGCTGCCCGGCGCGCCGGACAGGTCGAAGCCGCCGTCGGTGTCGACCTTGCGGAACAGCGCGTGCGTACGCTCCGAGTCGCGGCCCACCAGTTCGTACACGAAGCGCTCGAAGTTCGACGCTTTCGAGATGTCCATCGACGGGCTGCTGGTGTGCAGGGTCTCGCTCGACTTGCGCACGCGGTACACGCCGGTGCGGAAGAATTCGTCCAGCACGTCGTTTTCATTGGTGGCGACGACCAGCTGGTCGATCGGCAGGCCCATCATGCGGGCGATATGGCCGGCGCAGATATTACCGAAGTTGCCCGATGGGACGGTGAACGAAACCTTCTGGGAGTTAGCGGTGGTGGCCGCAAGGTAGCCGCGGAAGTAGTACACCACCTGCGCCACGACACGCGCCCAGTTGATCGAATTGACGGTGCCGATCTTGTGGCACGCCTTGAATTCGAGGTCGTTCGAGACCGCCTTGACCAGATCCTGGCAATCGTCGAACACGCCTTCCACCGCGATGTTGAAGATGTTCGGGTCTTGCAGGCTGAACATCTGGGCGGTCTGGAATGCGCTCATTTTATTGTGCGGCGAGAGCATGAACACACGCACGCCGCGCTTGCCGCGCATCGCATATTCGGCGGCGCTGCCGGTGTCGCCCGAGGTGGCCCCAAAAATATTGAGTTCATCGTCGTTCTTGGCCAGCGCGTACTCGAACAGGTTGCCCAGCAACTGCATCGCCATGTCCTTGAACGCCAGCGTCGGGCCGTTCGACAATGCCTGCAGCACCAGCTTGCCGGCCGCACCGTCTTCCAGCACGCGCAGCGGGGTGATCTGGGCGCTCGATTCGTCAACGCGCGCGTTGCGGTAGACCTCGGGCGTATAGGTACGCGCGGTCAAGGCGCGCAGGTCGGCGTCCGGAATGTCAGTGGCGAATTTACGCAGGATTTCGTAAGCCAGTTCGGCGTACGACAGCGTGCGCCAGGCATCGAGTTCGGCGCCAGTCACTTGCGGGTACTCGGCCGGCAGGTACAAGCCGCCGTCCGGCGCAAGGCCGGCCAGCAGGATGTCAGAGAAACATTGGGGATTGCGTGCTGCGGACGCGCTCGTCGCGCGGGTGGACACATAATGCATACGATTGAAGATCCGGTTGGCTCACGTTGATACTTTATTATAGTGGGAGCCAGCCGGATTGTATGCTGCGTTGCAAAATCAGCAGGCCGCGTGGTTCACTGTCACTACGTGGATCGCCAGGCCGCCGAGCGAGGTTTCCTTGTACTTGACCTGCATGTCGGCCCCGGTCTGGCGCATGGTTTCGATCACGCTGTCCAGGCTCACGAAGTGGGTGCCGTCGCCCTTCAGCGCCAGTGACGCCGCGGTAATCGCCTTGATCGCACCCATGCCGTTACGCTCGATGCACGGAATCTGCACCAGGCCACCGATCGGATCGCACGTCATGCCCAGATGGTGTTCGATCCCGATTTCGGCCGCGTTCTCGATTTGCTCATTGGTGCCGCCAAGGGCCGCCACCAGTCCCGCCGCCGCCATTGCGCAGGCCACGCCGACCTCGCCCTGGCAACCGACTTCGGCGCCCGAGATCGACGCGTTCTTCTTGCACAGCATGCCGATCGCGGCCGACGTGAGCAGAAAGTCGCGCACGCCGCGCACCGGGTCGATCGGGCGGCAGTCTTCGGCGTAGTAGCGCAGCACTGCGGGAATGATGCCGGCCGCGCCATTGGTCGGCGCGGTGACGACCCGCCCGCCGGCCGCATTTTCTTCGTTGACCGCCATCGCATACAGGCTCACTTGCTGCACCGCGTCGTGCGGCAGCGCGTTGTGCGGCTGCGTTTCCTGCGCCTGCTTCCACAGGCCCGCCGCGCGCCGGCGCACGTTGAGGCCTCCCGGCAGCCGGCCTTCGGTCACCAGGCCGTGGCAGATGCAAGCCCGCATCACGTTCCAGATATTGTCCAGGCCTGCATCGAGTTGCTCGTCACTCATGCGCGCGTTCTCATTCGCGCGCAGCATGTGCGGAATCGTCAAGCCGTGGCGCTTGCCCTGCTCGAGCAGCTGCACCATCGTGTCGAACGGGAACGGCACCGGCGTGGCCGGGGTCTCGGCGGCGCGCGCCTGGCTTTCGCCGGCTGCCGTGATGAAACCGCCGCCGACCGAGTAATAAATACGTTCGACAATGCTGCCGTCACTGAGCGTCAGCACGAAGCGCATGCCGTTCGGGTGTTCGGGTAGCGTTGAGGCCTTGTGCCAGACCAGATGGGTCTTGGCGCTGAACGGCACGACCTTCTCGCCCAGGAGTTTGAGTTCGCCATCCAACTCCGCTTCGGCCAGCTTGTCGTCGACCGCTTGCGGGTCGACACCCTGCGGCGTCTCGCCCATCAAGCCCAGGATCACTGCCTTGTCGGTGGCGTGACCGACGCCGGTCAGCGCCAGCGATCCATACAGGTGGGCTTCGACGCCGACCGCTTGATCCAGCACGCCGCTTTCGAGCAGGAAGCGGCGCGCCGCGACCATCGGACCCACCGTGTGAGAGCTCGATGGCCCGATGCCGATCTTGAACAGGTCAAATACGCTCATGTCCATGGTATGTCTCCGTGTGTGCCGTGTGTTTTTATTGGACTTCGGGCCGGTTGTCCAGACCGGCCCGGTGGCATTATGCGGCAGCGCTAACGCCGACGTCGATATTCTTCAGCATCGAGGCGACCATCTCGTCGACCTTGACGCGCGACTGCCAGCCCCAGTCGCTCGTGGCGCGGCTGTCATCCAGGCTTTTTGGCCACGAGTCGGCGATCTGCTGGCGGCTGTCCGGTTTGTAGGCGACCTTGAAATCCGGGCGCGCGGCCTGGATCGCGGCGGCCAGTTCGCGCGGGTTGAACGACACGCCGGCCACGTTGTACGACGAGCGGATCGCCACCTTGTCGGCGTCGGCTTCCATCAATTCGATGGTGGCGCGGATCGCGTCCGGCATGTAGATCATCGGCAGCGTGGTTTCCGGCCCCAGGAAGCATTCGTAGGTTTCACCCTTGAGCGCGGCGTGGAAGATGGCGATCGCGTAATCGGTGGTGCCGCCGCCCGGAGGCGACTTGTAGCTGATGATGCCGGGGTAGCGGATGCTGCGCACGTCGACGCCATACTTGCTGTGGTAGTACTCGCACAGGCGCTCGCCGGCCAGCTTGCTGATGCCGTAGATCGTGGTCGGGTCCATCACCGTGAACTGCGGCGTGTTTTCGCTCGGGGTGTTCGGGCCGAAGGCGGCGATCGACGATGGCCAGAACACCTTGAGTGGCTTGCCCGCTTCGCCGCGCTCGCGTGCGATTTCCAGGATGTTGAGCAAACCATCCATGTTCAGGGTCCAGGCTTTCAACGGCGCCTTTTCGCCGGTGGCCGACAGCAGCGCGGCCAGTTGATACACCTGGGTGATGGCTTCGCCCTCCACCAGCCGCGCCAGCGCCGCCTTGTCCAGCACGTCGAGCGTGGTGTAGCGCGCGGCGCCGTAGACGTTGGTTTGTCCGATGTCCGAGGCGATCACGTTGTCTGCGCCGTGCTTGTCGGCCAAAGCGCTGACCAGTTCACTGCCGATCTGGCCGTTGGCGCCGATGATGAGGATGCGTTCCATCTGTTGTTCCCTTGCTTGAATCAGTTATTGTTATTGATGATGCCCAGCTCACGGCCGGCTTGTTCGAATGCCTTGAGCACGAAGTCGAGCTGCTCGCGAGTGTGCGCGGCGGACAGTTGCACGCGCACGCGCGCCTGGCCCATCGGCACCACCGGATAGAAGAAGCCCGACAGCAGCACGCCCAGTTCGAACATGCGCGCCGCGAATTTCTGCGCCACCGGCGCGTCGAACAACATCACCGGCACCACCGGATGCGTACCCGGCTTGATGGTGAAGCCGATGCGCTCGATCTCCTTGCGGAAGTGGGCGGTGTTCTCATGCAGGCGGTCGCGCAGCTCGGTCGACTTGCTGATCCGCTCCAGCACTGCCAGCGAGGCGCCGGCGATCATCGGCGCCAGCGTGTTCGAGAACAGGTAAGGACGCGACTTCTGGCGCAGCGTTTCGATCACTTCCTTCTTGCCCGAGGTGAAGCCGCCCATCGCGCCGCCCAGGGCCTTGCCCAGGGTGCCGGTGATGATGTCGATCTTGCCGATCACGCCGCAGTGTTCATGGGTACCACGACCGGTCGCGCCCATGAAACCGGAAGCGTGGGATTCGTCGATCATGGTCAGGGCGCCGTATTTTTCGGCCAGTTCCACGATCTTGTCGAGTTGGGCGATGGTGCCGTCCATCGAGAACACGCCGTCGGTGACGATGATCTTGTGGCGCTTGCCGGCGTCCGTCGCCGCAATCAGCTGCTTCTCGAGGTCGGCCATGTCGTTGTTGGCGTAGCGGTAGCGCGCCGCCTTGCACAAGCGCACGCCGTCGATAATCGAGGCGTGGTTCAGGGCGTCCGAGATAATGGCGTCGTTTTCGTCGAACAGCGGCTCGAACACGCCGCCGTTGGCGTCAAAGGCGGCCGCGTACAGGATCGTGTCTTCGGTGCCGAGGAAGTTCGACAGCGCGCTTTCGAGTTCCTTGTGTACGGTCTGGGTGCCGCATATGAAGCGCACCGAAGATAAGCCATAACCATATTTGTCCAGCGCCGCCGCAGCCGCCTTTTGGGTCTCGACATCGCCCGACAAGCCCAGGTAGTTGTTTGCGCACATATTGATCAGGGTGCGGCCGTCTTCGGACGTCACTTCAGCGCCCTGGCGCGAGGCCAGCACGCGCTCCGGCTTGAACAGGCCTTCGCCTTTTAGCGTATCGAGTTTTTGCTGCAGGCTGCCGTAAAAGGCTTGATCGCTCATGAAGTGCTCCTCTTCCCTGATTGTGTGGCTGGTCTGGCTTGACCGGCAGTTGGCGGATGTTGTACCGTTGGCTCGTTCGATGAAACAAACTTGGTTCGTTATCTCGAACAGAAATTCAATATATCGAATATTACGCCGGGCCAATGAACTTGGCAAGCGCGGACAATAACCATAGAAGCAATCCGAATTAGGCAAACAGCAAACCGGCAATGAACACAACTCTAACAAACAATGCCCCGCCCGAAGTGGGCGCCACGCTACAGCGCCTGCGCCTGGCGCGCGGCCTGACGCTGGAAGACCTGTCGCGCATCGCCGGCGTGTCCAAATCCATGCTGTCCCAGATCGAACGTGAAAAGGCCAATCCGACGATTGCCATCACCTGGCGCCTGGCCAATGCATTGGGGGTGCAAATTGGCGAACTGCTGTCGTCCGAAGTACGCACGGCGGATTTGATCCGGGTGGTGGAGGCGCACGAAATCCCGACCCTGCCCGGCGCGCATGCGGGGTACTCGCTGCGCATCCTGGGGCCCATGGATTTGGCCGGCAAGTACGAATGGTATGAGCTGATCCTGGCGCCGGGGGGCGAACTGGCGTCGCAGGCGCACGATCCGGGGACCGGCGAACACCTGACGGTGATCACCGGGACGATCGAACTGCAGGTGGGGAGCGAGAAGAAGAAAATCCGGCACGGGGCGACGGCGCGCTACTCGGCGGACCATGATCACGTGATTCGCAATATCGGAAAGACCGAGGCCAAGGCAGTGCTGGTGGTCGTGCATCGCTGACCGGCTGCCATGCTTGCGCCGGCCGGGCGGTTGTTCACTCGCCGGCGCTGGCCTGCACCTGCCTTAACCTAACGACAGCGCAAAAAAACGGCCGCCGGATCGCTCCGGCGGCCGTTTTCATGGCGTCGTCAATGCGTTTTACTGCGCGCCGCCGACGGTCTTGGCGGCATCACCCATGTGCAGCTCACGCGACAGGAAGCCCCATTTATCGGCCACTTCCTCGATCTGCTTGCCGGTCGGCTTACCGGCGCCGTGACCGGCCTTGGTCTCGATGCGGATCAGGATCGGCGCGCTGCCTGCCTGCGCCGCCTGCGCTGCGGCGGCGTACTTGAAGCTGTGCGCCGGGACCACGCGGTCGTCGTGGTCGGCCGTGGTCACCATCGTGGCCGGGTAGCAGGTGCCGGCTTTCAGGTTGTGCAGCGGCGAATACTTGACCAGCGCCTTGAACTCGTCCGCGTTCTCCGACGAGCCGTAGTCCGAGGTCCAGGCCCAGCCGATGGTGAACTTGTGGAAGCGCAGCATGTCCATCACACCCACCGCCGGCAGCGCGGCCGCGAACAAGTCCGGACGCTGGGTGGTCGCGGCGCCGACCAGCAGGCCGCCGTTGCTGCCGCCGCCGATCGCCAGTTTCTGCGGCGAAGTGACCTTGTTGGCGACCAGCCATTCGGCGGCGCCGATGAAGTCGTCGAACACGTTCTGCTTTTGCAGCTTGGTGCCGGCCTGGTGCCAGGCTTCGCCGTACTCGCCGCCGCCGCGCAGGTTGGCGACCACGTAGACGCCGCCCATTTCCATCCACGCCAGGTTGGCCGGCGAGAACGCCGGCGTGAGCGAGATGTTGAAGCCGCCGTAGCCGTACAGGTAGGTCGGGTTCGAACCGTCCATCTTGAGGCCCTTCTTCGACACGATGAACATCGGCACCTTGGTGCCATCGCGGCTGGTGTAGAACTGCTGGCGCGTCTCGTAGTCGGCCGGGTTGAAGGCGACCTTCGGCTGGCGGAACACGGTGCTCTCGCCGTTCTTCAGGTTCAGGCGGTAGATCGTGGTCGGGTTGGTGAAGCTGGTGAACGAGTAGAAGGTCTCGCCGTCGCCACGCTCGCCGTTCAAGCCGCTGACGGTGCCGATGCCCGGCAGCGCGATCTCCCGCACCGGTTTGCCGTCCAGCGCGACCACGCGCACCACGCTTTTCGCGTCTTTCAGGTAGCCGATCACCAGCTGGTTGTTGATGATGTCGGCGCCGGTCATGGTGTCGGCGCTTTCGGCAACGATCTCTTTCCAGTTGGCTTCGGCAGGCTTGGTGATGTCGATCGCGACGATGCGTTTTTTCGGCGCGTTGCGGTCGGTGCTGAAGTAGAACACGCTGCCGACATTGTCGATGAAGTCGTAGCCGCCGTCGAAGTTGTCGATCAGGTCGACCACTTTCGCATCGGGTTTGCTCAAATCCTTGTACGAGACGCGGTTCTTCGGCGCGGTGCCCTTGGTGGTGGTGATCAACAGGTAGCGGCCGTCTTCGCTCGACTGGCTGCGAAAGCCCCATTCCTTCTGGTCGGCGCGGTCGTAGACCAGCGTGTCGGCACTTTGCGGCGTGCCGATGCGGTGAAAGTACAGCTTCTGGAAATAGTTGACGTCGGCCAGCTTGGTCGCTTCTTTCGGCGCGTCGTAGCGGCTGTAGAAGAAGCCCTTGCCATCCTTGGTCCAGGCGGTTTCGCTGAACTTGACCCACTTCACGTGGTCAGCCAGGTCCTTGCCCGATTCGATGTCGCGCACCTTGATCTCGTTCCAATCCGAACCCGAGGCGGCGGTGCTGTAGGCCAGCAGCTTGCCGTCCGGGCTGACCTGGATACCGGCCAGGGCCACGGTGCCATCGCTCGAGAGCTTGTTCGGGTCGAGCAGCACGCGCGGGGTGTCGGTCAGGGTTTTCAGGGTGTACAGCACCGACTGGTTTTGCAGGCCGTCGTTGCGGGTATAGAAGTAGCGCCCCCCTTCCTTGCCCGGCACGCTGTAGCGCTCGTAGTTCCAGAGCTGGGTCAGGCGCTGGCGGATCGCTTCGCGCTGCGGGATTTGCGCCAGGTAATCCTGGGTGACCTTGTTCTGGGCATCGACCCATTGCTTGGTCTCGGCGCTGTTCGCGTCTTCCAGCCAGCGGAATGGGTCGGCCACTTTCGTGCCATGGTAGTTGTCGATCTGATCGAGCTTTTTCGAGACCGGATAGGTGAGCGAAGGGCCGCTCGGCGAGCAGCTTTGTGCCAGCGCCGAATTGGCGCCGAAGGCCGCAGCCAGCATGGCGACGAGCGTTGCGTGTCTCAATTGCATATGATTCTCTTGTCGAGGAGTATGATGAAAGTGGCATGTGCCGCTGGGCATCATAGCGCGAAACGGTTGGGTTTGGTATCGCCAGGGTGCGCTATATGACACGCTGGAATTTGGCATAAAGACACTTCATCAAGGATCGATCCGCGCGCGTGAGCGTGCATTGATTGACTGAAAACCGATTCGTATGAGAACTACGGTATCGACGCGCGCACGGTGGATGCGTCGCGCGCTGTTGCTGGTACTGCCCGCACTGGCTCCGAACTACACCGGCTACGTGATGACGCGTCGTCATGCCGCGCTCTCGACCGACGAGAAGGACGATATCGATGCGCTGCGTGCGCAGTTCCCCGGCACGGCGCCGTAATCGCACACGCTGCTCAGGCGCGCGCCCGCAACGTGCCCTTGCCCGCTGCGCGCAGATAAAAGCCCAACCCTCTGGCCGGACCACGGCGCGCAGCGCGACCGCCGGCCACCATGCGCGCCAGCCTGTACTGCGCTTCGCGCTGGCCCTGCCCTGCGGCGCGTTCGAACCAGTGCAATGCATACGGCAAATCGACCTCGACGCCGCGCCCGTCGGCGTAGGCCACGCCCAGCCGGCACTGGGCCTGGGCGTCGCCGGCGGCGGCCGCATGACGAAACCAGTACAGCGCCTGCGCCGGGCTGGCCGCCACGCCATGACCGCGCCCGTACATGTGGGCCAGCTGCACCTGGGCCCTGACATAGCCCTGCAGCGCCGCCTTGCGAAACCACGCCATCGCCAGCGGATGGCTGACATTGACGCCGTGGCCGTGCAGGTAGCAGTCGCCCAGCTGGGCCTGAGCGCGCGCCATGCCCTGTTCGGCGGCGCGGTAGAACCAGCCGATCGCCGCCTTGTGCGACTGGCGCACACCGCGCCCCTTGCGGTACAGCAGGCCCAGGTTGTGCTGGGCCGAGCGGTCGCCCTGCACCGCGGCGAGGCGAAACCAGCGCGCCGCCAGCACGTCGTCCGGCGCGACGCCGCGGCCGTTGTAGCACATGGCGCCGAGGTGGTTCTGGGCATAAGCCAGGCCGCGGTTGGCCGCGCGCGTGAGCCAGGTTGCGGCGCGCACATCGTCGCGCGCGACGCCGGCGCCGCGCAGGTAGAGCTGGGCCAGGTTGAACTGTGCGTAGGGATCGCCGCGCTGGGCGGCGCGGAAATACCACTGGTAGGTGTCTTCCGCGTCGCGGGCGGCGTTGTCACTGCTCATCCATGTTCTCCAGGCGGTTGCAGGCGCAGTGCCGGACGCGTTTTGATCGCACACGAGGTGATGTGGTCAAGCGGCCGGCACGGAAACGCAGGCCGCGGGCGCGGCCATCCGTTGCCAAAATTTTAAGTAGAGCTCGGGATCGGGAATTTGCGACCGCGCAATCGGGCGCCAGCGCGGTGCAGACATGGGCGCGTGGTAGCGCCCACAAGATAGATGCGAAGAAACGGATGTAACGCGCCGGAATGACGCATTAAAGACGAGCAACAAAACAGCGCGTGACGCAGACGCATCACGCGACTTGCAGAAGTCAGGCTGCGACTGCCTGGCGGCGAGCGCGCTCGGCAGCGGCGTACTTGTCCAGGAAGACAGGAATCTTGGCGGCGGCAACCTTGTTGATCGACACCAGCAGACTTGGCTCGACGCGCGTCAGGTCGCAGGCTTTGCCGAGGTGGCGCGCCGCATGCAGCAGCACGTCGGCGGCGACCTGGGCGTCGGCCTCGGCCCGGTGGGCGGTGCCGCGGAACTCGATGCCGAGCTGGCGCGACAACTGGCCCAGCTTGTAGCTGGCCAGGCCCGGGAACAGGCGGCGCGACAGTTTCAACGAGCAGACCAGGCCGGCGTGACCGGTGACGCGGTTCAGGCGCGCGCCTTCGGCTTTCAAAAACTTTTCGTCGAAGCTGGCGTTGTGCGCCGACAGCATGTCGCCGCCGATGAAGTCGATCAGTTCGGGCACCACCTGGCGGGCCGGCGGCGCGCCATCGACCATCGCTTGCGTGATGCCGGTCAGCTGGGTGATGAAGGCGGGCACCCGCACGCCGCAATTGACCAGCGAAACGTAACGCTCGGTGACTTCGCCGCCGACGATGCGCAGGGCCGCCACTTCGGTGATGCGGTCGCCCATGTCGGGCGACAGGCCGGTGGTCTCGAAGTCGAGCATCACCATCGGCCGATCAAATACACTCATTGCTGTTCCTTATCCCTTGTTGCGTTGGTCCGTCAATCGGCGTCGAGCTTCAGCCAAACTTCAGCCGAACTTGCGCTGCGCGTCCAGCGCCAGCCCGGCGCCGATGCTGCCGAACAGGTCGCCCTCGACGCGGCGCGCGCCCGGCACCAGGGCGCCGATGCGCTCGCGCAGCAACCCGACGCCGCTCGAACCACCCGTGAAGAATACCGTATCCACGTCCTGCGCTGCGACCCCGGCGTCGGCGAACAAGCGCTTGACGGTGGCGCCGACCTGCTCGACCAGGCCGCCGATCGCGTCTTCGAACTGCACGCGGGTGACGTCGAGCGACTCGGGCGGCGACAGGCGATCGAGCGCCATGCGTACGTGCGGCGCGCCCGACAAGCCGATCTTGGCGTCCTCGACCTGGATCGCCAGCCAGTGGCCGGCGCGGTCCTCGATCAGGTTTTGCAGGCGCGCCATCTTGGCCGGCTCGGCGGCGTCGCGCGCCAGGTCGGCCAGCTGCACCACGCTCTTGCGGGTGTAGGCCTGGTTGATCGTATGCCAGGTGGCCAGGTTGTAATAGTAGCTCGATGGAATCGCCGAGCCCGAGCGCAGGCTGCTGCCGTGACCGAGCAGCGGCATCACGCTGGCCAGGCTCAGGTACTTGTCGAAATCGGTGCCGCCGATGTGCACGCCGCCGTTGGCCAGGATGTCGTCGCGCCGGTCCAGCCGCGCCGAGCGGCTCGGCCCCAGGCGCACCAGCGAAAAGTCGGAAGTACCGCCGCCGATGTCGGCGATCAGGACCAGTTCTTCACGGTCGATCTGCGCTTCGTAGTCGAATGCGGCGGCGATCGGCTCGAACTGGAAGCTGACGTCGCGGAAACCTACCGAACGCGCCACCTCGAGCAGCGTGTCTTCGGCCAGGCGGTCGGCCTTGGCGTCGTCGTCGATGAAGAATACGGGGCGGCCGAACACTGCGTGCTCGAACCCGCGCCCGGCCTGCTGTTCGGCGCGGCGCTTGACCTCGCCGATGAACTGGGCCAGCAGCGCGCGAAACGGCAGCGAGCGGCCGGCGACCTCGGTCTGGCCGTCGATCAGGCTGGTGCCCAACAGGCTTTTGAGCGAGCGCATCAGGCGGCCCTCGTAGCCTTCCAGGTATTCGGCCAGCGCCGCGCGGCCGTAGCTGACACGCTCGTCGTCGGCGTTGAAGAACACCACCGAGGGCAAGGTCGCCTTGCCCTCTTCGAGCGTGAGCAGCGAATTCGCAGCCGAATGAACAGCGCCGGGGCGTAGCCAGCCGACCGTGGAGTTTGACGTGCCGAAGTCAACGCCGCAAGCGTTCGCCATAGGAACCTTTGTTTGGAGAGGGGCGGTATGGTAACAGATTCGCCGCCGCATGGCAGCCCCTGCCCGGTCCGCTGCATCGGCGCAACAGACGCCGATCGCGCGCAGACGGCGCTATAGTGATGCCGATAGGCGGCTCACCCGGGAGGCGGCAATGAACGGCGATCGACGCGAATGGCTCATGCGGCGCAACTGCTCGCTCAGCCCGCGCCAGGCGCTGGGGGTGTATCTGCTGCTGTCAAGCGCCACGCTCGGCATCGGCGTCGTGTTCACCTGGCGCGGCGCCTGGATGGTGCTGGCCTTCGCCCTGCTCGAGACGGCGGCGGTGGGCCTCGCCCTGCTCTACTATGCGCGCCACGCGCTCGACCGCGAACGCATCGTCCTGGGCGACGGCTGGCTGCTGGTCGAGCGCGACGACGGCGCCCGCCACAGCACGCTGCAGCTGGAAGCGCATGCGGTGCGCGTCAGCCTGCTTGAAACCCGCATGCGCAGCCTGATCCGGATCGAAACGCGCGCCGGCGCGATCGACGTCGGGCGCTTCGTCACGCTCGAGGCCCGGCGCGCCGTGGTGCGCGAACTGCGGCGCGCCCTGCCCGGCGGCCTGCTGCGCTGACGCTCAACCAACCGGGCATCGAGCCTGGTTCAGCCGAATCTCAAAAGTCCTGTAAGCAAGCTCTTACACCAGCACGGCAGCGCTACCGATATGGCGTCGTCCATAGGTTTTGCATAATTGCATATTAGCGAGTATTAACTCGCAGATAACAATAATGCAGAAGGAATAGACGAGATGAGTAATTCCCCCCAGGCCGGCGCCGTCGTGGTGCACGGCGGCGCCGGCGCGTCGCGGGAGCACGAAGACGGTTGCGTGCTGGCCGCGCGGCGCGCCCTGGCGCAGCTGGAAGTGAGTGGCGACGCATTGGACGCGGCCGTCGCCGCCGTCACCACCCTCGAAGACGACGGCCGCTTCAACGCCGGTAGCGGCTCGGCGCTGGGGCTGGACGGCGCCACCATCGAAATGGACGCCTCGATCATGGACACGCGCGGGCGCCTGGGCGCGATCGCCGCGGTGCAATCGGTCAAAAACCCGGTGCAGCTGGCGCGCGCGGTGGCCGACACCCCACACTGGCTGCTGGCCGGCGAAGGCGCGGGACGCTTCGCGCGCGCCATCGGCATGGCCGAAAGCGCACCGGTATCCGAGCGCCAGCGCGCTGCGCACCGCAAGATCCTGGCGCAACTGGCCGGCTCGGTGCCGGCCATGCCAGGCGTGAACAACGCCTTGTTCGAGCGATTCTGGAACTACAACACCCCGCTGCACCTGCCCGAAGGCTCGGCCTGCGACACGGTCGGTTCGGTGGTGCGCGGCGCCGACGGTCACTTCGCCGTGGCCTGCTCCACCGGCGGATCGGCGCCCAAGCTGCTGGGCCGGGTGGGCGACACCCCGATCATCGGCAGCGGTTTCTATGCCGGCTCGGAAGGCGCAGTGGCGGCCACCGGCATCGGCGAACACATCGTGCGCCACCTGCTGGCGCGCACCGTGTACGGCTGGATTGCCGACGGCATGCCGCTCGAGCAGGCCTTGCAGCGCGGCGTCGATCTGTTCGCCCCCGGGATCGTGGTCGGCCTGATCGCGGTGACCCGCAATGACGCCGGCGCCTGCAGCAACAGCGATATGCCCTTCTCCAAAATGGTACAGCGATGAACGACAATCACATGACCCAACAAGCCGACAACAACAGCAGCACCTGCAAGATCGAGAACAGCCGCAACGGCCACCTGGTCATCATCGGCGGCCACGAAGACCGCGAGCACGGCAAGGAAATCCTGAGCCGCTTCGTCGAACTGTCGGGCGGCGCCGATGCGCGCATCGTCGTGATCACGGCGGCCAGCCAGGTCGCCGACGAGATGTGGAAGATCTATGACGACGCCTTCGCCGCGCTGGGCGTGACCGAGCGCAGCCACCTTGAACTGTCCAGCCGCCAGGACGCCAACGACGAAGACACGATCCGCATGGTGGCGCAGGCGACCGGCATCTTCATGACCGGCGGCGACCAGAAACGCTTGCTGGCGCTGATTGGCGGCACCGCACTGGACGCCGAGATGCACGCTGCGCTCAAGGTCCGCGGCGCCACCATCGGCGGCACCAGCGCCGGCGCCTCGGCCATGTCGGGCCACATGCTGGCCCAGGGCCGCACCGACCTGCTGCCCGAAAAAGGCGCGGTGAGCCTGGGCGCGGGCCTGGGCTTCCTGCACCGGGTGGTGGTCGACCAGCATTTCAACGAACGCCAGCGCCTCTCGCGCCTGCTCTCGATCGTGGCGGCCAACCCCTACCTGCAAGGGATCGGCATCGACGAAGACACCGCTCTCGTGATCGAGCGCGGCGTCGGCATCGAAGTGCTGGGCGAAGGCGCGGTGACCGTGGTGGACGGGCGCAACATGATCACCAACCTCACCGAAATCAAGCACCGCGCCACGCCGGAACTGATCGACGTGCGCCTGCACCTGCTGCCGGCCGGGACCAGATACTGCCTGCCGGGCGCCGACGCGCCGCCGGATCAGCGCCTGCCGCCGCCGCTGCTCGACTTCCTGGAAAATGTCACCAAACGGACAACGATGTCATGAGAATCAAAGAAAAACGCACCCTGCGCGGCCCCAACCTGTACGCAGCCACGCCGTGCCTGATGGCGCTGGTCGACAACCGGGCGCGCAAGGGTGGTGGCATTGCGGCGCGCCTGCTCGCACTGCTGCCGGCGCTACCGGCGCAAGCCGCCGCCCGCCTGGCCGACGACGTGTTGCCGGTCGACGCACTCGAAGCAGTGGTCATGGAGCTGCAACGCCTGGCCGGCGCGCCGGGAGAACACAGCGCCACCTTGAACGTGCTGGGCAAGCCGCAACGCCGGCGCGTGGTGTGCGGCTACGCGATCGAACAGGTGGCGGCGCAAGCGCTCGACATCGCCATTGCGCTGCTCGAAGCACTGGCCGAAAACGCAAGGTTCGACCTCGACGCCGCGCTGGCCGAACTGCGCCAGACCGCCGAAGACTATGCCATCGGCACCAGCACCGGCGCCGTGGTGAACGCGGCGCGCCGGCGCGGCATCCCGGCGCTGCGCCTGACCGATGACGCCAACCTGTTCCAGCTGGGCTGGGGCAGCCGCCAGAAGCGGCTGCAAGCGACCATCACCTGCGCCACCAATTCGATCGCGGTCGGCATCGCCAGCGACAAGCAGCTGACCAAGACCCTGCTCGATAACGCCGGCGTGCCGGTGCCGGGCGGCGAGGTGGTCACCAGCCTGGAAGCGGCGCAGCGCGTGGCGCGCCGCCTCAAGCGTTCGGTGACGGTGAAACCGCTCGACGCCAACCAGGGCAAGGGCGTCACCGTCGATTGCGCCACGCCCGACGACGTGGTGCGTGCGTTCGAGTTCGCGCGCCAGTTCGGCCGCCGCGTGATCGTCGAAGAACACCTGCGCGGGCGCGATTACCGGGTGCTGGTCACCGGCGGCAGGATTGCCGCCGCCGCGTGGCGCCGTCCGCCGAACGTCACTGGCGACGGCGTGTCGACCATCCGGCAGCTGGTCGAAACCGAGAATCGCAACCCGGCGCGCGGCGCCGGCCACACCAACATCCTCACCAAGATCCCGCTCGATGCGCTGGCCGAAGAAACCCTGTCGCGCCAGGGCTACGAGCTCGACACGGTGCTGAGCAGCGGCCTCCAGGCCGACCTGCGCGGCAACGCCAACCTGTCGACCGGCGGCACCGCCGAAGACGTGACCGATCTGCTGCCGGAAGAAACGCGCGACATCTGCATCCGCGCCGCGCGCACCATCGGCCTGGACGTGGCCGGGATCGACGTGATCTGCGAGGACATCGCGCGCCCGCTGCGCGAGCAGCGCGGCGGCATCATCGAAGTCAACGCGGCGCCCGGCATCCGCATGCACCAGTACCCGAGCCGCGGCGCCCCGCGCGACGCCGGCGACGCGATCGTCGAGGCGCTGTTCGGTTCGTGCAACGGCCGCATCCCGCTGGTGGCCGTCACCGGCACCAACGGCAAGACCACCACCAGCCTGATGATCGAACACGCCGTGCGCAAGGCCGGCCTGCGCACCGGCGCGACCACCACCGGCGGCGTCTACTTCAACGGCCAGCTGGCCTGGGAAGGCGACTGCACCGGCTACCATTCGGCCAAGAGCGTGCTGGCCTCGCCGGATGTCGACTTCGCGGTGCTGGAAACGGCGCGCGGCGGCATCCTCAAGCGCGGCCTGGCGTACGACCATTGCGACGTGGCGGTGGTGCTGAACGTGTCGGCCGACCACCTGGGCCTGGACGGCGTCGACACCATCGAGCAGCTGGCCAAGGTCAAGGCGGTGGTGGCGCAGCGCGCCACGCGCGCGGTGGTGCTCAACGCCGAAGACAATTACTGCGTCGAGATGGCCGACACCCTGAGCGACGGCGTCGAAGTAATCTATTTTGCGCTCGACGCCGAAGACCCGGTGCTGCTGCGCCATGTGGAGCACGGCGGGCGCGGCGTGTATCTGCAGGATTCGACGATCGTGCTGGCCAACGGCCTGCGCCACGAAGCGCTGCTCGACGTGCGCGAGATGCCGGCTTCGCTTGGCGGGCGCGCGCGCTACAACATCGCCAACGCGATGGCGGCGGCGGCGGCGCTGACTGCCAGCGGCTTCGGCAACCTGGAGATCGCCGACGGCCTGCGCGACTTCGTCTCGGACAGCAAGCACAATCCCCTGCGCTCGAACCTGTTCGACGTCGACGGCGTGACGGTGGTGGTCGACTATGCCCACAACTGCGCCGCCTACGCCGCGCTGGCCGACATGGCGCGCGCCATGACGCCGGGCCGGCTGGTGGGCGTGGTGGCGGCGCCGGGCGACCGCCGCGACGCCGACCTGGTCGACATCGGCCGCACCTGCGCCGCCGGCTTCGACGATCTGGTGATCTACGAATCCGAAAACCGCGGCCGGCTTGACGGCGAAACCGCCACGCTGCTGGCGCGCGGCGCCAAGCTGGGCAAGATCGGCAGCGAGTCGCTGCAGGTCGAGCACGATGTGCACCGTGCGATCCGGCTTGGGTTGTCGATGTGCCGGCCGGGGGATGTGATGGTGTTCGGCTGCGGGTCGTCGATTTCGGAGTTGACCGAGGCGCTCAGGCCGACCCGGCCGGATCTGGCGCGGCGGATTGAAGCTGCCGCAATTTGATCATGAACGCGTGGACGGAGAATCCGTCCACCCTGCAATAAACAAGGCGGCCCGCGGGCCGCCTTCTTGTTTCACTGCCAGACAGATCACACCGTCTGCGCCGCAATCAGATCCGCGCTCTCCGGATCGGTGACCCGAATCGCATCGACAAACACCTGCAGCGACGAGCCGCACGCAAACACCAGCACGTCCCCCGGCTGGCACAGCGACAAGCCGAGGCGGATCGCATTGCCGACTTCGAGTTCGCGATGCAAGGTGTCCGACATGCCGACCGCTTCTTCGGCCCCGCCGATGATCAGGTCGACCGCCTCGCCCATTTCACGGCCGCGGCTCTGCGACTCGTACACCACCAGTTCGTCGAAGCGCTCGCCGCACACGCGGCCGATTTCTTCCAGGTCGCTGTCGCGGCGGTCGCCCGGCGCGGTGACGATGCCGACCAGCTGGCCGGGCAGCATGGCGCGCGCCATGTCGGCCATCGCCGCGTAGGCCGCCGGGTTGTGCGCGTAGTCGACGATCACGGTCACGCCGCGTACATCGAACATGTTGGTGCGCAGCGGATTGGTGCGCCCGTTCGAGACGAACGTCGACAGGCCGGCCGCGATCTGCAGGTGCGAGTAGCCGGCCGCCATCAGGCCTGCTGCCGCTGCCAGCGCGTTGGCGATATTGAAGCGCGCCAGGCCGCCGAACGAGACCGGCATGCTCTCGACCTTGATCACCGCCTGCTGGCTGTGACCATCGGCCAGCACCAGCGCCCCGTCCTGCAGGTAGGCGCCGCGGCCACCGTCTTCCAGGTGCTTGAGCATGATCGGGTTCTCGGCTTCCATCGAGAAGAACAGCACTTCGGCGCCCGGCTTGACGCGGCGCGCCATCTGCACGCACAGCGCGTCCTGGGCATTCAAGACAACTGCCCTGGAAGCCGACTGCGCCACCACCGCCTTTACCTGCGCCAGGTCTTCGATGGTCTCGACGCCGTCCAGGCCCAGGTGGTCGCCCGCGACATTGAGCACGATGGCCACGTCGCAGCGGTCGTACGCCAGGCCGCGCTTGAGGATGCCGCCGCGCGCCGTTTCCAGCACCGCCACTTCCACTTCCGGCGCGCTCAGGACCGTGCGCGCCGACCAGTAGCCGGTGCAGTCGCCCTTGACGATCTGCTTGCCGTCGATGAAGACGCCTTCGGTGGTGGTCACACCGGTCACTTGCCCCGCCATGCGCACGGTGTGCGCCACCAGCAGCGTGGTGGTGGTCTTGCCGTTGGTGCCGGTCAGCGCAATCACCGGGATGCGGCCATTGCCCTTGCCCATCAGGCCATCGACGATCGCGTCGCCGGCGTCGCGCGGTTCGCCCGCGCTCGGGTACTGGTGCATGCGGATGCCCGGCGCGGCGTTCACTTCGATCACCGCGCCGCGCTGTACGGCGAGCGGTTGCGAGATGTCCTGGCACACGATGTCGATCCCGGCCACGTCGAGCCCGATCTTGGCGGCGGCGCGCACGCACAGCAGCACGGTCGATTCGGGCAGCAGGTCGGTCACGTCTTCGGCGGTGCCGCCGGTCGACAGGTTGGCGTTGCCGCGCAATTCGGCCGTCACGCCCACCGGCAGCACGCTGTCGAATTCGAAGCCCTGGCGCGCCAGCATGTCGGATGCATGGTCGTCCAAGGCGATGCGGGTCAGGATGGTGGCGTGGCCGGCGCCGCGCGCCGGATTCGCGTTTTCCAGTTCGACCAACTGGCGCACGGTCTGGATGCCGTCGCCGACCACGTGCGCCGGACGGCGGCACGACGCGGCGGCCACGCGTCCGCCGGCCACCAGCACGCGGTAGTCGCGCCCATGCACGTGACGCTCGACGATGATGCGCCGGCCATACTGGCGCGCGAATTCGAAGGCGCGCGCGACGTCGTCGGGCGTGCTGCAATCGACCGTCACGCCCTTGCCCTGGTTGCCGTCCAGGGGTTTGAGGGTGACCGGTGCCGCCAGGCGGCGCGCCACGCGCTGCGCCGCCTCCACGGTGGTGACGACGTCGCCCTCGGGCACCGGCACGCCGGCTTCCTTGAGCAGGGCCTTGGTCAGTTGCTTGTCGCTGGCGATCTTGACCGCGATGAAACTGGTGTCGCCGGTGGTGGTCGCCTGCAGGCGCTTTTGCTTGACGCCCCAGCCGAGCAGGAACAGATTCGCGTCTTCGGTAATGCGCTGCACCGGCACGCCGCGCTCTTGCGCCGCGTTCAAGACCGCTGCGGTGCTGGTGCCGATCGCGTGGCGCCCGGCCAGCATGCGCAGTTCGTCCAGGCCGGGGGCGACGTCGAAGTCTTCGCCGTGGCCGAGCGCGGTGACCAGTTCCACCGCCAGCTCGAACGCCGGCTGCGCCAGCTTTTCGATCTGGTAGGCGACGACGATGCGCATCAGGCCCGGCTCGCCGCTCACGGGGCGGGTGCGGCCGAAGTTGACCGGGGCGCCGGCCAGCGTTTGCAATTCCAACGTGACGTGTTCGATCACGCGTCCCAGATAGGTGCCTTCGTGCAGGCGCTGGGCGAAGCCGCTCGCTTGGGCGCCGGGAAGCCGTTCGCCGCGCAGCGACGGCAGCAGGTTCAGGAGCGCTTCATTGAAGCCCGGCAGCTCGCGCGTCGAGCGGCCATACAGGTCTTGCAGGTCGACGATCGACAACAGGCAGGGTGAATCCGCGTGGATGTTTGGTCCGCGCAGGAAGCGTTGTTCGAGGATTTGCACGTGTGATTCCCTTGTAATAATAGTTTTGAATGCCACGGCGGCTGCACGCTCTCTACGCGCAGCCGCCGTCATCGCACTGTGCAGGCGGTCAGGCGTCGAACAGTTGCGTGTACATGCGGGTGGCCATCAGGCCCACTGCCGTATGGTGAATCTCGGGCGAGAGCAGGCGCCCCAGTATTTCCATGGCCTCGCCCTTGCCGCTGGCGGCGGCGACCTGCTGCTCCAGCAGGCGCAGTTCGTTGCCGGAATCCGAATCGTCGAGGTTCGGATGGCGGCGGATCAGGCCGCGCACCGGAAAGGCGCCGCGCTCGGCGTTCTGGCTCAGCGTGTCGAGGGTGCGCTGGCGCGCGCGCGCGGTCAGCACGCGCTGGCTTGCCGCCGGTTTGCCGTCGGCGGTGCTGGTGATCCAGTCGCGCAGCACCTGCAATTCGTAGGCGTTGAAGACGCCGAACATCTCGGCCTTTTCGCCTTCGACCAGGCGCCAGAAGCGGCTGTTCTGCGGCTCTTCGCCGCGCTTGATCCAGCCGGCCTGCTCCAGCGCTGCCAGGAAATCCGGAATTTGCGCCGGTTCGGCCAGCCAATCGTTGACCGAGCGGCCCGCAACGCGGCAGTAGTCCGAGTGCATGTTCTTGCCGACCGTTGCTTTGGCCGCCATGATGCCGACCAGTTCGGCGTGCAGGTCGAATTCGCCGATCACGGACGTCGTGCTGGCGCCCAGGTCGTTGAGGCGGTAGCCATCGACCACGCGCGCCCAGAAGGCGTCGCGGTCGCCCACGCGCGGCATCAGGTCGCTCACCGCCTGCACCGCCTTGCGCGCATGGCCGCTGGCGGCGTTGTCGACGGTGACGTGCAGCGTGAAATAGTACGGGTCGATGCCCAGTTCGTTGAGTTCGTACGACGTGATCAGCAGGTGCAGCGGCAGCTGTTCGTAGCCCAGGTTGTAGCCGATGACTTCGGGCAGGAAGTGCTCGGCGTGGTGACCCAGCGCCAGCTGCAGCGCGCCTTGCAGGAAATGGTCGTCGCTCAGGTGATCGAAATCTTCGCAGCCGTGCGTAGCCAGCAGTTTACGGTACAACGTGACGTGGTTCTTGTCCGGCAGGCCGTCGCCCAGCTCTTCGAGATAAGTCTTGATCAAGGGGTGGAAGGCAACGTTGTCCCACTGGCGCACCAGGCCGTACAGCCAGGCGCCATCGACCAGCTTGGTCGGGCCGACGCCTTTGAGGAAGTACAGCGCGTGCGCGCGGCATGAAAAATAGCGGCGCGGGGCACCGTTCTTGCGCGCGGCCAGGTAGTCGCGGTATTGCTGGCCCACGATGTCGGTGCGCTGTTCGATCCAGGCCTGCAGTTCGTTGATGTTCGACGGCAGGTCGCTCGGCAGGTCACGGGCAATGGCGATATGGTCGGCAACGAAGCTTTTGGCTTGTTCCGGACTCGCGGATGGGTTGGCATACAGCGAGTAGTACACGTTTTTGGCGCCCGAGCCTGGTTGGGTCGGGGCGGTCTGCACAGCGGGTGCGTCAGCGAACAGCGTTGGAGTCATGTCTCGTGTCGTAAGTTGGTCTATGGACGATTGACGACATTATCCGGGCTGGGCCTTGACGCGAGAATCGGTAGGCGCGCTGCGACGATGTAAGAGTGGGATTACAAAATAGCATCATGCAGCGCAGCAAAGTATTGCCGCGCTGCCAATGCACCGCGCTAGGTAGCGTCACCCTGTTGTTGCATGCCGCGCTCCACGTCGCCTGCTTCGGAGTCGCCCTTCGCCATCGCCTCCTTGTACTGCTCGGCCTGCTTATCGACGATGTGCGGCGGGAATGGTGGAATATTCGGGTCGGCCAGCACTTCCAGCACGAACGGTTTGCCGGCCGCCAGCGCGCGCTCCCAGGCTGCGCCCAGTTGTTCCGGATCCTCGACCCGTTCGCCTGCCAGCCCGAGCATGTGGGCGAAGGCCGCGTACGACAAATCGGGCAACTGCTGCGACGTCTCATACTTCGGCTCGCCCTGCATGCCGCGTTGTTCCCACGTCACGAAATTCAGGTCGCGGTTGTTGAGCACCATGACCACCAGCGTCGGGTCGCTCCAGCGCTGCCACTCCTTGGCAATCGTGATCAAGCCATTGATGCCGTTCATCTGCATGGCGCCGTCGCCGGCCAGCGCGATCACCGGGCGGCCCGGGTGCGCCATCTTGGCCGCGAATCCATACGGCACCGCCGAGCCCATCGTTGCCAGGCCGCCCGAGAGCGAGGCCAGCATGCCGCGCTTGAGGCGCAGGTGCAGCGCGTACCAGGCCGCTACCGAGCCGGAGTCGCCGGTGATGATGACATCATCCGGCAAGCGCGGCGACAGTTCGCTGAAGGCGCGCTGCGGATTGATGGGCTTACCCGGCAGGCGCGCGCGTTCGCCCAGCTTGCGCCAGCTCGCTTCGACGTTGGCTTCGATGCGTTCGCGCCAGCTGCGTGCGTCTTTCTTCTGCAGCAGCGGCACCAGCGCGCGCAGGGTGGCGGCAGCGTCCCCGACCAGGTTGACCTCCATCGGATAGCGCAGGCCGAGCATGGCGCCATCGATGTCGATCTGCACCGCGCGCGCCTGCCTTTCTGGCGGCAGGAATTCGGCGTACGGGAAGCTCGAGCCCACCATCAAGAGCGTATCGCACTCCTTCATCATGGTTTCGCTCGCTTCGGTGCCGATCATGCCGATGGTGCCAGTGCAGAACGGCACGTCGTCCGGCACCACGGCCTTGCCCAGCAGCGCCTTGGCGATGCCGGCGCCGAGCAGCTCGGCCACGTCGATCACGTCGTCGGTGGCGCCATGGGCGCCGGCGCCGACCAGGATCGCCACCTTGCTGCCGGCATTGAGCACGTCAGCGGCCGCTTGCAGTGCCTCGTCGGACGCGACCAGCGCGCGGCGTGCGACGCCGATGCCGGAGAACGTGCTGCCGTGTTCGCGCGGCGGGGTCGGCACCGCGTCCTCTTCCTGGATGTCGTTGGGCACAATAACGCAGGTAACGCAGTTGCGCGCCTGGGCGATCCGGAAGGCGCGATCGATCAGGTGCCGCACCTGGTCGGCGCTACTGGCCATCTGCACGAATTCGCCGGCCACATCCTTGAACAGCGACACCAGGTCGACTTCCTGCTGGTAGCTGGCGCCGAGCGAGGCGCGCTTTTGCTGGCCGACGATAGCGACCACCGGCTGATGGTCGAGCTTGGCGTCATAAAGGCCGTTGAGCAGGTGGATTGCGCCCGGGCCGGATGTGGCCAGGCAGACCCCGACCTGGTTCGTGAACTTGGCGTGGCCGCAGGCCATGAAGGCCGCCATTTCCTCGTGCCGGGTCTGGACGAATTCGACCGCATCATCCCCCTCCTGGCGGCCGAACGCGGCCAGGATGCCGTTGATGCCGTCGCCCGGATACCCGTAGACGCGGCGCACGCCCCAACCCTTGATACGTTCGAGCATGAAGTCACCTACCGTTGCCATAGTGTCGCTCCTGTCGCTGAATGGAAAGGCCCGCCGGCATGCGATGGTGGTGACGCGGCGGGCTGAAGGAATCGACTCTACGTGGCGTGGCGGGTCACGACCGTGCGCCAGCGAGCATAGCGGCGCGATGCGCGGGAACGCAGGATTATGGACGCGCGCCCAGCGCCAGGTCGGCCACCAGCGATTGGCTGGAAATGCGCACCGGCGCCGCGCCTTCGACCAGCATGCGCGTCATGGCGCGGTCGCCGTCACCGGCCTCGACATCGACGGCACGCGCCGCCTCGGCCACGATCAGGACCTCAAACGCTTCCTTCAAGCCGTCCAGCACCGTGTTGAGCACGCAGTAATCGGTGGCCAGGCCGCATACCGCGACGCGGCGGATGCCACGCGCGCGCAGGTCGTCACCGAGGCCGGTGCCGTTGAACGCGGAATAGGCGTCGATGTCGGCGGTGACGGCTTTGGAGACGATCACGACATCTTCGGGCAAACGCAGGGCCTCGCTGAAGGCGGCGCCGGCACTGCCCGCCACGCAATGTGGCGGCCATGGTCCGCCCTGCTCGGCGAACGAGCAATGCAGTTCGGGATGCCAGTCGCGCGAAGCGAACACGGGCAAGCCGCGCGCAGCGTACAGGTCGATCAGGCGATTGATGGGGTCGATGACGGCGTCGCCGTGCGGCACGCCGAGCTTACCGCCGGGAAGGAAGTCGACCTGCAGGTCGACGATCAGGAGGGCATCGCCCTGTCCGAGCACGATGGCGCTCATGAGAAGTTCTCCGCTGGGAATGGCGGCCGGGAATTGGCCGCGCTACGGAGAACAGGTTAACACGAACCCCGGCGCGGCGCAGAAGCCGCGCCGGGGTTCAGGCCGATCAGCCGGCCTTGTTCAGCAGCGAACGTTGGCGGGCATAGCCGAAGTAGACGACCACGCCGATCGCCAGCCAGACGCCGAAGGCGACCCAGGTGTGCCAGCTCAGGAACGACATCAAGGCGATACAGAAGATGATCGCCAGGATCGGCACCAGCGGCACGGCCGGGCAACGGAAGGCGCGCGGCAGGTCGGGACGCTTTTTACGCAGCACGATCACGGCGATCGAGACCAGGGTGAAGGCGGCCAGGGTGCCGATGTTGACCAGTTCGGCCAGCACATTGAGCGGCACCACGGCGGCGATCAGGCCGAAGATGATGCCGACCAGCCAGGTGGCGAAGAACGGGGTGCCGTATTTCGGATGCACGGTCGACAGTTTCTTTGGCAGCAGGCCGTCGCGTGACATGGCGTACAGGATGCGGGTCTGGCCGTAGGCCATGACCAGGATCACGGTGCTCATGCCGAGGATCGCGGCCAGGTCGACGAAGCCGGCGACCCAGTTTTCACCGGCCACCTGCAGCGCCAGCGAGACCGGGTGGTCGACGCCCTTGAAGTCCATGTACGGCACGATGCCGGTCATGATCGCAGCGACCACCACGTACAGGATGGCGCACACGATCAGCGAACCGATGATGCCGATCGGCAGGTCGCGCGCAGGATTTTTCACTTCTTCGGCGGCCGAGGTCACGGCGTCGAAGCCGATGAAGGCGAAGAACACCAGGGCGGCGGCGCTCATCACGCTACCGGCGCCGAATGGCATGAACGGGGTCCAGTTTTCAGGCTTGACGTGGCCGACGCCGACCGCGATGAACAGCAGCACCACGGCGATCTTGATCACCACCATGACGTTGTTGGCGCGCGCCGATTCGCGCATGCCCAGCGACAGCATGGCGGTCAGCACCATCATGATCAGGAACGCGGGCAGGTTGAACAGGGTCTCGACGCCTTCGCGCGCACCCGGGGCGGCGCTCAGTGCGTCAGGCAGGGCAATCCCGAAGCCCGACAGCAGCGACTGGAAATAGCCCGACCAGCCGACCGCGACGGTCGAGGTGGCGAGGCCGTATTCGAGCAGCAAGTCCCAGCCGATCATCCAGGCCACCAGTTCACCCAGGGTGGCATAGCTATAGGTATAGATCGAGCCGGCAACCGGCACGGTGGAAGCGAATTCGGCGTAACACAGGGCGGCGAAGCAGCAAGCCAGCGCCGCGATCACGAAGGAGATGGTCAGCGCCGGACCAGCGGTAACGGCGCCAGTGCCGGTGAGCACGAAAATGCCGGTGCCGACAATCGCGCCAATGCCCATCAGGACCAGGTCGGTCGGACCGAGGACCTTTTTGAGGCCGCCCGGTTTGGCGCCGGCGGCGATCATGGCGTCCAGGTTTTTGGTTCTGAAAATACTCACTACGTGTTCTCCAATCGAAAAATAGTGTGGTCCCGCGTCTTGTCATTTCTGGCGCCGCAGATCGTACGGCGCCGCTCGGGATCCTGCCTGCTGGGCCGGCCTCGCCTGACATGAAACCGTCTTCGCTACCGCTGCAAAAGGTCAACTTTTTGCAGGTGTGCCAATATAACCAGAATGTTGTTACTTATCAAAGCAAACTCGTCATAGGCTTGCAATTTGCGTGCCGGAAATAACAAACAGCGCTATCAGGGGCCGTTGTGTAAACACCCGCCGCATATGTGAAATGCTTGATTTCCAGATTGCAACACTCGATAATGGGCCGCTGCCCTGATTGACGGGCGCAGCCGGGCCGACCTGCGCGGCGCATCATCGTCTTCCTTCAGCCCTGCCCCGCATTCCATGAGCGCTTTCCTGTTCCCACCCATGCTACTGCGTCGCGCGCCACGCGCAGTGCGCCGGCTGGCGTGGATGGCGCTGGTGGCAGTGAGCGCCGCCGTTGCCAATGCGCCGGCACAGGCTGACACAATGGCCCGCTTGCATGACATCGCGACCGTTGCCGAGCACGATAACGGTCGCGCGCGCACCATCCTGGTGCAAGATGGCCCAACCCTGATTGCCGGCACCCCCTACGCCCAGCGCATGGCCTACCTGCGCCTGCTGGCCCGGGTCCAGGTCGACGGCGGCGACCTGCGCGCAGCGTACCAGACCAACGAGCAGATGGCCGAGCTGGCCGACGCCGAAGCCGATCCGCGCTACCTGGCGCTGACCACCCTGGCGCGCGTCAATCGCCAGCTCGACGATAACGATCCGGCCAGCGCACTGGCCGCCCTCGGCGCGCTGGACGCGCGCTATCGCGACCTGCCCGACCCGGAATACCGGGCCGGGTTCGAGACCCTGCACGGCCTGGCGTTCAGCGCGGTCGGCCAGTACGACCGCGCGCTCGGACACTACCACCGAGCGCTGGAGATCGTGCGGCGCAATCCCGGCTTGTGGGGTCCGCGCGAAGCCGACATCCGACTGGCAATGGCGCGCATGTACGTCAATGCGCGCGACCCCGCGCGCGCGCTCGAGATCGTGCGCGACATGCGCGCGGCGCAATTGCGCATGCCGGCACGTAGCGTGGCCGCGCTGTCCTTGTCCGAGGGCCGGGCGCTGGTCGAACGCAACGAGGTCGGCGCCGCGCTGGTCGCGTTCGACGGCGCGCTGGGCCTGGCGCGCGCGAATGGCTTGACCGCGCTCGAAGCGAATGTACTGGGCAATATCGCCAACGCCAACCTGCGCTTGCAGCGCTATGGCCAGGCCGAGCTGGCCGCACGGGCAGCCTTGCCCCCGGCGCGCGCCAGTGCCGACGGCGCCAGCCTGCAGATGGCCGAGGCCAACCTCGGCTTTGCCCTGTTCGGACAAGGCCGTCAAGCCGAGGGCCTCGACCATGTCGACCGGGTCGCCGCGCAGTTGCGCCAGGCCGGCGCCCAAGCGGCGCTCGGCCTGGTGCTTGCCGAGAAAGGCCAGGCGCTCGAACGCGCCGGACGCTACCGCGAAGCGCTGGCCACGGTGCGCGAGCGCGACACCATCATGACCGAGCTGGCCCAGGCCGAGCGCGCCAAGGCGGTCGCGGCGCTGCAGGAACAGTTCAAGGCGCGCGAGCGCGCAGCCCAGATCGACACGCTACGCCAGGAAAATGCGGTCAAGGATGTCGAGCTGCACAACCACAGCCTGCGCCAATTGACCACGACGCTGGGCGCGCTCCTGGCGCTGGTGCTGTTCGGTGTCGTGTTGGGGCTGTACAAGCGATCGGTGCGCACCGGGCGCCGCCTGTCCGCAGCGAACGCCGAACTGGCTTATTTGTCGGCGCGCGATCCGCTCACCGGCCTGTTCAACCGGCGCTCGTTCCAGGACCGGATGCGCAGCCGCACCGGCGAAGCGGCGGCGCGGCTCGATGCGGCCGACTGCTTCACCCTGCTCGACATCGACCACTTCAAGCGCATCAACGATGAACACGGCCACGCGGCGGGCGACGCCGTACTGGTCGAGGTCGGCCGGCGCCTGCGCGACGCCACGCGCGAGACCGACATGGTGCTGCGCTGGGGCGGCGAAGAATTCCTGGTGTATTCGCAAGGCGTGGCGCCGGCCCAGCGCATGCCGCTGGTGCGGCGCATGCTGGACGCGATCGCGGTCACGCCGGTTCTGCTCGCCGACGGCACGGCGCTGCGTATCAGCGCTACCGCGGGCGCGGTGTCGTTGCCGCTCACTGGGGAAGACGATGCCCGGGTCGAGTGGGAGCAAGCAATTGCACTGGCCGACCGCGCGCTGTACAAGGGCAAGGAAGCGGGCCGCAACCGCGGCTTCCTGGTGACCGGGCTGCAGCGGCCCGGCAGCGGGTTGCTGGACGGCCTGCAACTGGATCTGATTTTGCCAGGCGCGGCCGGTGCCGCGGGCCTGCCGGCCTTGAGCGCCTGAATCGACATCGTCGGCGCTGCAGTGTGGCGCGCGGCAGGTTGAATGCGCTAGGCTGGCCAAGCCGAGTCGGCCCGACCATGGAGACCTGCCCTTGTCCGATTTTTCGCTCGATGCGCACCCTGACGACCGCGGCTTGCCACGCCGCACACTGCTGCACGGCGCGGCCGCGCTGGCGGGCCTGTCGCTGCTGCCCGGCGTGCGCGGCGCCGCGCTGCCGGTGGTGCCCTATGTCTCGACGCCGCCGGATGTGGTGGCGCGCATGCTGGCGCTGGGCCGGGTCGGCCGGCGCGACACCGTGTATGACCTCGGCTGCGGCGACGGCCGCATCGTGATCGACGCCGCGCGCCGCCATGGCGCGCGCGGGGTCGGCATCGATCTCGATCCGCAGCGTATTGTCGAGGCGCGCGCCAATGCCCGCCGCGCCCGGGTGCAGGATCGGGTGCGCTTTCAGCAGGCGGACCTGTTCGCGACCGACTTCAGTCCGGCCTCGGTGGTGATGCTTTACCTGCTGTTCGAGGTCAACCTCAAATTGATGCCGCGCCTGTGGCGCCAGCTGAAGGTCGGCAGCCGGGTGGTGTCGCACGACTTTCACATGGGCGCGCAGTGGCCGCCGGAGCAGATCGTGCGGGTGCGCGACAAGACCTTGTACGCGTGGACCATCACGGACGAACTCAAAGGCGGACTGTAAGGATCATGCATCCCGGCGCGCCAAACGCAAAAACGCCGCATCACTTGCGCGATGCGGCGTTTTATGAATTCTTTGGTGGGAAGTGCAAGTTTCGAACTTGCGACCCCTGCAGTGTGAATGCAGTGCTCTACCCCTGAGCTAACCTCCCAACGAGGCCGTATTATGACACAGATGCATGCGTTTGCCAAAGGGCAAATTTGTTCAAACACCAAGACAGTTGACCGCTACGGCATCGGCCACCATCGCTTCATGCGCCTGCCGGACAACCGTCACAAGCGCTGAAAAAACAAACGGGCCAGCATCGCTGCTGGCCCGTCGAATTCTGGTGGGAAGTGCAAGTTTCGAACTTGCGACCCCTGCAGTGTGAATGCAGTGCTCTACCCCTGAGCTAACCTCCCGAAGCGAGGCGTATTATGGCACAGAATCACCACGCCGTCACGCCTGCGGAGAATAATTCCTCCACACACACTGCCCTTTTACATTCTTGTCCAGGCCAACCAGCAGCGCGTCATGCGCCGCGACTTCGACCGCGCTGGCCGACACCACGATGATCTCGCCCAGCGGCACCGCGTCCAGTACGTCGCCGATGGCGGCCGCTTCGACTTCGACATCCATGGTCAGCGAGTTCTGGCCACGCGTCATCGCCAGATACACATCGGCCAGCAGCTCCGAGTCGAGCAGCGCGCCGTGCAGCTTGCGGTGCGCGTTCGAGATTTCGTAGCGGTCGCACAGCGCATCGAGCGAATTGCGTTTGCCCGGGTGCAGTTCCTTGGCCTGCACCAGGGTGTCGATCACGCCGCTGCAATGCTCGACGAATGGCCGCATGCCGAGGCGCGTGAATTCGTGGTTCAGAAAGCCCAGGTCAAACGGCGCGTTGTGGATGATGACTTCGGCGCCGGCGATGAATTCGCGCAGCTCTTCGGCGATCTCCTTGAACTTCGGTTTGTCGCTGAGGAACTCGGTGGTCAGGCCGTGCACCGCCAGCGCGCCTTCGTCCGATTCGCGCTCGGGATTGATGTAGCGGTGGAAGTTGTTGCCGGTAAGCTTACGGTTGAAGATTTCGACACAGCCGACCTCGATGACGCGGTCGCCCGTGCGAGGATTCAGGCCTGTGGTTTCGGTATCGAGGACGATCTGGCGCATGGAACAGTCTTGAACAATTGTAGCGAGGGAATCAATGCAGTATACCAGCCGGCCGTTCCTGAGGACGGCTGGCGGCTGGCCGGCTTAACGGCGCACCGATGCGGCGCCACGGTTGGCCAGCACGTCGGCGCGCTCGTTGCCGGGATGGCCGTTGTGGCCGCGCACCCAGCGCCATTCGACCGCGTGCTGCTGCTGCGCCAGGTCGAGCGCCTTCCATAAATCGTCGTTCTTGACCGGCTCCCTGGCGGCGGTCTTCCAACCGCGCGCCTTCCAGCCGTGGATCCATTCCGAGATGCCCTTCTGCACGTACTGGCTGTCGGTGTGCAGCACGATCTGGCACGGGCGGTTCAGCACGCCCAGCGCTTCGATCACGGCGCGCAATTCCATGCGGTTGTTGGTCGTGTTCGGCTCGCCGCCGAAGATTTCCTTTTCGTGGCCGTTCGAGACCAGCAGCGCGCCCCAGCCCCCCGTGCCCGGGTTGCCCTTGCAGGCGCCGTCGGTGAAGATCTCGACCTTGCTGGCGCTGTCGGTATTGCTTGTGTTGGTGGTTTCTTGGTTCATTCTCTGTTCGCCGCCGGCACAGCCGCCGGTCGCTTGCTTGTTTTCTTGTTCCAGGCCGGGCCGATGATATGCATGCCCTTGACCCGCTTGATTGCGTGCACCACATACACGGCGCCGAGATAGGGCCACCAGCGACGCCCTGCCGATTCCATCATCGAGAACCGGCTCAGCCAGTGCGCCGTGCGGCATGGCGGCGCGTAGCAGCCGAAATGACTGCGCGCCACATTAAGGTTCAGCAATTTTAGCCAGTCTTTGAGGCGCGGCATAGAAATGAATTCGCCGGCCTCGGGCAAATAATCGCTGCTGGTGAAGCGGCGCATGCCCTGGCGCGCACCCCACAGGCTGGCCGGGTTGAAGCCGCAGATGATGAGTTGCCCTTCCGGGATCAAGACCCGTTCGACTTCACGCAATACCTGGTGCGGCTCGAGTGCGAACTCGAGCACGTGCGGCAGCACCACCAGATCGAGGCTGGCGGTGGCGAACGGCAGCTCGGCGAAGTCGACCGCCACGGCGATCTGGCGTCCGCTCGCGGCAAACGCCAGTTCGCTGGCGCTCGAAGTGCGCGTAGCCGCTTGCCATTTGTTCGGCATGCGGCTGGCGCTCAGGGCGTCGATCTGCGGCACGCCGATCTGCAAGGCGTTGAAGCCGAAGATGTCCGCCGTCAGTTCGTCCAGGCACGCCTGTTCGAACGCCGCCACGTAGGCGCCGGCCGGCGATTGCAGCCAGTGGTCGAGCGCTATAATGGATTTTTCGGAAGCCGCGCTGTCCATGCCATTCCTTTGAAACACTGCTTTACACGATAACGACCATGACAAACACGCCGACCCGGGAATTGAGCATCCTCACCGTTCCCGCTTTTAACGACAATTATCTGTGGCTGATCCACGATGGCGAGCATGCCGTCGTGGTCGATCCCGGCGACGCCGCGCCGGTCCAGCAAGCGCTGGCCGCGCACAAGCTGCGCCTCACTGCCATTTTACTCACCCATCACCATGCTGACCATATCGGTGGCGTTCCCGCCCTGCTGCAAGCGTGGCAGGTGCCGGTGTACGGACCGCGCAATGACGGAATCAAGGTGTTGACCGATCCGCTCGTCGAAGGCGACCGGGTGCGGGTGGACGCGCTCGGTCTGGAGCTCGAGGTGCTGGAAGTGCCGGGGCATACGCTGGGGCATATTGCTTATGCGGCGCGGCGCGACCTGGCGGGCAATGGCGCGGCGTGGCTGTTCTGTGGCGACACGCTGTTCGGCGCGGGTTGCGGTCGTTTGTTCGAAGGTACGCCAGAACAGATGGCCGCGTCGCTGGCGAAATTGACTGCGCTGCCGGATGCGACACTGGTGTATTGCGCGCATGAATACACGATGTCGAATCTGCGTTTCGCCCAGGCGGTCGAGCCGGATAACGGAGCGCTTGCGGCGCGGGTGGAATCCGACGCTGCGCTGCGTGCGGCGGGTCGGCCGACGATCCCGTCGACAATTGGGGTGGAAAAGGCGACCAACCCGTTTTTGCGGGTCGATCAGCCGCGTATCGTGCGCAGCCTGGTCGAGGCTGGGCGGCTCGGGTCGGGCGCGGCGCCGGTGGCGACCTTTGCGGCGCTGCGCGACTGGAAGAATACGTTCTGACGGCAACGCTTGCGCTGGCTGGACGCGTGGACGGCGGCGCCGGCCAGGCGTCCCGGTCCGCCCTGCGCCGTGCTTGTCTCAAATTTCTTCGTACAACGGCAGCGTCAAGAATTCGGCGAACTCGTCCGACGTCGACATCTGCTCGAAGATCACCGCGGCCCGCTCGTAGCTGGCGTGGGTGCCGTCGGCCGCCACGACCTTCACCTTCTCCAGCTCTTGCGGAATCATCGCGCGCACCATGTCGGCGTCGACCTTGCGCCCGTCGTCGAGCACGCCCTTCGGCGAGCGGATCCACTGCCACACCTGCGAGCGGCTGATCTCGGCAGTGGCGGCGTCTTCCATCAGATTGTGAATCGGCACGCAGCCATTGCCGGCCAGCCAGGCGCCCAGGTAATGGATGCCGACATTGATGTTGTAGCGCAGCCCGGCCTCGGTGATCGGCGCTTCCGGCTTGAAGTCGAGCAGTTGCGCCGCAGTCACCTCGACATCCGGGCGCTGCTTGTCGAACTGGTTCGGACGCTCGCCCAGGACGCGGGTGAATTCTTCCATCGCCAGGCCGACCAGGCCCGGGTGCGCGACCCAGCCGCCGTCGTAGCCATCGGTCGCATCGCGCGCTTTGTCGCTGCGCACGCCGGCCATGGCGATCTCGTTTTTCTCGGGATCGTTCTTGATCGGAATCAGCGCCGCCATGCCGCCGATCGCCGGCGCCCCGCGCTTGTGGCAGGTCTTGAGCAGCAGCAGCGCATAGGCGCGCATGAACGGCGCCGTCATCGTCACCTTGGCGCGGTCGGCCAGGCAGAAATCCTGGTCGTACTTGAACTTCTTGATGCACGAGAAGATGTAATCCCAGCGGCCCGCGTTCAGGCCGGCGCTATGCTCGCGCAGCTCGTACAGGATCTCGTCCATTTCGAACGCAGCCAGGATGGTTTCGATCAGCACCGTGGCCTTGATGGTGCCGCGCGGCAGGCCGAGTTCATCCTGCGTCATGACGAAAATGTCGTTCCACAGGCGCGCTTCCAGGTGCGACTCCAGCTTCGGCAGATAGAAATAGGGGCCGGCGCCGCGCGCCAGCAATTCCTTTGCGTTGTGGAACATGAACAGCGCGAAATCAAAGATGCCGCCCGAGACGCGCTGGCCGTCGACCAGCACATGCTTTTCGTCCAGGTGCCAGCCGCGCGGCCGCACCAGCAGCGTCGCGACTTTCTCGTTGAGCTGGTAGCGCTTGCCGTTCTGTTCGAGTGAAATCGTCTGGCGCACGGCGTCGAACAGATTGATCTGGCCGCTGATCTGGTTGTCCCAGTTGGGCGTATTCGAATCTTCGAAGTCGGTCATGTAACTGTCGGCGCCCGAGTTCAGGGCGTTGATCACCATCTTGCGCTCGACCGGGCCGGTAATTTCGACCCGTCGGCAAGCCAGCGGCGCCGGAATCGGGGCGATGCGCCAGTCGCCGTCGCGCACGTTCGCGGTCTCAGGCAGAAAATCCGGACGTTCGCCGCCGTCCAGGCGACGCGCACGTTCGGCGCGCAAGGCCAGCAGTTCCTGGCGGCGCGGCTCGAAGGCGCGGGTCAGTTTGGCCACCAGTGCCAAGGCTTCCGGCGTGAGAATCTGTTCGTAGCCGGGCTGGCGCTGGCCGCTGATGTCCATGCCGGCGGGGATCGTGTTGTTCATGCTGACTCCTGAAAGTTGTGGCGAAAGCGTTGGCGGCCGGGTGCGCATGCCGCAGGCATTAGCCGGCATGGACGCACCTTGGCGTTTGTCATACCATCAAGTATATTCACTTGAATAACGATAAACGATACAAATTCTCACTGCATTCGTGCGTTTTTGTATTAAATGGCGTCAAGGCGATCGAATTGGCGCGGCTACACAACACAGACAATATGGGCAAATTCACGCAGATGACGACCTTCGTCGAGGTGGTGGCGCGCGGCAGCCTGTCGGCGGCGGCGCGCGCCGAAGGGATCGCGCCGGCCATGATCGGGCGCCGCCTCGACGCACTCGAAGCGCGCCTGGGCGTCAAGCTGCTGCAACGAACCACCCGCAAGCTGGTGCTGACCGATGAAGGCGTCGCCTTTCTGGAAGACTGCCAGCGCATTCTGGGCGAACTCGACGATGCGGAAGCGGCCGTGTCCGAGCGCAGCGCGCATGCCACCGGGCACCTGGTGGTGTCGGCGCCGGCCGGGTTCGGGCGCCAGCACGTGGCGCCGCTGCTGCCCTCGTTCCTGGCCGAGCACCGCGGCGTGACCGTCAACCTGAACCTGAACGACCGCGTGGTCGACGTGCTCGGTGAAGGGGTCGATGTCGCGATCCGCATCGCCAGCCTGACCGATTCGAGCCTGGTCGGCGTCAAGCTGGCCGACAACCGGCGCGTGGTGGTGGCCTCGCCCGCCTACCTGAAGCGCCACGGCCGCCCACTCCGGCTGGCCGACCTGGGGCGCCACAACTGCCTGGCGATCAGCAGCGAAGGCAGCCAGCGCGGCTGGACTTTTCTCGACGATGGCAATCCGGTGACGCTGAAGGTGGGCGGCAATATGGTGTGCAACGACGGCGCCGTGCTGCACGACTGGGCGCTGGCCGGCAAGGGCCTGGCCTGGCGCTCGATCTGGGAGGTGGGCGAACAGATCGCCAGCGGCGCCCTGTGCACGGTACTGGACGACTTCGCGGCGCCCGGCAACGACATCCATGCCCTGTTCGCGCAGCGCCGTCACCTGCCGCTGCGCATTCGCGTATTCGTCGACTTTCTGCGGCGCAGTTACGCGCAACCAACATATTGGGAGCGCGCGCGTCAGGAACAGGCCGCGAACTAAAGCGAGTTCATCACTAATCAGCGACGGCGCATGGGTTTGTTTATCGACCGGATAGCGCCCTATCCGCAACCCTTGGCTACCGTCTGCACCGGCATGAGAGTGGATACTGTCGTGCAGAGCCAGTCAAACTGCGCCGCATACGAAATTCTGGACAAAAAAATCCCCGGCAATTCCGGGGATTTTATTTCAATAACGCCGCGAGGGCGTTACAGAGCCGCGATTACAGAGGCTGGATGTTCGATGCTTGCTTGCCCTTAGGACCGGTGGTCACGTCGAACGAGACACGCTGGTTTTCCTGCAGCGACTTGAAGCCGTTGCTCTGGATAGCCGAGAAGTGAGCGAACAGATCTTCGCCGCCTTCATCAGGGGTGATGAAGCCAAAACCCTTCGAATCATTGAACCATTTAACGATGCCAGTTGCCATTACAATTTCCTATTTCGGTTAGTTGGGCTTACGCCCGTTTCAGATCGTTTGAAGAAGCAAGAAAGAAATGACAGACAGACTGCACTACTACCTCGAACCCAACGATCCCACATTATACCGAATAAAACCGCGCACGACTCAAAAGTTAAATAAAAAGCCGAACTTTCGCGAAGATTCCTAAAGTCAATAAATCAAAGCGATGCGATTCGTTTCGGTGCTAGGGAAAATATAGGCTATCGACAGCTTCGAAGTTTGCGCTGAATCAAATTTGGCTCTACAGCACGTTTGCGCAGAATACTTGCGCAACAGTCGATTTTCAGCTCAACGATTTCGGATCGCGCTGCGCCGCTGCGATGTACGCGTCCAGCTCGCCGCGCCAGATCAGCCAGTCGGCAGCCGCGACCTCATCGAACGCGGTCAGTACGCGCAGGCGTTGTTCCAGCAGGCGTGCATGGTGGCCGAGTTCGCGAAAGCCAAAGGTGGCGGCCGAGCCGGCCAAGGTGTGCAGCATCGCGCCCACCTCTGCCGCTGCAGGCGCGATTCCCGCGGGCGCGCCCGGATCGATCCGCTGCGACAGCGTCGCCAGCTGCGCCAGGGTGTCTGGCAAGCGCCCGGCGAACTTCGCGTTGAGTTCAGCCAGGCGAGCGAAGAATTCCTGATCGGCCAGTTGCGGCATGGTCAGCGGCGCCCTTCCCTGTTCGGTTCGCTCGGTTAACTTACTTGGTGCCGAAGATACGGTCGCCCGCATCGCCCAGGCCCGGCACGATGTACGCGTGGTCGTCCAGGTGCGAGTCGAGCGCCGCCACGTAGACCTTGACGTTCGGGTGCGCGTTCTGGACCACGGTGATGCCTTCGGGCGCGGCCACCAGCGCCAGGAACAGGATCTGGTCGTCCGGCACGCCGCGCTTTTTCAGCACATCGATGGCGTGCACCGCCGAGTTGCCGGTGGCAACCATCGGGTCGCACAGGATGAAGGTGCGGTCGGTGGTGTCCGGCAGGCGCACCAGGTATTCGACCGGCTCATGCGTATCCGGATCGCGGAACACGCCGATGTGCCCGACACGCGCCGACGGCACCAGTTCCAGCAGGCCGTCGCTCATGCCGATACCGGCGCGCAGGATGGGCACCACGGCCAGCTTCTTGCCGGCGATCACCGGCGCATCGATCGTGACCAGCGGGGTCTGGATCTGGCGCGTGGTCAGCGGCAGGTCGCGTGTGATCTCGTATCCCATCAGCAGCGTGATCTCGCGCAGCAGTTCGCGGAAGGTGCGGGTCGAAGTGTCGTGCTCGCGCATGTGCGACAGCTTGTGCTGGATCAGCGGGTGGTTCAGGATGTAGAGGTTCGGGAAGCGCGGGTCTTGTTTCATGTGGGTAGCAGAATTCTGAGTGAAGCTTGTAGGCGAGCATTATCCCAGCCACGCGCCGGTTTGTCCCTGTTTGGTGAAGAAAATAATTAGTTGCCAACAGGAATCGAAATACCCGCCACGATTCATGCCGGCAGGGCGCGCGCCAGGATCGCCGTGCAATCGACCCTGGCCGGCAAGCGCCCATAGGCGCCACCGATCGGCGCGTCCAACCGTGAAGCGACGAAGGCATCGGCCACGAACGACGGCGCATGGCGTAGCAACAGCGCCCCCTGCACGGCCAGCACCAATTCCTCGGCCAGCCGCCGTGCGCCGAACTCGTCGTTGCAGCGCCGCGCCAGGCTGTCCAGCAGCAGCGCCACATGCGCGCCGAAGCGAGCACAAGACTGCGCCGCCGGCGCCAGCTCGGTTGCCAACGCGGCGCGCGCCGCCGCCGGCGACTTGCCGATCGCGCGCAGCAGGTCCAGGCACATCACATTGCCGGAACCTTCCCAGATCGAATTGACGGGCAACTCGCGGTACAGCCGCGCCAGTGGCGCATCCTCGACATAACCGTTGCCGCCCATGACTTCCATCGCCTCGGCCCCGAAGGCCGGGCCGCGCCGGCACACCCAGTACTTGGCGGCCGGCGTCAGGATCCGTCCCAGCAGCGCTTGTACAGGATCGCCGGCCTGGTCCACGCAGCGCGCCAGCCGCAGCGCAAGCGCAGTGGCGGCCTCGGACTCCAGCGCCAGATCGGCCAGCACGTTCTGCATCAGGGGCTGCTCGCTCAGGCGACGCCCGAACGCGCTGCGCCCGCGCGCGTGGTGCAGCGCGTGACACAGCGCCGCGCGCAGGATGCCGGCGCTGCCCAGCACGCAGTCGAGGCGGGTCAGGCTGCCCATTTCGAGGATGGTGGGAATGCCGCGCCCGGGCGCGCCGACCATCCAGCCGAGTGCGCCGCAGAACTCGACTTCGGACGACGCGTTTGAGCGGTTGCCCAGCTTGTCCTTGAGGCGCTGGATGCGGATCGCGTTGGGCGCGCCGTCGGCCAGGATGCGCGGGACCAGGAAGCAGCTCAACACGCCGGGCGCGGCATCGTCCACGCGCGCCAGGATCAGGTGGGCGTCGGCCTGCGGCACCGAGAAAAACCATTTATGGCCGACGATGCGGTAGGCGTCGGCGCCGTCGATGGTGCAACCGGCCGGCACAGCGGCTGGCGCCAGGGGAGTTGCCCGGGTCGTGTTGCTGCGCACGTCGGAGCCGCCCTGCTTCTCGGTCATGCCCATGCCGATCAGGGCGCCGCGCTTGGCCTGCACCGGTAGCGGACGCGGATCGTACGCCCGCGTCAGGATCTTCGGCAGCCAGATGGCGGCCAGGGCCGGTGCATGGCGCAGCGCGGCGACCGCAGCGTAGGTCATCGTCACCGGGCACTGAGCGCCGTTTTCGAGCTGCCCGAACAGCAGATAGCCGGCGGCGCGCGCCACATGGGCGCCGGGCCGCGGCGCGCTCCAGGGCGCGGCGTGGGCGCCGGACTCGACCAGCAGCGTCATCAGCGCGTGCCAGGCCGGATGAAACTCGACCTGGTCGACCCGATTGCCTTGACGATCGAACGGGCGCAGACGCGGACTGTGAAGGTTGGCCAGGCGCGCCAGTTCCTGCGCGGTGCCTGCGCCGCAACGCCGGCCCAACGTGGAAAGCGCATCGACGGCCCAGGCCCCGCCCTCGCGCACCAGCCCTTCTCGCAGCGCAAGATCGCAAGCGAACAGGTCGACATCTTCGAACGGCGGCGCTTGATTGAATACCTCATGCGTGTCGAATGAATTCATCACGGCGCCCTCCGTCACGATCTGATCATGTTGCATAACAGCATCATCAAACACTGACTTAGTTTGCTTGCCAGCAAGGATCAGCGACAATGACGTGTAACACACTTGACTATCGAGCAATCAGCTTAGCGCGAACACAAATGTGCGGCAAGCACGACTGCGCTGGCGCAAAGATGTACGAAATGATGGCCTGCATTGCGTTGTTTAATGCTTCAAGGAATGTTTCGATGCTAAAGTCGCCTCTGGTTTGGTAGACTTGCACGGAACGACATGTAACAAGGCATGCCGTGCACATGCCAGCGATCAGAAAGCACCTTACCCGACATGCACACAAGTGGCTCCGCTGGTACCCAGCCCGACCAGCCTCACCAGCAGCCTCAGCAGCCAAACGCGGCGCTGCTTGCCGGCATGCTGGAAACGGCCGGCGACGCGGTTTTCCGCGTGACCCTGGGCGGCACCATCCGCGCGGCAGGCTCGCGCGTCCAGCGCATGTGCGGATTCGAGCCAGGTTGCGCGCTGCTGTCGCTGGTGCATGACGTCGACCAGGCCGCCCTGCTGGGCGCCCTCGGCAACGCCGCCGGCGCCGAGCCGGCGCTGGTCGAAACGCGCCTGCGCGCCGGCGAGCGCGACATCTGGTTCGAACTGCGCATCGTGCGCCTCGAGACCGGCGACGATGCGCCGCTGCTGGTGATCGGCCGCGACATGTCGTCGCAGCACGCGACCGAAGAGCGGCTGCGCCACATGGCCACCCACGACGCGCTGACCGAGCTGCCCAATCGCGTGCTGCTGGCCGACCGCATCCGCATGGTGATCGCCAACGCGCGCCGCTCGGGCCACGGTTTTTCGGTGGCGGCGATCGGCATCGACGGTTTCAAGAAGGTCAACGACGGCCTCGGCCATCCGCTGGGCGACGCCGTGCTGCAGGTGGCGGCCGCGCGCCTGCGCCGCACGCTGCGCGACAGCGACACCCTGGCGCGCGTCGGCGGCGACGAATTCGTGGCGGTGTTGCCGGGCACCTTCAGCGAGGCCCAGATCAAGCTCGTCACCGGGCGCCTGATGGCGACCATGCAGTCGCCGTTCGAAGTCGGCGGCCACACGATCTACCTGGGCGCCTCGATCGGCGTCACGGTCTATCCCGACCACGCCGAAGACGACGTGCGCCTGGTAACGCTGGCCGACGCCGCCCTGTCGCGCGCCAAGGAAACCGGCAAGGCGCGCACTGTCGTCTACAGTCCGCAAGACCAGGGCCCGCCGGAACACGACATTTCTTTGGAGGCGGCCATGTTCGCGGCGGTGCGCGAGGGCGAATTCCTGCTCTACTACCAGCCGATCGTGAATGCCCGCACCCGCATCATCGAAGGCTTCGAGACGCTGATGCGCTGGAAGCATCCGACGCTGGGCATGGTGCCGCCGGTGCGCTTCATCCCGATCGCCGAAAACAACGGCCTGATCAACCTGCTCGGGGCCTGGGCCCTGAAGGCAGCCTGCATGCAGATCAAGCAGTTCGAGGAAGTGGCCGGGCGCGAACTCTACATCTCGGTCAACATCAGCCCGCGCCAGTTCCGCAGCGACCGTTTCCTGACAGTGCTGGACGACGCGCTGGCCTTGTCCGGGGTCGCCGGCCACCAGCTCGTGCTCGAGATCACCGAAGGCACGCTGATGGTCGACCCGGTGCATGCCGAATCGATCCTGGCCAGGATGGCCGAACGCCGTGCGCGTATTGCGATTGACGACTTCGGCACCGGCTACTCGTCGCTGGCCTACCTGAAACGCTTCCCGATCTCGGTGCTGAAAATCGACCGCGCGTTCGTCAAGGACCTGCCGCACTCGCAGAAAGACGCCGCCATCTGCCACGCCGTGTTCGACCTGGCGCGCCACCTGAACCTGTCGGTGGTGGCCGAAGGGGTCGAGCTCGAAGAGCAGCTGGCCTGGCTCGACGACCACGGCTGCCACTACGTGCAGGGCTACCTGACCGGCAAACCGATGCCGGCCAACGTGGCGCTGGCCGCGCTCAAGGAAAACCTTTACACCGCGCTGCTGCCCGCAACGCTGCCGCCAGACACCCGGACAGTCAAACCATGACGCCAACTATGACTCCTGTGCATTCCGCCAAGGCCCAGGCCACCCTCGCCCTGCTGTGGGAGCGCATCCGGCGCCAGGGTGACATGCCCGGCTTTACCAAGGCGATCAACGCCATCCTGGCCTCGATGCGCGGCGAGGACGAGAGCGATTTTTCGATGAGCGACACCGTGCTGACCGACCCGGTGCTGACGCAAAAGGTGCTGCGCCTGGCCAACAGCGCCATGTACGCCGCCTTCGGCCAGCGCGTCAACACGATCTCGAAAGCGGTGATGGTGCTCGGCACCGAGACCATCGGCCACCTGGCGCTCGGCTTGAAGCTGATCGAAGAACTCAGCCGCAGCACGCCGGACACCGAAGCGGCCCACATCGAGATGGAAAAAGCGGTGCTGGCCGGGATGGTGGCGCAGCAGCTGGCGGTCGACGCGCGCAGCCGCGATCCGGAAGAAGCGGTGGTGTGCTCGATCCTGCATTCGCTGGGCCGCATGATGCTGACCTTCTACATGCCCGAGCGCTGGACCAGAATGCGCGAGGCCGGCGGCGAAGGCCTGGAACACACGGCCGCCGAAGAGCTGCTCGGCCTGTCGCTGGAAGAAGTCGGCCGCGCCACCGCCGCCCACTGGGGCCTGCCGCGCAACCTGGTGGCCGGCATGCGCAGCGTCGAGCCGGCCGAACGCGGCGAAGGCTTCGGCCACGAAGACTGGCTGGCGGCGCTGGGCACGCTGTCGACCCGCGCCGCCGATGCGCTGTGGGCCGACGACGAAGCCGGCGCCGCCCGGATGGCGATGCTGGCTGAACAATTTGCGCCAATGCTCGGCCTGGCGCCCGACGCCATCCTGGGCGCGGTCGACAAGGCCAAGCTCGAAGCGGCGTCCGACCTGAGCATCGCGCCGCTGGCCAAGCCGCAGGAAAAGCGCGCGCGCCTCGACGCGGCCGACCGCCAGCGCGTGGCCGGCAACAAGATCCTGATCGCGGGCGAGGCCGACATGCGCGACGCGGCGCCGACCGCCACTGCCGGCCAGATGATCTCGATGGCGCTGGAAACCATGCACGCGGGGCTGTCGTTCACGCGCTCGTTCGCGTTCCTGCGCAACCGGCGCGAGGGCCGCTACTCGGCGCGCCTGGGACTGGGCGAGGAAGTCAAGCCGATGCTGCCGCTGCTGGCCTTCGACGATACCTACGAGCCGAACGTGTTCCATGCGGCGCTGGCCAGCGACCGCGTGATCTTCATCGAAAATGCGCGCGACACCAAGTTCGCGAGCAAGCTGCCGGGCTGGTGGAAAGGCACGCTGTCGGCGGCGCGCTGCTTCGTGGTGATTCCGCTGTCGGCGCACGGGCAGCCGGCCGGCTTCATCTATGGTGACTGGGACGATACGTACCCGCAGGTGATCCTGAGTCAGACCGAGTTCGCGCTGCTCAACGACCTGCGCGCGCTGGTGGTGCGCACGGTGGAAAAGCGCCATCAGCTGGAGGCGATTGCGACGCGGGTGTAGGTTCACTTGGCGCAAGCCCGAAGACCGTCATTTTCGCCTGCGCGGGAATGACGGTCTCACGGATAACAACAATGTCGAAGCGTGCGGCCGTCGACAAGCCGCATTACTTCAACTTCGGCGTCTCCACCCGCACATCCCCGCACTGCCCGCGCCACATCAGCGCATGGTCGATCAGCACCAGCGCCAGCATCGCTTCGGCGATCGGCGTGGCCCGGATCCCGACGCACGGATCGTGGCGCCCGAAGGTTTCCACGTCCACTGGATTGCCCGCCTTGTCGATCGAACGGCGCGCCACCCGGATCGACGAGGTCGGCTTGATCGCCAGCGACACCGTGATGTCCTGCCCGGTCGAGATCCCGCCCAGCACCCCGCCGGCCTGGTTGCCGACAAAACCCTGCGGCGTCAGTTCGTCGCCATGCTGCGAACCCTTCTGCGCCACCGCCGCGAAGCCGGCCCCGATCTCGACGCCCTTGACCGCGTTGATCCCCATCATCGCGTGCGCAATGTCGGCGTCGAGCTTGTCGTAGATCGGCTGGCCCAGGCCGACCGGCACGCCGCGTGCGACCACGTCGATGCGCGCGCCGATCGAGTCGCCTTCGCGCCGCAGCGCGTCCATTGCCGCTTCCATGCGGTTCAATAGCGCGACGTCGCCGGTGGCCGCAAAAAACGGATTGGCGTGCACATGTTCCCAGCTTTCGAACGGCACCTCGATGTCGCCCAGCGTGCGCATGCAGCCGGCGAAGGTCATGCCATACTGCTCCAGCAGCCATTTCCTGGCCACCGCGCCGGCGCCGACCACGGGCGCGGTCAGGCGCGCCGACGAACGGCCGCCGCCGCGCGGGTCGCGCACGCCGTACTTGTGCCAGTAGGTGTAGTCGGCGTGCCCGGGGCGGAAGCTGTCGGCGATGTTGCCGTAGTCCTTGCTGCGCTGATCCTCATTGCGGATCAACAGCGCGATCGGAGTGCCGGTGGTGACGCCCTGGTACACACCGGACAGGATCTCGACCCGGTCGGCCTCCTGGCGCTGGGTGACGTGGCGCGAAGTGCCGGGCTTCCTGCGGTCGAGCTCGGGCTGGATGTCGGCTTCGCTGAGCACCATGCCGGGTGGGCAGCCGTCGATGACGCAGCCGATGGCCGGGCCATGGGATTCGCCGAAGGTGGTGACGGAAAACAGCTTGCCAAATGTATTGCCGGACATGGGATGCGCTCTGATCGGTTGGTCGAATTACCATTTTACCAGCCGCCGTGGCAAGCGAAAACGCCGATCCTCGCTGCGACCACGCCAAAAGTGTTTCCTATCAGATATATTTTTGCCGCGTTGTCCCGTATCTGACCTTTCTTTCTCACAATCGCGGATATACTAAAGCTATCAATGCCGAGTCACCTGGAGACGTAGCACAATGCCAGCATCGATTACGCCCTCAGGCCCACTGAAGGAAGACAGCACGCAGCCCGACCAGTTCGCGCAGGACCAGTTCATCTTTGCCGACGAGCCGGCCGATGGCGCCTTCGGCCTGCCTGCCACGACGCCGACCTGGCGCATCCTGGTGGTGGACGACGATGCCGACGTGCACTCGAGCACCACCTTCGCCCTGGCCGACGTCGAGATGCAAGGCCGAGCGCTGTCTTTCCTGCACGCCTATTGCGCGGATGATGCCTACGCCATCCTGGCGCGCGAGCGCGACATCGCCGTGGTATTGCTCGACGTGGTGATGGAACGCGCCGACGCCGGCCTGCAACTGGTGCGCCGCATCCGCGACCAGCTCGGCCTGCACGACCTGCGCATCATCCTGCGCACCGGCCAACCCGGGTATGCACCCGAGATGGACGCCATCCGCGGCTACGACATCAACGACTACCGCACCAAATCCGAACTGACCCGCACCAAGCTGTATACCACGGTGGCGGCGGCAATCCGTTCCTACCAGCAGATCCGCGCACTGGACGCCAACCGCCTCGGCATGGAGCAGATCGTCTCGGCCTGCGCCGAACTGATGGCGCTGCAGGGCGCGCGCGACGTGGCGCTCGGCATCCTGGCCCAGGCCGGCAAGCTGCTGGGCCAGGCGCCGGAAGGCGTGCTGTGCGCGCACGACAGCGACAGCGGCGACTGCCTGCGCGCCCTGGCCGCCGTCGGCGCCTGCCGCAATCTCGATGGCCGCCAGCTCGGTGCGCAGCGCGGCGCGCAGTTCGCCCACGCCGCCGAACGCGCCCTGCGCGGGCGCGACTGCGCGCTCGACGATGGCGTGCTGAGCATGGTCTTCGCCGGCAAGACCGGACGCGACGTGGTGGCCTGCATCCCGCTCGACCGGCCCTTGGGCGAGGTCGAGCAGCGCCTGCTGAAGGTGTTCTGCGGCATGGTCGCGGTGTGCCTGGACAATGTGGAACTGGTCACGCGCCTCAACAAATCGGCGTTCCACGATCCGCTCACCGGCCTGCCGAATCGCAACTGCATGGTCGAGCTGATCGACAAGCGCCTGGCCCAACCGGCACGCGCCGGCGCCGTGCTGGCGCTGGCCGACCTCGACCACTTCGCCGAAACCAACGACGCCCTCGGCCACCATTTTGGCGACCTCCTGCTGGTGGCGGTCGGCCAGCGCATCAAGTCGCGCCTCGATCCGGCGCTCGAAATCGGCCGCATCGGCAGCGACATCTTCGCCATGCTGGGCGGCGCCGATGCGCTCGAACCGGAACTGGTGCAGTCGCTGTTTCGCGAGCCGTTCCGGATCGACGGCCAGGACGTGCAGGTGTCGGCCACGCTCGGTCTGGTGCGCCTGCTCGAGCACGACGGCAATGGCGCCGATGCGCTCAAGGATGCCGACATCGCCCTGAAACGCGCCAAGTCGCAGCAGCGCGCCGGCCACTTCTATTTTTCGCGCAGCATGGGCGTCGAGATCCGCGAGCGGGTGCGCATGATGCACGCGCTGCGCGGCGGCTTCCAGAACGGCCAGCTGTTCCTCGACTACCAGCCGCAAGTCGACCTTGCCACCAACCGCCCGTTCGGCGCCGAAGCGCTGCTGCGCTGGCGCCTCGACGACGGCTGCCTGGTGCCGCCCGACCGCTTCATTCCGATCGCCGAATACTCGGGCCTGATCGTCGAGATTGGCGAATGGGTGCTGCGCCAGGCGTGCGCCGAACTGATGCGCCTGCGCGCGGCCGGGCACCGCGATTTCACGATGTCGGTAAACGTCTCGCAGGTGCAGTTCCGCCACCCGCACTTCCTCGACATGCTGCGCCGCGCGCTGGACGATACCGGCGCACCGCCCGAATTCATCGAACTGGAAATCACCGAATCGATGGCGATGGAAGAGCCGGCCGCGCTGGTCGAGAAGCTGGCGCAGGTCAAGCGCACCGGGGTGTCGATCGCGATCGACGATTTCGGCACCGGTTTCTCGTCGCTGTCGCACCTGCAGCGGCTGCAGGTCGACCGCCTCAAGATCGATCGCGCGTTCGTCACCGAAATCACCGGCTCGGCGCGCGGCGGCAGCATCGCCCAGATGGTGGTGCAATTGGGACGCAACCTGGGTCTGTCGGTGATCGCCGAAGGGGTCGAGGACGAGCGCCAGGCGCAGATCCTGCGCCAATTGGGTTGCCCGCTAGCGCAGGGCTACCTGTATGCGCGGCCGTTGTCGCCGGAACGCTTGCTGGAGTGGCTGGCCGGGCACCGGAGCACGCGCGCGGCGTAAGCCGACACGCACATGGGGCGTGGACGCTCAAGCGTCCACGCCGATTGAGTCACGCGTCGTGGATCAATCCGGAGCGTTCTGCTCGGCCGGCCAGTCGCGGATATACGCCTTGAGCATGCGGTTCTCGAAGCTTTGCGCTTCCAGCACCGCCTTGGCCACGTCGTAGAACGAGATCACGCCAAGCAAGGTGCGCGCGTCCATCACCGGCAGGTAACGCGCGTGTTTCTCGAGCATGATGCGGCGCACTTCGTTGACCTCGGTATCGGGCGTGACCGTGATCGGGCTGTCGTCCATGTGACGGCGCACGCTGCCGCTGCCGACCGCGCCGCCATTCGCGTGCAGCGCCTTGAGCACTTCGCGGAACGTCAGCATACCGACCAGGTCGCCGTACTCCATCACCACCAGCGAACCAATGTCGTTTTCGGACATGGTCATGGCCGCGTCGACCAGCGGCATGTCTGGCGTCACGGTGTACAGGATTTCGCCCTTCACTTGCAGGATTTCGGAAACTTTCATGTTTGCCACCCCCGCTTCGTCAATGTTTTCAACACTGTTCGTGATACTGGATAATTTTGTATAAGGCATAACAACGACTGTAGCCTATGCCCGGATAAAAATCCAGCTTTGCGCCAGATCATGGTGCGAGCTCGGCTGCATGATGGTGCGCTGCAGATTGCACAATATTTTGACGGTGCTACGATGGGCTCTTCCCACGCTTCCCGAGCCCTTGCATGAGCGGTCCCCGCCACCCCGGTTTCGACACCCTGGCCCTGCACGCCGGCAGCGCACCCGACCCCGCCACCGGCGCGCGCGCCACGCCGATCCATTTCACGTCCTCGTTCGCGTTTCATGACGCCGACCACGGCGCCGCCCTGTTCAATATGGAACAAAGCGGCCACGTGTATTCGCGCATCTCGAACCCGACCAACGCGGTGCTGGAAGAGCGCATTGCCGCGCTCGAAGGCGGCGTGGCCGGGATTGCCACCGCCAGCGGCCAGGCTGCGCTGCACCTGGGCTTGAGCACGCTGGCCGGCGCGGGCGACCACATCGTCGCATCAAACGCCCTGTACGGCGGCTCGCACAACCTGCTGGCCTACACGCTGCGCCGCTTCGGCATCGAGACCAGCTTCGTCGATCCGCGCGACATCGACGCCTGGCGCGCCGCGATTCGGCCGAACACCAGGCTGCTGTTCGGCGAAACGCTCGGCAACCCGAACCTGGACGTGCTCGACATCCCAACGCTGTCCGCGCTGGCGCATGCGCATGATGTGCCTTTGATGGTCGACGCCACCTTCACCACGCCCTACCTGCAGCGCCCGTTCGACCTGGGCGCCGACCTGCTGCTGCACTCGGCCACCAAGTTCCTGTGCGGCCACGGCACGGCGATCGGCGGCCTGCTGGTCGACGGCGGCACGTTCGACTGGCAAGCTGCGCATGAGCGCAGCGGTCGCTTCGCAACCCTGTGCGAACCGTACGACGGATTCCACGGCATGGTGTTCAGCGAAGAATCGACCGTCGGCGCCTTTGCCCTGCGCGCGCGGCGCGAAGGCTTGCGCGATTTCGGCGCCGCCATGAGTCCGCACAACGCGTTCGCCATTTTGCAGGGCATTGAAACGCTCGGCCTGCGCATGGAGCGGCACCTGGTCAATACGCGGCGCGTGATCGACTTCCTGGTGGCGCATCCGGCGGTGGCGTCGGTCGCCTATCCCGAACTGGAAAGCCATCCCGACCATGCGCTGGCCAGGCGCATCCTGCCGCGCGGCTGCGGCGCCGTGTTCACGTTCGAATTGAAAGGCGACCGCGCCGCCGCACGCCGCTTCGCCGACGGCTTGCAGATATTCTCGCACCTGGCGAATGTGGGCGACGCCAAGTCCTTGGTAATTCACCCGGCCTCGACCACGCATTTCCGCGTCCCGGCCGAGCAACTGGCGGCGCGCGGCATCACGCAAGGCACGCTGCGCCTGTCGGTCGGACTCGAAGATGCGGACGACCTGATCGACGACCTCAAGCGCGCGCTGAAGCTGGCGCAGAAAGGGGCTTGAGATGCTGCTCGATGTTCATGGCCACCAGGCTTATTGCTACACGGGCGGCAAAGCGTTCGACCCGGCGTTGCCAGCCATCGTGCTGCTGCACGGCGCCCAGAACGACCACTCGGTGTGGGCGCTGCAGAGCCGCGCGCTGGCGCATGCGGGGCTCGCGGTGCTGGCGCCGGATCTACCGGGACATGGTCGCAGCGACGGCCCGGCCTTGACGACGGTCGAGGCAATGGCGGACTGGCTGATCGCCCTGTTGAAAACGGCCGGCGCCGGACGCGCGCTGCTCGCCGGCCACAGCATGGGCTCGCTGATTGCACTGGAAACGGCGTCTCGGGCGCCCGCCAGCGTCAGCGCCCTGGCGCTGATCGGCACGACCTATCCGATGCGGGTCTCGGACGCACTGCTGGAAACCGCGCACACCGACGAGCCGGCCGCAATCGAGATGGTCGCCGGCTGGTCGCATTCCAGCTTCGTGCCGGGCCCGTCGACCGCCGGGCCCGGCGTATCGGTGGTGAATGTCGCCCGGCGCCTGATGCAGCGCATGTCGGCGCGCAACCCGAGCGGCCTGTTGCACACGGACTTCGCCGCATGTAATTCCTACGCGAATGGCGAGGCGGCGGCCGCGTCCTTGCACTGCCCGGTGCTGTTCGTATTCGGCAAGCAGGACATGATGACGCCGCCACGCTCGACAGCGCTGCTGACAGGGGCGGTCAAGCACGGCGCGGTCGTGCACGTGGACGCCGGACACGCGATGATGGCCGAGGCGCCCGATGCGGTGCGCAGCGCCCTGTTCGATTTTGCGCAGAGCGTCCCCATGCGCTCTTAGCTGACTGCAGTCGCGGCCGGCGCCAGCCCGAAATATTCGGCCAGCGTCTGCTCCAGCCCGCGTTCGATGACGGTTTCGACCTGGCGCGCCAGCGCCGTCCCGTCCAGCGCCAGCACGCCTTCCGGCCCGGCGGCCTCGTCGCGGCTGAACGTTTGCCCCGCGGCGCAATCGAACACGAACAGCCGGTACACATCCGCAAGTTGCAGCATGCCGGGGTCGCTCAACAACACCCATTGTTCGTCGCTGCCGCGCCGGCTGCGTTTCCAGCCAATGCGCGTCGGAGCCTCGTCCAGCACGCGCCCGACCCAGCCTTCGGCCACCATCCGGTCCAGCAAGCGCCCCAGTTCGTCGTAGCCGATGCGCGTATGACGCCGGATCGTGCTGCTCGTCACCAGCGCCGTCCCGCTCAGCTGGGCGCCGCCGACCAGCACCTTGAGCACCGCCATCGCATCGACGAACGCGCTGCCCGGCGCCGGCTGGTGCCACCAGCGCTCGTGCTTGACCACCGGCAGCGCAGCGGTGAGCACGGCGCCGACCAGGGTGATCATCCAGCTCACGTAGACCCAGACCAGGAACAGCGGCAGCGCGGCCAATGCGCCATAGATGATGGCGTAGGTGGGAAACTGGCTGATGAACAGCCCGAACACGCGCTTGGCGACTTCGAACGCGATCGCCGCCGCCAGGGCCCCGATGAATGCGTCGCGCAGCGACACCGCCCGGTGCGGCACGATCATGTACAGCAAGGTGTAGCCGCCGGCGGTCACGGCAACCGAGGCCAGTGTGTAGAAGACCATGCCGAACCAGGTTGCATCCTGCCCCAGCGCGCCGGTGGCATCGAACAGCTGCCCGGTAAAACTGATCGAGACCCCAAACAACAACGGCCCCAGCGTAATTAAAGCCCAGTAGACCAGGATGCGCTGCACCAGCGGACGCGGCTGCCGCACGTTCCAGATGCGGTTGAAGGCACGCTCGATCATGCTCATGGTGGCGGTGGTGGTAAACAGCAGCACCACCGCGCCCAGCGCCGACAAGCCCTTGGCCTTGCTGGCGAACTGGGTCAGGTTGCCGCTGATGGTGCTGGCAATCGCTTTGGGCATCAGGTTCTGCACCAGCCAGGCGTCGATCGCCGTACGCACTTCGCCAAAGGCAGGGAACATGGTGAAGATCGCCAGCACGATGGTCAGCAACGGCACCATGCCGAGCGTGCTGGTGAAGGTCAGGCTGCCCGCCACCTGCGGCAGCTTTTCTTCGCGCAGACGGCGCACGGCAAAACGCAGCAGATCGAGCAGGTCAAGCCAGGTGAGGCCGCGCGCCGGCTCGGCGCCATTCACGAATTCGGCGCCGCTGCGCGCCAGATGATCAACAGTCTTGTTCAGCATGGGTGAAGGCAAAATCGCGGCGCGGCAACGCCGGCGCAGACGGTGCGCAAGCGGCCATGTTCCGGCATGTCATTTCAACAAACCGCTCTATAATACCAACGATGAAGCCGACCCTGACCATCCTCGTGTTGTACTACTCGCGCCACGGCGCCACGCGCAAGCTTGCCGAACTCATCGCCCAGGGCATCGACAGCGTGCCCGGGGCCGAGGCGCGCCTGCGCACCGTGCCGGCAGTCTCGAGCGTAGCCGAGGCCACCGCGCCCGCGATTCCCGACGATGGCGCGCCCTACGTCGATGCCGACGACCTGCGCGAATGCGCCGGCCTGGCGCTCGGTTCGCCGACGCGTTTCGGCAATATGGCGTCGAGCATGAAATACTTCCTCGACGGCACCGCTACCGAGTGGGTCAACGGCACCCTGTCCGGCAAGCCGGCGGTGGTGTTCGCCTCCACCGGTAGCCTGCACGGTGGCCAGGAAGCGACCCTGCTGTCGATGATGATCCCGCTGCTGCACCATGGCATGCTGGTGATGGGCCTGCCGTACACCCACCCCGAACTGATGAACACCAGCAGTGGCGGCAGCCCGTACGGCGCGACCCACTGGGCCGGCGTCGACGGCAAGCGCGCCGTCACCGACGACGAGCGCACGCTGGCGATTGCACTCGGGCGCCGTTTGGCCGAGGCCGCATCGAAACTCGCTCTGAACCTGTAGGAACACACCTGATGGATACCGGAAGAGTCTTTCACATCGGCGCGATCACCAGCCTGATCTGGCTGATCGGCTGGCTGGTTGCGTGGGAAGTGGTGGTGGCGCCGCTGCAGCCGGGCAGCTGGCTGCTGGCGCTGAAGGCCTTGCCATTGCTGCTGCCGCTGCGCGGCGTGATCAAGCGCGACCTGTACACACTGCAATGGTCGTCGATGCTGATCCTGATTTATTTCGTCGAAGGCGTGGTGCGCGCCTGGGCCGATCAGACCATCGCCTCGCGCCAGATGGCACTCGGCGAAGTGGCGCTGGTGCTGGTGTATTTCTTCTGCGCCCTGCTCTACCTGCGTCCATACAAGAAAGCAGCGCAGCGCATGGCCAAGGAATTGCTCGACAAGGTCAAAGTGCCGCATGGCTGACGTACTGCCGGACAGCATCGCCGACACCCTGCGCGCCATCGTCGGCCCGGCCCACGTGCTGGTCGATGCGCTCGATGTCGCCGCGTTCCTGACCGACTGGCGCGGGCGCTTCACTGGCCGCGCGCGCGCCGTGGTGCTGCCGGCCGACACGGCGCAGGTGGCCGCTATCGTGCGCGCCTGCGGCGCGGCGCGGGTGCCGATCGTGCCCCAGGGCGGGCGCACCGGCCTGGTGCTGGGCAGCGTGCCGGACGCCAGCGGTGATGCCATCGTATTGTCGCTGCGCCGCCTGAACCGCATCCGCGCGCTCGACGTGGCGAATCGCACCATGACGGTCGAGGCGGGCTGCATCCTGGCCGACATCCAGAGCGCTGCGCTTGACACCGGCATGCTGTTCCCGCTGTCGCTGGCGGCCGAAGGCAGCTGCACCATCGGCGGCAATTTGTCGACCAATGCCGGCGGCACCGCCGTGCTGCGTTACGGAAATACGCGCGAACTGTGCCTGGGACTCGAAGTCGTCACCGCCGGCGGCGATGTGTGGGACGGCTTGCGCGGCCTGCGCAAGGACAACACCGGCTACGCGCTGCGCGAACTGTTCATCGGCGCCGAAGGCACGCTGGGCGTGATCACGGCCGCCGTGCTCAAGCTGTATCCTGCCCCGCAAGCGGCGCTGACGGCGCTGGTGGCGCTGGCGTCGCCGCGCCATGCGCTCGACTTGCTCGGCCTGCTGCAAGCGCGTTGCGGCGCGGCGCTCACCGGCTTCGAACTGATGTCGGCGTTTTGCCTGCAACTGGTGGCGCAGCATTTTCCCGACCTGCCGAAGCCGTTTACTGCGCCACATCCACAATACGCGCTGGTCGAGCTATCGAGCAATGAGTCCGGCGCACATGCACAGGCGCTGCTGGAGTCGGCGGTCGGCGCGGCGCTGGAAGACGGCACCGCGCGCGATGCTGTCGTCGCCACTTCGTCCAGCCAGGCGCTCGGCCTGTGGCGCCTGCGCGAACACATCCCGCTGGCGCAGGCGGCGGCCGGCAAGAACATCAAGCACGACATCTCGCTGCCGGTGTCGCTTATCCCCGACTTCATTGTCCAGGCCGATGCTGCCCTGCAAACCGCCTTCCCCGGCTGCCAGCCGGTTACCTTCGGCCACCTGGGCGACGGCAACCTGCACTACAACGTGGCGCCACCGCAAGGCGTCGCGCACGATGACTTCCTCGCGCATCAGGGCGCGCTCAACCGCATCGTGCACGATGCCGTGGCGGCATTCGGCGGCTCCATCTCGGCCGAGCACGGTATCGGCGCCCTCAAGCGTGACGAGCTGGCGCGCTACAAGTCGAACGTCGAACTGGACATGATGCGGGCCATCAAAGCCGCGCTGGACCCGCTCGGCATCATGAACCCTGGCAAAATTCTTTGACCGGGAGAGACTCATGATACGCATTCTGTTGTTGCTGTTCGCCTGCCTGTCCGGCCTTGCCGCCAATGCCGGCACCATCTACAAATGCACCGACGGCGGCAAGGTCAGCTACGGCGACCGCCCTTGCCCTGGCGCCGGCGCCGCGCTGGCCGTGCCCGACGCGCCGGCGCCTGACACCGCGCTGCAGGAACGGATCGAACGCAACCGCGCGACCCTGGCACGACTTGAACAGGACAAGCAGGTCGAAGCCGATCGCGAACAGCGTGAACAGTTGCGCGCCGGACGCGCCGCCGTGGCCGAACGGCGCCGCTGCGACAAGCTGCGCCTGCAACGTCAGTGGGCCGACGAAGACCTGGCGCGCCAACCCGGCGACGCCAGGGAAACCGCACGGCGCAAGGCACGGCGCCAGGCCGAAACATTGGCGCTCGAATGCCCGGCCTGAGCGTCCTGTCGCGCTGGCTGCTGTTGGGCGAATGGCGTGCCCATCCGGTGCGCGCACTGGTGGCGATTGCCGCCATCGCTGTCGGCGTGGCGATGGGCTTTGCCATCCACCTGATCAATGCCGCCGCCTTCAACGAATTCTCGGCCGCGGTCAAGAGTCTGTCCGGCCAGGCCGACATCCAGATTGCGGGACGCGAACCGCTGTTCGACGAAGCGGTGTATCCGTTGCTGGCTGCCGACCCGGAAGTGGCGGTGGCTTCTCCCATCCTCGAAGTCGCGGCCGGCGTCGCGGGACAAGATACGCCACTGCGCATTGTCGGCATCGACGCCCTGCGCGCAGGCTACATCGCGCCCGACCTGATGGGCGTACCGGGCGACGGCCGCATGCTCGATGTGCTGGCCGACGACGCGCTGTTTTTATCGCCGGCGGCGCAAAGCTGGCTGCAGAAATCGCGCGGCGACGAAGTGCGCCTGCGCGCCGGCACCGCCGACGTGGCGCTGCGCGTGGCCGGTCCGGTGCAGCGCGCACGCGCCGGCCAGCGCCTGGCGACGATGGACATCGGCGCCGCCCAGTGGCGCTTCGGCCGCGTGGGCCAGTTGTCGCGGGTTGACCTCAAGCTGCGCGACGGCGTCGACCGCGCCGCGTTCCAGCGGCGCCTGACGGCAGACCTGGAGCGCCGCTGGCCGGGCCGATTCACGGTCGCCCAGCCCAACGACGCCGACCAGGAAAGCCGCACCGACAACATGAGCCGCGCCTACCGCGTCAACCTGACCGTGCTGGCGCTGGTGGCGCTGTTCACCGGCGCCTTCCTGGTGTTCTCGACCCAGGCCTTGTCGGTGATGCGCCGCCGCAGCCAGTTCGCGCTGCTGCGCGTGCTGGGACTGGAACGGCGCGCGTTGCTGCGCCAGGTACTGCTCGAAGGCGGCGCGCTGGGCGTGGCCGGCGCGCTGCTCGGCGTCGGCGCCGGCTATGGATTGGCCGCAGCCGCGCTGCATTTCTTTGGCGGCGACCTTGGCGCCGGCTACTTCCCCGGCATCCGGCCGCAGGTCGCGTTCACGCCCGGCGCCGCACTGGCGTTCTTCGCACTGGGCCTGGGCGTCGCCCTGCTCGGCTGCCTGGCGCCGGCTTGGGAAGCGGCGCGCGCACGGCCGGCGGTGGCGATCAAGTCCGGCGCCGACGAAGGCGCGCTGGCGCGCCTGGCGCGGCTCTGGCCGTCCTTGATTTGCCTGGTGCTGGCGGCCGCGTTCTCGTTCGCGCCGCCCGTGTTCGAGTTGCCGCTGTTCGGCTACCTGGCCATCGCGCTGCTGCTCATTGGCGGCATCGGCCTGATGCCGCGCGTCGCCAGCATTGCCTTGCGCGCGTTACAGGCCCTGATGGCAAGCCGCGCGCGCCGTTTTCCGGTGCTGGCGCTGTCGCTGGCGCGCCTGGCCAATGCGCCGGGCCAGGCCTCGATTGCGCTGGGCGGCATCCTGGCCAGTTTCAGCCTGATGGTGGCGATGGGGATCATGGTCTCGAGCTTCCGGGTCTCGGTCGACGACTGGATGGGC
>Ga0308169_10000361_pt1 | contig 73158 bp, 67 predicted proteins | sample PhyBR1_2_FD_202139 | JGI IMG/M metagenome (GOLD analysis project Ga0308169, IMG submission 202139) | Phyllosphere microbial communities from UC Gill Tract Community Farm, Albany, California, United States - DLSLSB.R1 | ecosystem: Host-associated > Plants > Phyllosphere > Unclassified | place...
GCTACCGGCTGCTGTCCGGCCTGAAGGCTGTCCCCAAGGCCGTGGCCGACCGCTTGGTGGACCACTTCGGCGGCCTGCAGTTCCTCATGGCGGCCACCATCGACGACCTCATGACGGTTGACGGCATAGGTGACCAGCGCGCCCGCACCGTGCGTGAAGGCCTGAGCCGGATGGCCGAGGCAAGCCTCCTGGACCGCTTCCTCTAAAGTCCTCATCCGTGGGACACCGCTCATCGAGTGCTCCGTAGTTGTCGTTATGAAGCCTGAAAACGACAACTAGGCAGCAATCGATGAAGCAGCAGCTCAGTTCAGCTGGAAGACGGCCTTGGGGCTGGCGCGCGAACCCAGCTTCGCGGTGAAGATGTAGTAGGCCCCGCCGCCGCCCGGAGCTGCGGCCACCGCCTTGCAGCCGTCGGCACTGCGGTTCCGGCTCCACGGGAAGTTGGCCGTTTCGCTGGCGCCGGGCGCGATGACCTTGACCAGGTCCTCGCTGGACGCCTGGCAGTCCTTGGACGAGAAGATGCGGTCCGATCCGCTGGTCACCAGGAACTCCATCTGCGAGGTCCCGATGTTGACCTCACAGGGAACCGTGCCCCCGTTGGTCACCTTCAGGGTGAGCAGCGGGTTTTCCCCCGGGCCGTAGGCGGGCTTGTCCGTGGACGCCGACACGGTCACCAGGTTCTGGTTGCAGGCAGGGGTGGCGGAGGCAGTGGGCGACGGCGTGGCGGACGGGGTTGCCGAGGCGGACGCCGAGGGGGTGGCGGCAGCAGACGGGGAAGCCTGGGAGGTGGCCGGATCGGTGGAAGACGGCTGGGTGGAGGACGCCTGCTGCGAACCGCCCTTGAAGGCCCCCGCCAAGGCGAATCCGCTGATCACCAGCGCGATCACCAGAAGCAGCGCACCGCCGGCCACCAGCCTCCGGCGGCGGTACACGGCGGCGCTCGGCTTCCGGACGCTGCTGGAACCCGATGCCGTGCCGCGTGCTGGTGAATTGCCTTGCCTGCCCATCCTCCTAGGCTAGGGAACACTGCCTGTTCTGCCTTGCCACCACGCCGCCGGACCCCCGTCACTCTGGTCACAGCCGGTTTGCAGCCCGCCGGAAGGCATCCATTACAGTGTTGGCATCGACACTCAAACCTCTCCCACCCCGGACCTTGCCGTGGGCCCCGCCAGCCTGGAGCTGCTCCACCAGCAGATCACCTCCTGGTTCGCCGGCATTGCCCGCGACCTGCCCTGGCGCGAGCCTGGCTGCTCCGCCTGGGGCGTGCTGGTCAGCGAGATCATGCTGCAGCAGACCCCTGTGGTCCGGGTGCTTCCCGTCTGGCACGAATGGCTCAAGCGCTGGCCCTCTCCCGCCGCCCTGGCCGGGGAACCGGCAGGCGAAGCGGTCCGTTCGTGGGGCAGGCTTGGCTACCCGCGCCGGGCGCTACGGCTGCACGCCGCGGCAACGGCAATTGTGCAGGACCACGGCGGCAAGGTACCGGACACCTACCCGGAGCTGTTGGCCCTGCCGGGTGTGGGCAGCTACACGGCCGCGGCGGTGGCTGCGTTCGCGTACGGCCGCCGGGAGACGGTGGTGGACACCAACATCCGCAGGGTCCACGCCCGGCTTGTGTCCGGCGTCGCGCTTCCCGCCCCGGCGCTGACGGCGGCGGAGATGCGCCTGGCCGCCGCCCTGTTGCCGGACGACGACGACACCTCCGTGCGCTGGAACGCTGCGGTCATGGAGCTGGGGGCGCTGGTATGCACGGCCCGGGCGCCCAAGTGCGCTGCCTGCCCGGTGAAGGACTCCTGTTCCTGGCGTGCGGCAGGCGAGCCGCCGCCGTCGTACGTCCCCAAGGGCCAGGCGTGGCACGGCACCGACCGCCAGGTCCGCGGCGCTGTGCTGGCCGTGCTGCGGCTTGCGGATGCACCCGTGCCGCCGGACATGTTCCAGCGCGAACCGGCCGATCTCGGCTTCGCCCCCGAAGGAATCGGGGTTCCCCTTGCCGCGCTGCACCGGCTCAATTCCGCCCCGGAGCAGCTGGAACGGGCGCTGGCGGGGCTGCTGGCCGACGGGCTGGCGGAACTGCACGACGGCGGTTACCGGCTCCCCGCCTGATCCGTTGGCGGTGCGGGCGGATGGCATACTTCTTGGTGACTGGAACCGGGGGAAGCCATGAGAACCATCCTCTACATCGTGTGGGCGCTGTTCGTTGCCGCCGCGATCTTTTCGCTGCTCTACGCCGCCCGCAGGACCAGGCGCCAGGAGCGGCTCATGTCCGCCTGGCCCAAAGCCCAGGCCACGGTCACCGGCAGCGCCACCGGGTGGACCAGCGGCGTGGGCGGCGCCAACCGCAACCTCCGCTACTACCCCACCTACCAGTTCGTGGATCCGCAGGGCACCCTGTTCATGGGCAAGTCGGAGGTCTCCACCGTGGAACAGCCCATGCCTGGCTCCCTGATCGAGGTGGCGTACAACCCCGCAAACCCCGGGGAATCACTCCAGGTTTCATCGGAGCCGCGCACCGCAATGGGCTGCCTCATCGCGTTCTTCGCCGTCTTCGCCATCGCCCTGTTCTGGTTCATCGGTATCTTCCCCGTGGATTAGGCCTCCGGCATAACGATGCTGCCGCCAATTGGGGCCGGCCCGGGTTGGTGCGCCTGGCGCGGACGTAGCCTGAAGGCATGCGCAAGCCCGGACTGCTCCTGGCGTTAATGACCACCGCGTCGCTCATCTCGGCCTGCGAGCCCGCCGGCAGCGCGTGTCCGGCGATTGCCCAGGCCACCGCCGTGGCCGTGACGGTCACCGCCGGGTACTCACCCCGGGTGGCGACACTGCACCTCCGCGCCTGCCAGGACGGGACCTGCACGGAGGGCGGCGTCGAACTGCGCCCGGGCAGCTCCTCCATCGATCAGGGATGCAGCCCCGAGGGCGCCTGTTCAGCCACTGCCTCGCCCGATGGCACCAAGGTGGGGACCCTCATGCTGGCCGCCCTGACCGAGTCACCCATGACGGTGACCGCCTCCGGCACGGCAGCGGATGGCGGCGCGCTTCCGGTCCGCACCCTGGAGTTCCGCCCGAAAGCGCTGTATCCGTTCGGTGAGCAGTGCGGCAAGGTCCTGTCGGCGGCTGTCGTGCTGGACGACGCCGGGCTGCACGAACAGCCTGTGTCCCGGTAAGGTGCGGGGCGGCGGCTAGAACAGGGCGGGCTGGGTGAAGGTTTCGCCGTCGGCTGCGCCGGCCGCCTCGGCGCCGTCAACGGGCTCGGCGCTCCAGTCGAACCCGAGTTCGGCAAGGAGTTCCTCCACGGAGATCTGGCCGTCCAGCACTTCGATTTCCGGTGTGTTGTCTGCTTGCGGCCGTTCCATGGCATCGAGCTTATTCGCAGCAGGCTCCCACCGGCTCAGGGCTCGCCGAAGCCGGCCTCCACCAGGCCGCCGACGTACTCCACCGCCCGTTCGGCGTCCACGCCCCACGCCTCCACGTGCAGCACCGTCCCCTTGCCGGCGCCCAGCGTCATCAGGCCCGTCATGGACGCGCCGTCCACGCCGTTGATGGTCACTTCGGCGTCAAGCGAGGCCAGACCGCCTGCCACCTTGGCGGCGGGCCTGGCGTGCATCCCGGCCTGGTTGACCAACTCGAAGTCGCCGGTGCAGTCGGGCGGCGCGCTGCTGACCGGATCCGGCCCCGGCCCCTGTCCGTCCGGTCCGGGCTGGGCCGCCGGCGAGCGCACGCCTTCAGCCGCCCGCCGGACCGCCTGTACGTCCGCTCCGCCCTGGGCGGCCACCGCGGCGGCCACCAGGCCTTCCACCAACGGGGCGTCGGCGATCAGGACGCCTCCCGGGTTCTCCAGGAATTCGAGCGCAGATTCCGCTGTCATCACGGCCGACCCCAGATCGGTGAGGACCACGGTGCCGTCCGGACCGCCGGTGGCACTGCGCCGGCCGCCGAACTGATCGCCAGCCCGGCCTCCGGACTGGTCACCGGCTTTGGCCCTGGCCTGCTCCAGCGCGCCGAGGACCTTCTCGAGGCTGGTACCGATCCTGCCGTCGTCGGTGCCGCCGGCGGGCAGGATGACGACGTCGGGTGCCATTTGGGCGGCAAGCTCGACGGCGCCGTCGGCAATCTTTTCGCTGTGGGACACCACCACGATGCTTACCGTCACGCAGCCGCCCCAACGGCCGCACGCAGGATCAGCGCGCTGGACGCGGCGCCCGGGTCCCGGTGGCCGGCGCTGCGTTCGCCAAGGTAGCTGGCCCTGCCTTTCCGCGCCACCATCGGATCGGTTGACACTGCCCCGGCCTCGGCGGCTTCTGCAGCCGCCACCAGGACACCAAAGACATCGCCGTTGCCACCGTCGGCGGCGGCCCGGGCCGCATCGACCGCCGGCGTCCAGGCATCCACCATGGTCTTGTCGCCGGGCTCCGCCTTGCCGCGCGCCACGATTCCGTCCCGGGCAGCCGCCAGCGCTCCGGCCCACGCGGCTGCATCAATCTCAGCGGAATCACCAAGGGCGGTGGCGGCGCGAAGGAATGCCGTTCCGTAGAGGGGGCCGGCGGCGCCCCCCACCTTGGACATCAGCGTCATGGCCGTCATCTTCAGTGCGGCACCGGGCGTCTCCGGCTCGGCCTCGCCGAGCTTGGCCAGGACAGCCTGGAAGCCCCGGTCCATGTTCTCGCCGTGGTCCGAGTCGCCGATGGCGCGGTCCAGTTCAATGAGTTCAACACGGTGTTCGGCCATGGCCTGCGCGCACAGCGTCAGCCATTTCACGGCCCAGTTCACATCCAGTGCCACAGTCACACGCCCCAGCGCAGGGCGGCGGTGTGGACGGGCGCGTCCCACAGTTCCGTGAGTTCGTCGTCGAGTCGCAGGACCGAGATGGAACAGCCCTGCATCTCCAGCGCGGTGATGTAGTTGCCCACCAGGGACCGTTCCACCGTGGCGCCGGCATCGGCAAGCACCTGCACGGCCCGCCGGTACACGATGTAGAGCTCGCTGAGCGGGGTGCCGCCCATGCCGTTGACGAACAGCAGCACCTTGTCGCCGGAGCTGATTTTCAGGTCGGCCAGGACCGGTTCCAGCAGGCGGTTCGTGATGCTGTCGGCGTTTTCCATGGGGATTTTGTGCCTGCCCGGCTCACCGTGGATGCCGATGCCGATCTCGATCTCGTCCTCGGCCAGGTCAAAGCTGGGGGTGCCCGCATGCGGAACGGTGCAGGCCGAGAGCGCCACGCCCATGGTCCTGACATTGGCATTAACCCGTTCGCCCATGGCGGCCACGGCATCCAGGTCGTCGCCGCGCTCGGCGGCGGCACCGGCGATCTTTTCCACCAGGACCGTGCCGCCCACTCCGCGGCGGCCGGCCGTGTACAGCGAGTCCTCCACCGCCACGTCGTCATTGACCAGCACGGTACGGACGCTGACTCCTTCGGCCTCGGCGAGTTCGGCCGCAGTCTCGAAGTTCAGGACGTCGCCGGTGTAGTTCTTGACGATATGCACGACGCCGGCACCTGAGTTGACTGCCAGGGTGGCGGGAAGGATCTGGTCCGGCGTAGGCGAGGTGAACACCGCCCCCGGTACTGCGGCGTCGAGCATCCCCTGCCCCACGTAGCCGGCGTGCAGGGGCTCATGACCGCTGCCGCCGCCGGAAACCAGGCCCACCTTGCCGGCCACCGGCGCGTCCTTGCGTGTGACGTAGATGGGGTCCTCGCTGACGTTGACCAAGCCGGAATACGCCAAGCCAAAGCCCTGGACCGCTTCCTGGACAACGGATTTGGGATCGTTGATGAGTTTCTTCATGGCGGTGCTCCTGGCTGTGCTCCTGAAGGATGTGTTTTCCGACCCTACTACCGGGATAACCGCCCACGGTAGGTTCATCCAGCCCCGGTTTTGACCGTTCCCGCCTGGGCCCTGGTTCCGGATGCAGCAAAGGGACAGCCCCCAATGACTGTCCCTTTCCTGAGGCCCCCCACATCTCGGCCTCCGGTAGTTTATCCATCAATTCTAGTAAAGCCAATATGCGTCTTCGCAGGTGGGACCGCTGAAGCGGCTAAAGGGTGCGGATCATGCGGGTGTTGCCAAGGGTATTGGGCTTCACGCGCGCCAGGTCCAGGAATTCGGCCACGCCTTCATCGTGCGAGCGGAGAAGCTCAGAGTAGACCTCCGGGTCCACTGCAGACTGGTCTGCCATGACCTCGAAGCCGTGGCGCTTGAAGAAGTCCACCTCGAACGTGAGGCAGAAGACCCGGCTTACGCCCAGGGCGCGGGCCTGTTCCAGCAGGCTCTCCACCAGGACGTGCCCCACACCCCTGCCGCGCCAGTCTCCGGACGCTGCAAGGGTGCGGATCTCGGCCAGGTCCTCCCACATGACGTGCAGGGCCCCGCAACCGATCATGCCGCCGTCGCTGGACTCGGCGATCAGGAACTCCTGGAGGCTTTCGTAGTAGGCCACAGTCTCCTTCGCCATCAGGATGCGCTCCTCGGCCAGGGGCGCCACAAGCTTCTTGATGGCAGGGACGTCGCTGGTGCGTGCTGGGCGGATGTGGAAGGAGTCGGTCACAAAGCCATCCTACGAGGCGCGACGGCTGCTATTGGTTGCGGACGGGCTGGGGCGTTCGGGTACCGGCGCCATTTGCCGCTTGCTGCTCCTTCGTCGCTCTGACGCAAGCTACACAAATAGCGCCGGCACCGTCACTTCGCTATTGGTGGTCCGCCCACAAGCGTCGGCGGTCAGGCATTTGTGTAGGCGCCGTCAAAGCGAGGAACGAGCAGGCGCCGGCAAATGCCTCGGCCGACGGCGCTAAGCCCACCAATCTAGATGCCCAGTTCGGCGGGCAGTTCGATCTCCTGACCCAGGACGTTCTTCGCCAGGAACCACTCCACCACCTGGTACCAGACCTTGGCGTTCTGGGGCTGGAGCACCCAGTGGTTTTCGTCCGGAAAGTACAGGAACCGGTGGGGCGTCTGTCCGTCCTGGTCCGCAGCGAGCCGGGACTTGGACAGCAGCTCGTACCAGAGCCGCAGCCCCTCGCCGATGGGCACCCGGTAGTCCTTGTCCCCATGGATTACCAGCATGGGGGTTCCGATCTTTTCAGCGTGCAGGTGCGGGGAATTTTCGAGCGCCATCTCTTCTGTCATTTCCTTGAGCCAGTACTGGGAGGCGTCGGTGGTGGGCCCGAACTGGTCGAGGGCCCAGAGGCTGGCGTGGGTCACTATGGCCTTGAACCGGTCCGTGTTGCCGGCTACCCAGTTGGCCATGTAGCCGCCAAACGAGCCTCCCATCGCCGCAGTCCGGGTCTGGTCGATGTCCGGCCGTTCCACAGCGGCGTCGGTGACGGCCATGAGGTCCGTGAACGGCGCCTTCCCCCAGGAGCCCCAGCCGCGCTGGATGTAGGACTGGCCGTAGCCGGTGGACAGGGCAGGGTCCGGCAGCAGCACCGCGTACCCCTTGGCCGTCAGCAGCCAGGGGTTCCAGCGCCAGGTCCAGGCATTCCAGGACCCCAGCGGGCCGCCGTGGATCCAGAGGAGCAGCGGCGCAGGCTTTTCGGCGGACGCGTCCCCGGGCAGGGCGAGGTAGGCGGGCACCCGGGATCCGTCGGCGGCGGTGGCGGCGATGCGCTCCAGCCGACCGGGACGGGCGGGACGTTCGGCGGGGGCGGGCAGCCGCGTGGTTTCCCCGCTGGCGAGGTCGATCCGCACGGCTTCTGCAGGGAACTCGTAGGAGCTGCGCAGGGCATAGGCGGTCCGCCCGTCGGGAGCAATGACGACGTCGGAGTAGGCCGCCGCGTCCTGCGTCACCCTGGTGACGCCCACTTCGGCGGCAGCCCCCGGGACGCTGACCCGGAAGACCGGCGACGCGCCGTCGTCGTCCGCCGTGACCAGGATGGCCGAGCCGTCCGGGAGCCAGGCGGCGGGTTTGGGCCAGCGGTCCCAGTCGTGGGCTAGGGGGTGCAGGTCCGCGGAGTCCCGGCCGTCACGCCCGGCACCGCCGGAAACGTCCAGCAGGTGCATCCTGATTTCGGGAGCCCGCAACGGGGTGGAGTCACTCTCGCTGACCACCACCAGGGTCCTGCCATCAGGGCTGACGGGCCCAGGGAAGAAGCTCATTCCTTCCTGGTCCAGCAGCACCTTGAGACTGCCGGATGCGACGTCCACCGCCACCAGGATGGAACGGCTGTCCGCCTTGGCGAGGGGCTTGGTGCAGCTGCTGTAAATGGTCTTCCCGTCCGGGCTGACCACCGTTTCCGCCTCCCGCAGCCTCGGTCCCACCTCCGGGGTCAGGTTGCGCAGGACCAGGGGCGCGGTGGCGTCAACGGTTGTTGGCTTGCCGGCTCCTCGGTCCTCCCCTGGTTCCACGGCGAAAATCCGCGGTTGGCCGGGGCCCAGGTCGGCGTCCCAGTAGCGGACCGGATATTCGCTGTGCAGGATGGCCGAGACTTTCCCGTCCTTGCGGGACTTGCGCCGTGCGGCGTCGTCCTCCTCGTCCGCCGAGCCTGCCAGGACGTCGGCCGTGACGAACGCAGCGTCGGCGTCCCGGGCCGCCATCACCCTGCTGACACCGCCGGGGCGGCTCAGGACCACGCGGGCTTCGCCGCCGTCTGCCGGGAGCAGCCACAAGGCGTTGACGGGCTCCTCATCCGGGCTCTCGGGGTCGGGGCGGGCGGAGGTGAAGTAGACGTCCCCGTTGGCGGCGAAAGCCGCACCGGCCTCGCCTTTGGCGCTGCGCGTGATGCGGCGGGCGTGCTTCTGCCCGGCCGGGTCCAGTTCCCACAGGGCAGAGGCGTACTCCGTGCCTTTACCGTTCAGGGTGCTGACCGTGGTGACCAGCCGTGAGCCGTCAGGGCTCAGGGCCAGGCCGCTTACCCGCGGGATGGAGAGGTAGTGGTCGAGGTCGTGGAAGGGTGTCTGTGGTTGCTCATCCGGGATCGCCGGGTTCTGATTAGCCATGGCCCGATTCAACCCGAGTTGTGTCTCCCGTCACAAACCTTCAAGCCGACACGCTGATGCGTTGGCTCCGGCGTGGTTGGGGCGCGCCGCCACCGGCGCCATTTGCCGCTTGCTGCTCGTTCCTCGCTTTGACGCAAGCTACACAAATGACCCCGGCGCCTGCGCTTTGCCTGAAGTCCACCAGTGCACGAGGTGGCGGGCATCAGGGATTTATGTAGGCGCCGTCAAAGCGAGGAACGAGCAGGCGCCGGGAAATCTCTGATGCCCGCCACCGGACCCAACCACGGATGAGATGAAGAGGGCAAAGCCAAAGCCCCGCTTTTCCTTGCGGAGGGGCGGGGCTTTGGCTGTGGAGTCTAGACGCTCGGGGCGATCTCCGGGATGCGGGGCTTGGCGTTGCCGGCGAAGGTGAACTTCGCGTCGTCGCCTTCGCCTTCGACATCCACAACGACGATGTCGCCGGTGTGGATCTCACCGAACAGGATCTTCTCGGAGAGCTGGTCCTCGATCTCGCGCTGGATGGTGCGGCGCAGCGGCCGGGCGCCCATGGCGGGATCGTAGCCGCGGGTTGCCAGGAGCACCTTGGCGGCCTTGGTGAGCTCGATGCCCATGTCCTTGTCCTTGAGGCGCTTCTCCAGGCGGGTCACGAACAGGTCCACGATCTCGATGATCTCGTCCTGGGTGAGCTGCGGGAACACCACGACGTCGTCAACACGGTTCAGGAACTCGGGACGGAAGTGCTGCTTGAGCTCCTCAGTGACACGGGCACGCATGCGGTTGTAGCCGGTCTGCGTGTCGGTGCCGGACTGGAAGCCGGTGGCAACGCTCTTGGAGATGTCCCGGGTACCAAGGTTGGTGGTCATGATGATCACGGTGTTCTTGAAGTCCACCACGCGGCCCTGGGAGTCGGTCAGGCGGCCGTCTTCCAGGATCTGGAGCAGCGAGTTGAAGAGGTCAGCGTGGGCCTTCTCCACTTCGTCGAACAGCACCACGGAGAACGGACGGCGGCGGACCTTCTCGGTCAGCTGGCCACCCTCTTCGTAGCCGACGTAGCCCGGAGGGGCACCGAAGAGCCGCGACACGGTGTGCTTCTCGGAGTACTCGGACATGTCCAGCGTGATGAGGGCGTCCTCTTCACCGAACAGGAACTCCGCGAGGGCCTTGGCGAGCTCGGTCTTGCCGACGCCGGTGGGGCCGGCGAAGATGAACGAGCCGCCGGGGCGCTTGGGGTCCTTGAGCCCTGCACGGGTGCGGCGGATGGCCTGGGACAGTGCCTTGATGGCCTCGTCCTGGCCCACCACGCGCTTGTGCAGTTCCTCTTCCATCTTCAGCAGGCGCGAGGACTCTTCCTCGGTCAGCTTGAAGACCGGGATGCCGGTGGAGTTGGCCAGCACTTCGGCGATGAGGTCCTCATCCACCTCGGAGATGTCGTCCATGCCGCCGGACTTCCAGTGGCGTTCCTTCTCCGCCCGCTCCGAGATCAGCTTCTGCTCCTTGTCTCGGAGCGAAGCTGCGCCTTCGAAGTCCTGGGCGTCGATGGCGGATTCCTTCTCCATCTTCAGCTTGGCGATGCGCTCGTCCATGGCCTTGAGCTCCGGCGGAGCGGTCATGCGGCGGATGCGCAGCCGGGCGCCGGCTTCGTCGATCAGGTCGATGGCCTTGTCCGGCAGGAAGCGGTCGGAAATGTAGCGCTCGGCCAGGCTGGCGGCGGAGGCCAGGGCACCGTCGGTGATGGTGACTCGGTGGTGGGCCTCGTACCGGTCGCGCAGGCCCTTCAGGATCTCGATGGCGTGCGCCACGGAGGGTTCCTTGACCTGGATCGGCTGGAAGCGCCGCTCAAGGGCGGCGTCCTTTTCGATGTGCTTGCGGTACTCATCGAGCGTGGTGGCACCGATGGTCTGCAGCTCTCCGCGGGCCAGCATCGGCTTCAGGATCGAGGCTGCGTCGATGGCGCCCTCGGCGGCACCGGCACCAACAAGGGTGTGGATCTCGTCGATGAACAGGATGATGTCACCGCGGGTGCGGATCTCCTTGAGGACCTTCTTCAGGCGCTCTTCGAAGTCACCGCGGTAACGGGAACCTGCCACCAGGGAACCGAGGTCCAGGGTGTACAGCTGCTTGTCGCGGATGGTCTCCGGAACGTCGCCGCGCACAATCGCCTGTGCCAGGCCTTCGACGACGGCGGTCTTGCCGACGCCGGGCTCGCCGATGAGGACCGGGTTGTTCTTGGTGCGGCGGGAAAGGACCTGCATGACGCGTTCCATTTCCTGCTCGCGGCCGATGACCGGGTCCAGTTTGTTCTCGCGCGCAGCCTGGGTCAGGTTGCGGCCGAACTGGTCCAGGACCACGGAACCGGCGGGGGCGCCCTCGGGCTGGCCGCCGCCGACGCCTGCGCCGGTGGTTTCCTTGCCCTGGTAGCCCGAGAGGAGCTGGATGACCTGCTGGCGGACCCGGTTGAGGTCGGCGCCGAGCTTGACCAGGACCTGGGCGGCAACGCCCTCACCCTCACGGATCAGGCCGAGCAGGATGTGCTCCGTGCCGATGTAGTTGTGGCCCAGCTGCAGGGCTTCGCGCAGCGAGAGCTCCAGCACCTTCTTGGCGCGGGGGGTGAAGGGGATGTGGCCGGAGGGAGCCTGCTGGCCCTGTCCGATGATCTCCTGCACCTGCTCGCGAACGCCGTCGAGCGAAATGCTCAAGGACTCAAGAGCTTTGGCGGCAACGCCCTCACCCTCATGGATCAGACCCAAGAGGATGTGTTCGGTACCGATGTAATTGTGGTTCAGCATGCGTGCCTCTTCTTGGGCAAGCACAACTACGCGACGGGCACGGTCCGTAAATCGCTCAAACATTTCGCCACACTCCTAGCTACGACGTACTTTGATGCTACGTGCCAGCTCCGGAGTTGTGGAGCGTGTTCGCCACAGGGGAAACCGGGGCGCTTGCGGGAATAAGCGACCGGGAGGAGCTGCGGACCCGTCCGGCCGCCGAATCCGTCGCTGAATCCGGACGGCACCTCAGCGTACTGGCGCATTCCCGGGGTATCCGGCCAAACGTTTACCCGGGCTGCCTGCCGGGGCGCGGAAACCGCAAAAAAGCCAAATTTGGGGCGGTCAACGTGCCGGCGCGGCGCCCGTTATTCGGGAATAGAGAAACCCCGCCCCGCCTGGCGGCGGTAAGCGGGGTTTCGGTGGAGCTAAAGCCGGCCCTAGGAATTTGCCTTTTGGTAGGCTTCCTGGATTTCGGCCTGAATTCGGCCGCGGCTGTTAACTGTGTAGCCGTTGTCCCGGGCCCATTGCCGGATTTGCGCCGAATCATGGCTGCGGCCCGCGGCCGGTGCCTTTGCCCGCTGCGGGCGCCCACCGGACGCCTTGCGTGCAGCGGTTATGAACCTCTCCAATGAAGACCGGAGTTCAGCGGCATTGGCTGCGGACAGGTCAATCTCGTAGTTGGCCCCATCGAGGCCGAACTTCACATTCTCGTCTGCGGATCCCCCATCCAAATCATCAACGAGGATGATGTTTACTTTCTGTGCCATTAAGGTCTTCCTCTTGCTGGAAAGTCGGTTTTCAGAAAAGCAGGATGTTTCCCAAAAAAAGTATGACTCTTATCTTGGCAACGCGTCAAAGCGCCTAATGGTTCCTTGGGGATAAAGGCGGAAAGTAGGGGGTTTTATCTATTTGGGTTCCGGGCCGGGGCCGTCCGTGGGCTGCCCCGGCTGGGAATCGGCTTCGGCCTGGGCGCGGGCCTCCGCCTGCCGCTCGGCCTTGTCCGCGTTGAAGATTGCCTTCATGGCGAACCAGAAGATCAGGCCCACCACCAGGGAGGGAAGAATGACTGCGACGTATTCCATGGTCAGTGCCCCTCGGGCTTCAGCAGGGGGAAAAGGATGGTTTCGCGGATCCCGGCGCCCGTGAAGAGCATCACCAGCCGGTCGATGCCAAGGCCGATGCCGCCCATGGGCGGAGCACCGTATTCCAGGGCGCGCAGGAAGTCCTCGTCAAGCTGCATGGCTTCGACGTCGCCGGCGGCCGCGTGCAGGGACTGCTCGGTGAGCCGCTCGCGCTGGATGACGGGGTCGATCAGCTCGGAGAAGGCGGTGCCGCGCTCCATGCCGCCGATGATCAGGTCCCAGGCCTCGATCAGCCGGCCGTCCTCGCGGTGCGGTCGGGCCAGCGGCTGGGCGGAGGGCGGGTAGTCGTAAACGAAGGTGGGGTTCAGCAGGGTGGGTTCCACGATCTCTCCGAAGAGCTCGACCACGAGCTTCTCGGCGTCCCACTTGGGGTCCACCTTGACCTCGTGCTTGGCAGCAAGATCGCGAAGCACCTCAACGGTCGTGTCCGGCGTGATCTCCTGCCCAACGGCGTCGGAAAGTCCGGGGTACACGGGCAACCAGGCCCACTCGCCGTCGAGGTTGATCTCCCCCGCCTCCGTCTGGATGGTGCGGCCGGCACCCACGGCGTCCGCGGCGTCGAGGATGATTTCCTTGATCCGCTCGGCCATGACGAACTGGTCCGCCCAGGCCTCGTAGCACTCAAGGGTGGTGAATTCGGGGCTGTGGGTGGAGTCGACGCCTTCGTTGCGGAACACACGGCCCATGTCGTACACGCGGTCGATGCCGCCCACCACGGCGCGCTTGAGGTAAAGCTCGGTGGCGATGCGCAGGGTCATCTTCTGGTCGAACGCGTTCATGTGGGTCTCGAACGGACGGGCCAGGGCGCCGCCGTGGACCAGGTTCAGGATGGGCGTTTCCACCTCGACGTAGCGGTGGCGGAACAGCGTCTCCCGGATGGAACGGGTGATGGCGGCACGGGTGTACACCATCTCGCGGGCCTCGTCGCGGACCATCAGGTCCACGTAGCGCTGGCGGACACGGGTTTCCTCGTTCAGGTCCGCGTGCAGGACGGGCAGCGGCCGGAGGGCCTTGGAGGCCATGGACCAGGAGTCTGCCATGATGGACAGTTCGCCGCGGCGGGAGGAGATCACCTCGCCCTTGATGAACACGTGGTCGCCCAGGTCAACCAGGGCCTTCCAGTCCGCGAGCGCTTCCTCGCCGATGTTGGCCAGGCTCAGCATGGCCTGCAGTCGCGTTCCCTTGCCGTCGGTGCCGCCCTCCTGGAGGGTTGCGAAGCAGAGTTTGCCGGTGTTGCGGACAAAGACCACACGGCCGGTGACGCCCACAATGTCACCGGTTGTGTCGTCCGCCTCGAGATGCGCGTACTTTTCCCGGATCTCGGCCAGGGAATGCGTGCGCTCCACACCCACGGGGTACGCCTCCGCGCCGCGCTCAAGAAGTTTGGCGCGCTTTTCCATGCGGATCCGCATCTGCTCGCTGGCGTCGACGGGCTCTGGGGAGTTCTTGGGCGCGGGGGTGTTTTGGGAAGTCACAATCATCAAGTTTACCGGGCATTGGGTGGCCGGGTTCCCAGTTGGTGAGCAGGTGTGCACCCTACGATGGGCTGGTGAAAGAACGCACACTTCCAACGCACGACGGCGGCAGGCTGGCTTTGTACAGCTACGGCACCGACGATGCGCCGGGCGAAAAGCGGGTGCTGCTGATCGGCGGGGCGTTCCTCACGGCGCTGATCTACCGTCCGTTTTCGATTGAGCTGGCCAGGGGCCTGGGTGAGGGCTGGGCGGTGGATGTCTATGACCGCCGGGGCCGCGGCAACTCGTCCGAACAGCCGGCGGACTATTCCATGGCCACCGAGATCCAGGATGTCCGGACGGTCCTCACCGCCACCGGGGCCCGGAATATTCTTGGCCACAGCCTGGGCGGCGCGGTGGCACTGAACGCTGTCCAGGAGTTCACCGGGACCTCGTTCGTCCCGGACAGGCTGGCCGTGTACGACGCAGCGGTGAATATCGACGGCAGTATCGACACCACATGGCTTGACGGATTTGAGGATGCGGTCAACAACGGCAGGGTGGGCCACGCCCTGGCGCATATGAAGAAGGCCACCAAACCCGGCTCGGCGATGGCCAGGATCCCCGAGCCAGTGCTGGCGGGCCTGATGGCGGTGTTGTCCCGGACGAAGATCAACAGGATGTTCCGGCAGGTGATGCCCAGCGGAGTGGGCGAACTGCGGGCCGCGTACGACGAAAAGGACCACGCCAGGGACTTCGGCGTGCTTCCCGCAAACACCCATTTCATGGCCGGCGGCAAGAGTCCTGCCTACTACAAGGAAACAGCGCAGCGGCTGCACCAGGCAGTTCCGGGCAGTACCTACCTGCTCTCCCCCAAGTGCTTCCACGGGTCCATCCCGGCTGCCGTGAAGGAACTGGTGACGGACATCGCGGCCTACTTCAAGGACGAAGGTCCGGACGGGAATCCCCGCCCGGACACTCCTGACGCTATCCCCGTTCGCCGCGGCTGAAGCCGGCCAGGGCCGCCTTCCCGATGTCCCGCCACATGGTCCGGGGCTTCGGCTCCACGCTCCGGTCCGCCAGCCAGTCAGCCCAGGCGGTGATGTCCTCCCCGCCTGCGGCGGCAACGGCATCACAGGCGAACCCGACAGCAGTTGACCCATCCGCAAGCCGCACGGATCCCAGGAGCATGGGCTCGGGCAGGCATGCCAGGAAGGTCCCCATGGCCGCCGGGGAAAGCAGCCATTTCTCCCCCACCAGTTCGGCGCCGTCGTCGGACCGGTACACGCCTGGCTTGGGCGGCACTGTATCCAGCGCCACCATCCGGTAGCGTGCAGCCGTCCGGACCGGGCCGTCCCAGAATGCGCCGCGCTCCTCCAGTTGTTGCGCCAGCGGCTGCCCCTTCCGGTGCGCGCCGACTACCACCAGCGGCAGGGCCGTTGCTCCGGCGGCCACCGGCCAGGGAACGGACGACGACGGCCATCCGGCGCCGGAGTCCAGGGAAACCGAAGAGCCGGCGGCGAAGAGCGCCGGCGGGGCGGGCGTGGCTTCGATCCGACGTGCGATGTCCGCGGCCACGGCATCGTCAAAGGTCCTGCCCACCACAGTGAGCCCGAACTGGGCGCCCTCCACCTCGCCGGCAGGAACCGCTACGGCGCAGAGATCGAAGAGGTTGCAGAAGTTGGTGTACGTGCCCATCCGGGAGTTCACACCCACCGGGTCCGCTGCCACCTCGGCAAGCGTGGGGTGGAACGGCGCGGTGGGCACCAGCAGGGCATCGAAGCCCTCGAGCCGGGCCATGGCAGCGCGCTTCAGTTCCTGCAGCCTGGCGGTGTCCGCGACGTATCGGTGCGCGGGCACGGTGCCGGCTGCCTTGATGATGCCTTCCACCGTGGGGTCCATCCCCGCCTGGCTGTCCGCACCGCCGTCGTACTCTTCGAGGAAGCTGCCCACGGCGGCGTGGCGTTCGGCAACCAGCCCGCCGTCGTAAAGCAGCCGGGCTGCCTGCAGGAACTCGTCGAATTCGATCGGCCCTGCGTCCACGCCGGAGGCCTTCAACCGGTCGATCTGCCGGCCAAATTCTGCGGCCCACTCCGGCCGCAGCGCGGGCAGGGTGGCGGGATAGGCCACGCGGGGGTTCTCCGGCGCTGCGAGCCGGACATCGGGTGGCCACTGCCGGGAGTTGCCGGCCATGACGCCCATGGCCCGTTCGGCGGTGGCCAGGGTCCGGGCAAAGATGGTGACGGCATCCCAGGACCGGCAAGCGGGCACCACGCCGGCCGTGGAAACGACGTCCAGCGTGGCCTTGATTCCAACAATGCCCTGCAGTCCGGCAGGTACCCGTCCCGATCCGGCGGTGTCCGTTCCGATCGCGATGTCCACGAGTCCCAGGGCGACGGCCACGGCGGAGCCGGAGCTGGACCCGCCGGAGATGTACTCGGGCCGGCGGGAGTCGCGGACGGCGCCGAACGGGCTCCGGGTGCCCACCAGTCCGGTGGCGAACTGGTCCAGGTTGGTGGCGCCCAGGACAAGCGCACCCGCGGAGCGGAGGCGGGCCACGGCTTCGGCGTCCTTGTCCGGCAGGTACCCGAAGCCGGGGCAGGCGGCGGTGGTCGGGATGCCGGCCACATCCACGTTGTTCTTGACGGCGAGCAACAGCCCAGCCAGCGGGAGCTCGGCCCCGCCTGCCACCGCGGCATCGATGGACACCGCTTCTGCCAGCAGGTCATCCCCGCTGCGGAGCGTAATCCAGATTTCCGGCCGGTCCACTGTTTCAAGCGCCGCCAGTGCCGCCTTTACGCGCCGGGTGGCACTGCCGATTGCCGTGCTCATACTGCTGCCTCTTCCAGTTCCAGCTCTTCCAGCCCTGCAGGTTCGGCTGCGCCAAGCACCACCACGGCCTCGCCCGCCACTACCTGGCCCCCGGCCGCCGGCAGGACGCGGAGCACCACGCCGTCGCACGGAGCCTCCAGCACGGTTTCCATCTTCATGGCTTCCAGCGATACCAGCGGCTGGCCCTTGACCACCCGGTCGCCTTCCATCACGTCCACCTTCCAGACGCTGGCGGCGAAGGGCGCCGAGACGAGCGACCCGTCCGCCGGCACTTCCACGTCCTCCACCACGGGAGTGACGGCGGCGGCGAGCGCCTCGGCCCGGTCGAACTCGCCGGCGTCGGCCCATGCCTGCCGTTCCACAGCGAAGGCGGCGCCCTGCTTTTCCCGGAACAGCTCGATGGACGCGCGGTTCTTTTCCAGGAACTGCTCGTGCTCGGCCAGCGAGAAGGTGCCCTCCTCGATCTCGACGCCGCGTCCCCTTCCGGCTGCCATGTCGGCGCGCAGGTCCAGGAGTTCCTCCGGGCTGACGGGGTACCAGGAGATCCGGTCAAAGAAGCGGAGGAGCCACGGGGATCCGGGCTCGAACGGGGCGGAGTCCGCGTAGCGCGACCAGACCTGGGTGGTACGCCCCACGAACTGGTAGCCGCCGGGGCCTTCCATGCCGTAAATGCACATGTACGCTCCGCCGATGCCCACGGCGTTTTCCGGGGTCCACGTGCGGGCCGGATTGTATTTGGTGGTGACCAGGCGGTGCCGCGGGTCAAGCGGGGTGGCCACCGGCGCGCCAAGGTACACGTCGCCCAGGCCAAGGACCAGGTACTCGGCGTTGAAGACGGTGTCGAAAACATCATTGACCGAATTCAGGCCGTTGATCCGGCGGATGAACTCGATGTTCCACGGGCACCACGGAGCGTCGTCCCGGACGCCTGCCATATACCGCTCTATAGCCTCGCGGGTAGCGGGATCATCCCAGGACAGCGGCATGCGGACGGTGCGGCTGGGAACCACCAGTTCGGAGCTCGCCGGCAGGGCGGCCTCGATTTCCCGGACCAGGTCCAGCAGCCGCGTGGTGGACAGGACGGATGGGTCCACCTTGACCTGCAGGGAGCGGATGCCGGGGGTGAGGTCCACGATGCCGGGTACGCGCAGCGCTTCAAGGTGCTGGTGCAGGGCGTGGACCCGGGCGCGCAGGCCAAGGTCCAGGACCATCTCGCCGTATTCGACCAGCAGGTTGTCGTCTCCTGACCGGCGGTAGGTGACCGCGGGCCGGCCGGAACCTTCCGGCACCCGGCCCAGCACGCCGTCGTCGCCATCCGCGCGGACGGGGCGGGGGACGGCGCGGGGGACGGCGCGGCCTCCGGCCTGAGCTGCCGTGGCCAGGTCGCCTGACCAGCCGGCGCCGCCCGGGAGGACCAGCTGCCGGCCGGGTCCCAGGTCCTTGGCCGACGGCGCCTGGCTGGCTTTGATGGGCACGAACCGGACCTTGTCCCCGGGCCGGAGCTGGCCCAGCTTCCAGCGCTCCGCGGTCACCACGGTGACGGGGCAGACAAAGCCGCCCAGGCTCGGGCCGTCGGGGCCCAGCAGGATGGGGGTGTCGCCAGTGAAGTCCAGGGCGCCCACGGAGTAGGCGGTGTCGTGGATGTTGGACGGGTGCAGGCCTGCCTCGCCGCCGTCGGTCCGGGCCCAGCGGGGCTTGGGGCCAATGAGGCGGACGCCGGTGCGGGCCGAGTTGAAGTGCACTTCGTACTCTGCGGCGTACAGCTCTTCGATGTCTTCGCGCTGGAAGAACTCCGGGGCGCCGTGCGGGCCTTCGGCCACGGCCAGTTCCCACGTGGAGGTGAGGGCCGGACGGCTGTCCAGGGGCACCGCAGCGGTACGCCCTTCCGGCCCTGGAACCTGCTTCACGGCGCGGAGCACGTCGCCGGCGCGCAGGACGCGTCCCGCGTGGCCGCCGAACTGGCCCAGGGTGAAGGTTGAGGCGCTGCCCAGGTACAGCGGGATATCCAGGCCGCCCTGGAACAGGATGTAGCCGCGCAGGCCGTTCCCGGTGGCCGTGCCGGCGTCGAGCGTTCCACCCGCGGGCACCGTGACCGGGGTCCAGGCGGGCACCTTCGCCCCGTCAACCGTCACCGTGACGTCCGCCCCGGTGACGCAGACGGTGGTGGCGTGCGTGAAGGTCAGGCTGGGGCCGGTCATAGTGAACTCCAGGCCCGGCGCGCCCTCGAGGTTGCCCAGGGCGGTGTTGCCCAGCCGGAAGGACAGGTCATCCATGGGGCCGCTGGGCGGGACACCGATCTGCCAGAGGCCGGTGCGGCCGGGCCAGTCCTGCACGCTGGTCTGCAGGCCGGGGCGGTTCACGGTGATGCGCGGTTCCGGATCACCCACAGAGTCCAGCGTGCTCGTGGAGTGCTGCACGCTGCGGACCACGTCCATTCCGCTGACAGCCCGGAGCAGCCCTAAGTTGGTCTCGATACCGTCAATCCGGGTGCTTTCCAGGGCGGAGGAAAGCCGGTCAAGGGCCTCCGTGCGGTTGGCGCCGGAGATGATGATCTTGCCCAGGAGGGGATCGTAGTTGGTGGAGACTTCCGTGCCGGTTTCCACCCAGGCGTCCACCCGCGCTGCTCCCGCCGCAGGGAAGGCGGCGTTGGTGACGGTTCCGGCGCTGGGCTGGAACCCGCGGGCCGGATCCTCGGCGTAGAGACGGGCTTCCACGGCGTGGCCGGACACGGGCAGCGCGTCCGGCACGTTTTCCAGCACCGCTTGCGCTGCGTTTCCGCCCTGCGCCAGTCGGAGCATCCATTCCACCAGGTCCACGCCGGTGACGGCCTCGGTCACGGGGTGCTCCACCTGGAGGCGGGCGTTGACTTCCAGGAACGAGGCTTCCTGGCGGACGGAGTCGTAAACGAACTCCACGGTCCCTGCGGAGCGGTAGTTAAGGGAGGCACAGAGGGCGCGGGAGCTGCGATGCAGTTCCTCGCGCAGTTCTGCCGGAAGGTCAGGGGCCGGGGCCTCCTCAAGGACTTTCTGGTGGCGCCGCTGCAGCGAGCAGTCGCGGTCACCCAGGCTGACAACGCGGCCTTCGCCGTCGCCGAAAACCTGGACTTCGATGTGCCGGGCATTTTCGACGTACCGTTCGGCGAAGACCCCGGCCGTGCCGAAGCTGGCGCCGGCTAAGCGGGCCACGCGCGGGAAACTCTCCGCCAGTTCCGCCTCGGACCGGCAGACCGTCATGCCGATCCCGCCGCCACCGCCGGTGGCCTTGAGCATGAGCGGGAACCCGATCGTCCTGCCGGCTTCGACGGCGGCTGCCACGTCCTGAAGCAGCCCGGAACCCGCGATCATCGGCACCCCGGCCGCCCGGGCGGCGTCGCGCGCTGTGTGCTTGGTGCCGAAAATCCGCAACTGCTCCGGAGTGGGGCCCACAAACACCAGGCCGGCTGCCTCCACGGCCTCGGCGAAGGCGGCATCCTCCGACAGGAAGCCGTAGCCGGGGTGGATGGCGCCGGCGCCGGTCTCCTTGGCCGCCGCCAGGATTGCATCAACGCGGAGGTAGGACTCCTTGGCAGGAGCGGGGCCCAGGAGCACGGCTTCGTCGGCGAGCCGGACGTGCTTGGCGCCGCGGTCCGCCTCGGAGAAGACGGCCACGGTGCGCAGTCCCAGCTTCTTCGCGGATTCAATGATCCGGCAGGCGATTTCGCCGCGGTTGGCAACCAGCAGGGTGTCGAATGTGTTCAGGGTGTTGGTGCTCACAGTGCAGCCTCCGGCCGGGTGACGATCATGCGGACGGGTGTGGGGTTGAAGCCGTTGCAGGGGTTGTTGACCTGCGGGCAGTTGGAGACCAGCACCAGGGTGTCCACCTCCGCCTTCAGTGCCACGCGTTTGCCGGGGGCAGACAGGCCGTCCACGATGCCCAGGGCACCGTCCGGGTCCACGGGGACGTTCATGAACCAGTTGATGTTGGAGACCAGGTCCCGCTTCCCGAGGCCCCAGCGGGAACCCTCGATCAGGAAGTTCTCCACGCAGGCGTGCTGTTCACGGGTGTGCTGGCCGTAGCGGAGGGTGTTGGATTCCTGCGAGCAGGCGCCGCCGATGGTGTCGTGGACGCCCACTTCGTCCGCCACGACGGTCATCAGCGGAGCGCCGGTGTCCGCCCGCAAGACCGAGCCGGTGGTGAGGACGATTGACTGCTGCGCGGCGATGGTTGCCGGCGCGGAGTAGCGGACGGTGGTGTCGGCTGCGGCGTACAGCAGGCAGTCCACGGCCTGGTTGCCTTCCAGGTCCACAATCGTCAGCACGTCGCCGGCAGCCACCACTGCTGACCAGGGTCCGCGGGCTTCGACGAATTCATCCAGGATCACGGTGCCGGCACCGAGGGCGGTCTGGGCAGCGTCCGGGCGGGGCCGGCTGTCAATGGCGGTGTTCATCGGGCGTTCCTTGCGGTGAGGTCGTGTTCGGTGTTGCGGAGGGCCTGCAGGTGTTCCGGACTGAGTTGGCCAACCAGGCGGCCTGCCTCCAGCGCATCCAGGTCCTGCGGTGCGTGCCAGGCGACGATATCGACGGCGGTTCCGGTGAAGTCCGGGCGGGGGTCCAGCGGGTGGGAGGTATTGGCCAGGACCAGCACGGCGTCCATCTGGAGGAGGAGTTCGACGGCGGCACCCGGCCCGGCGGTACCGGTGAAGGTGATGCTTCCGGCCGGGTCAACGGTGATGCCCTTGAAGAGGGACAGCGACGGCGCCACGTCCCTGGCGCCGAGGCCGTTCTTGAGGGCACCCAGCGTGAGCAGCTCACGGGCGGCGGGTGAGGCGCTGTGGACGGTCCCGGCCCCGTACTTTGCCGTGTTGCCTGCCAGGGTGGTGGCGCCGGTGAGGGCGTCATGGCGGCAAGAAGTGTCCGCGACGATGGTGGCTATCAGGCGGCCGGCATCCGAGAGCAGCGGGTGGCCCGCGGCGGGGTAGGCCTGCCAGGGGACCTTGACGGTGTCGGCGATGTTGAGGCGTTCATGCAGGGCGCCGGTCCGGTAGAGCAGGGCGTGGACGCAGGCGTCACCGGCGGTGTCCGTGAGCCGGATGCGGGTGCCCCGGGCCAGCGCCATGGTGGTGTAGCGGCCAAAGGCGAGGGACTCTGCCCAACTGGGGGACGCGCCGTCGGGCATTCCTGCGAGCAGTTGGTGCGGCGCGGAGGCTGCCGGGACGAAGCGCATGGTGTCCACGGTCTTGCCGTGCTGTTCCCTGGCGTGGGTGCGGGCGCCGGCCGTGGTGGCGGTGCCGGTGGCTGCGGTTTCGATGGTCTGTGTCATGTCAGTCCTGGATGTTGTGGAAGTTCTTGGGGAAGCTGGGGTGGCCCGTCAGGCCCTGGTTGCCGCATTCCGGCGCCGGACCCAGAGGCCCAGGAGCAGTACCGCAGTGACCATCAGGGGCGCGGACCAGAGGAGGAGGCCGTTTTCGCCGGAGGGGTCGTACACCTCGGGCCGGGGCCAGGCGAGGTTTACCACCATGACCGCGCCGTAGAGCACTGCGAGGATGTTGACCGGAAGTCCCCACCGTCCCAGGGAGAAGAGGCCCGCGGGCATGGTTTGTCCCACCCGGTCCCAGTCGCCGCGGAGGCGGCTGATGAGCTGCGGGACGGTAACCAGGAGGTAGGCGAGGTAGACCATCACGATGCAGACGCTGCAGAGGGTGGTGAACAGTGCGGCATTGCCCACGTTGATGGCCAGCACGGCCACGGCCAGCGCGCCGATCACGATGGAGGGCCACATGGGGGTGCCGCGGGTGGGGTGCACGGAGGAGAGCAGCGCCGACGCAGGGAGCTTGCCGTCGCGGGCCATGGAGAACACCAGGCGGGAACCTGCGGTCTGGATGGCCAGGGTGCAGACGAAGATGGCGATGGCGACGTCCACCAGCAGGACCTTGCCCCAGAAAGTGCCGAGGACCGCGGTGAGGACGTAGGGCAGGCCTTCAGTGGCCAGGCGGCCGTCGTCCAGGCTGGGTGCGGCCATCAGGGCGGTGATGATCATCAGCGCGCCGCCGAGGCCGGAGATGAGCAGGGCGGAGAGGATGGTGCGGGGCGCGGTGCGGCGGGGGTCCTTTGTTTCCTCGGACAGCTCGCCGGCGGAGTTGAAGCCCACCATGACGTAGGCGGCCATCAGCCCGGAGACCAGGAAGGCTCCCACGGCGCCGAGGTCCGATCCCTGCAGCACCGTGGTGTTCGCAACCACGTCCGGTCCGCGCTGAGCGGCGCTGACGAGCGCCAGGATCACCGCCGCAACACCGACAATCTCGCAGGTGACGCCCACGGAGTTCACGTGCGCCATCAGCTTGACGCCCAGCGAGTTGATGACGGTGGTGGCCACCAGGAGGACTGCCCCCAGGACCACGGCGTTCGAAGCCCCGGTTACGGTGTTCAGTGCAGGGTCGCCGCCCACTACTTGGAAGCCGTCCCACAGCTGGGGCAGGACAACTTGCAGGGCGATCGCGGCCGCGGCGGCGGTCACCACCTGCGCGATGGCCATGAACCAGCCGGCGAACCAGCCCACGCCCTCTCCCCCGACGCGGCGCGCCCACTGGTAGACGGCTCCGGAGAGCGGGTAGCGGGCTGCTAGTTCGGCGAAGTTCAGGGCCACCAGCAGCTGGCCCACGAGGACAACGGGCCAGGTCCAGAAGAACGCGGGGCCGGCGAAGGAGTAGCCGAATGCGAAGAGTTGGAAGATGGTGGTGAGGATGGAAACGAAGGAGAAGCCGGCGGCAAAGGATGCGTAGCGGCCGAGCTTGCGGTGGAGGGTGGGCTGGTAGCCAAGGGACGTCAGGTCTGCATCGTCCTGGTGGACGGTGGGGAGGACGGTTGATGTCATCGGGAATCTCCGGGGCTGGAAAGGGATCGTGGGGGCAAAGCCTCCCGGTACCGCAGCGCTCGGCCGAAGCCTGCTGATTACCGGTCAGTTGATAGTTTTCCAGCGGGATGACACCAAACAGTTTCACTTCTGTAAAAGGCGGATAGACATCTTGTTTCGGTTGGATTTCAATCCCCTCACCGCTGCAGTGGCTGACTTGGGCCGGGGTACGCAGCCGTCCCCGTGATGCAAGAATGAGGCCGTGACTTACGCCGGACCGGGCCGCCCCCGCCACCAGCAGCCCTCGCGGCCAGGGGCCACCGCCCGCGACGAAATACTCGATGCCGCGGCAGAGCTCTTCACCACCCAGGGCTTTGCCAGCACCTCCACCCGTTCCATTGCCGACGCCGTGGGAATCCGGCAGTCCTCGCTGTACCACCACTTCAAAACCAAGGACGACATCCTCGAAGACCTGCTGGAGGGGACGGTGTCGGCCGGGCTCACGTTCGCCCGCGCCGTGGCGGCCCTGCCTGCCGCCACCCCGGATACTGAAGGCCCGGCCGGGAGCCGGCTTCACGCCGTCGCGCTTTACGACGGCACCCAGCTGTGCAGCGCCCGGTGGAACCTCGGCGTCCTGTACCACCTGCCGGAGGTCCGGAGCACCCGCTTTGCCCGCTTCCTCAGCGACCGGCAGGAGCTCCGGAGCCTGTACAGGCAACTGGGCGCAGGCCTGCCGGCCAACCCTGCCGGGATGGAGGGACCGGACGGCGGAGACTTCACCTTCCGCCTGGTCGAATCCCTGATCTACCTCCGCGCCGACGGCGCAGTCACTGCCGGTTCGGCCCTGCAGGCGGCGGACGCGGGCCTGATCCTCTGCGGCCTGGGCCCCGAACTGCCGGGCGTCCGCGCCGCAAGCCAGGCCCTCATGGAAAGCCTGGCGTAAGTTCCGCAACGCCGGGCGCCGGGATGCCCCGCACAGTCGGCTCGGCTAGGCTCGGAACATGACGCGAGAGAACATCAGAACCCCCGGCGGCGGCACTGTGGAGCTCTTCACCACAGGCGCGGAACTGGCTTCGGCAGGTTCGGGCGTGGTGGTTGTTCCGCCCTCCATGGTGACGGCCGCGGACTACACCAAATTCGCGCAGAAGCTGAGCGCATCACTGGGCCGCCCGGTGCACACCTTCAACCGGCGCGGGCGGGGATCCTCGTCCCCGCAGCCGGAGGATTACACCCTCGACGTGGACATCCGGGACCTGGACACGGTCATGAAGCACACGTCCAGCACGGACGTCTTTGGCCACAGCTTCGGCGGCGCCGTTGCCCTGCATGCCGCGCGGACCCTTCCTGTGGAACGTCTGGCCGTCTACGATCCCGCGGTCTCCGTGAACGGCAGTGTCACGGCCAGCTGGATCGCCGAGTACGAACGCGCCATTGCTGCCGGTGACGACGACCGCGCCCTCGCCGTCATCCAGCGGGGCCTCGAGGCCGGCGGAACGTTCTCGTCGCGCATGCCGCTGTCCATGCTGACACTGGCCAACAAGCTCACCGCGGGCACCACGGAAGGGAAGCAGCAGCGCGAGCTGATGCGGACCGGCGTCCGCGAAATCAAGGCCATTATTGCCGCGGACATGCCGGCCGAGCCGTTCCAGGCACTCCCGCTGGAGACGCTGATCGTGGTGGGCGAAAAGAGCCCTGCCTACTTCGGCATCGCCTGCGGCCAGATCCACGACGTCCTCTCCGGGTCCAGCTACACCATCCTGCCCGGGTTCGGCCACGACGGCGCCATCAAGGCCCCGGACAAGCTGATCAAGGAACTGAGCGACTTCTTCGCCGGCTGAGTACGGCTTGTGCGGCTTGGCTAATGTTCTGCGCCGTGGCCCGCGCCGGCGCCTTCGGTCTTGCGCATCATCGCAGAGAGGACGACGGCGGCAAAGGCTATGACGGTGGCCGTCATGAAAGCGGCACTCATCCCGGCAACGAGTCCGGACGCCGCACTCACAACGGCGAAGATGGACACCAGGAGTGCCGTACCCGCGGCGCCGGCCACCTGCTGGGTGGTGCTCATGATCGCAGACCCGTGCGAATAGAGGTGCGGCGGCAGCGGGTTAAGCCCCGTGGTGAAGGCCGGAGTGAAGAGCAGCGCCAGGCCGAAGCTCAGCCCCACGTGCAGGGTGATGATCCACCAGACCGGTGTGCCGGCGTCAAGCATTGAAAACTGCCAAAGGGTGACCACCATGAGGATGGACCCGGACACGGTGAGCGGCAGCGGGCCTACCTTGTCGAAGGCGCGGCCGATGACCGGGCCCAGCAGCCCCATGGCCAGGCCTCCGGGAAGCAGGGCAAGGCCGGTCTCAAGCGAGCCGAGCCCGCGGACCTGCTGGAGGTAGAGCGGCAGCAGGATCACGCCGCCGAACAGTGCCATCATGGCCACTACCATCAGCAGGACCGAGACCGTGAACATCCGGAAGTTGAAGGCCCGCAGGTCCAGCAGCGGCGCTGCCGCCTTCTGCAGCCGGAGCTGGCGGAACACGAAAACGGCCAGTGCTGCGACGCCGATGGCAAGGGCTGCGATGGCGCCCGCGCCGGGACCCGCCTGCCCGCCGTGGCCGCCGCCGATCTGGCTCAGGCCGTACACCAGGCCGCCAAAGGCGGGAACGGTCAGGATGACGGACAGGAAGTCGAGCTTGCCCTTCTCCGCTTCACCCACGTTGGTGAGGTATTTGGCGCCGATGGCCAGCGCTGCGAGGGCTACGGGCAGGACGAAGACGAACATGAAGCGCCACGTGAAGTGCTCCAGGATCAGGCCGGAGACGGTGGGGCCCATGGCCGGCGCAACCGAGATGGCAATGCTTACGTTCCCCATCACTGCGCCGCGCTTAGCCAGCGGCACCAGGGTGAGGATGGTGGTCATCAGCAGTGGCAGCATGATGGCGGTGCCGCCCGCCTGGACGATGCGGGCCAGGAGCAGCACTTCGAAGCCGGGGGCCGCCGCGGCAAGCGCGGTTCCACCGGCGAAAAGGCCCATGGCCAGCATGAACACAGCCCTGGTGGTGAGCCGCTGGAGGATGAAACCCGTGGTGGGGATGACCACGGCCATGGTGAGCATGAAGCCGGTGGACAGCCACTGGACAGTGGGGGCGTCCACGCGGAGGTCCACCATGAGCCGCTGCAGGGCGACATTCATGATGGTCTCATTGAGGATCACCACGAATGTCGCCACCAGCAGCGTGCTGATGATGGTTACTGCCTCCCGGGACATCTTCTCCGGGGCACCGGACTGGGTTTCATGTCCCGGCGCTTGTACGGACGGGCCGCCGGAATTGGGCGAGGTCTCGGTAGACATGGGTGTTCCCCCAGGGGTTTTAAGAGTGATGCGCGGTCAGCCGCTGCAGATGCCAACACTCTACCCGCTGGAGTAATTCCTCCATACGGGTATTTCTTAACCGTGGGGGAACATTGGGGGGGTTAGGCCGTCTGCCCCGCATGCTGTCCTTCGGAGATTTCCTCCACCAGCTTGTTGTTGAAGGCCGGAAGGTCGTCGGGGTTCCGGCTGGTCACCAGGCCCTGGTCCACCACCACTTCCTGGTCTGTCCAGTTGGCACCGGCGTTCTTCAGGTCGGTTTCGAGGGTGAAGTAGGACGTGACGTTCCGGCCCCGGACCACGCCGGCCTCGATCAGCAGCCACGGTCCGTGGCAGATGGATGCCACCGGCTTGTGCTGTTCAAAGAAGCTGCGGGTGAAGCTCTGGGCGTCCTTGTCCACCCGCAGGTGGTCAGCATTCACCACGCCGCCCGGAAGCACCAGGGCGTCGAAATCGGAGGCATTTGCTTCGGCGACGGTGAGGTCCACGTCGAAGGTATCGCCCTTCTCCGTACCGTTGTAGCCCTGGAGCTTGCCGCTCTTGGGGGCCACCAGGGTGGGCTCGCCGCCGGCGTCCTTCACTGCCTGCCAGGGGCTGGTGAGCTCCACCTGCTCCACGCCGTCAGTCAGCAGGAATGCCACCTTCTTGCCTGCGATGCTGTGCTCTGACATTGTTCCTCCTCATCCTTGCGGTTGCGCGCTTTTGGCACGCGGGGGTCCCGCTCGAGAGTTGATTGCCTGACCAGTCCAGCCTAGGAAATGGAAAAGTAATAAGCAAGCTGACTATCTTACTTGCGTACGACGGCGGCACGCGGCTTGCGTGAGAGAGGGACCTTGGGCGGCTGGTGGCGTTGGACGTGGCGGCTGGGCGTCCGGCGCCTGACCCTGCCACGTCATAATGTCGGACCCTCGTTGGATGATGTGGGTATGGGAATCAGCGGCGGTGTTGGGACGGCTTTGGAGGGTATTTGTGCCTCTGTTGCTGTCCTTGATGCGCTGGACCTTGAAGATGCTGCTTTGGCTTCGGACGCTGCTGTTGGTGCTGATGTTGATGTGTTGCAGCGGCGGTACGAACTGCGGCTGGAACGGCTGGAGGTGGTGAAGCGGTTGGAGGGCCAGCTTGCCGCGGTGAAGGCCCGTGATGTTGCCGACGCCGTTGAGATCCAGCACGCGTTGCTTGCCCCGGACGCCCCCGCGCAGGAGCGCACCTATGCGGAGATGTCGGCCGTGGAGGAGATCGCCGGGATCCTGACCATCAGCTCCCCAGCTGCCGGCGCCCTGGTGGACCAGTCCCGCCGGGTCTGCTCCCTGCCGCCGGTGTTGGACGCGCTGGCCGCGGGTACCGTGTCCTGGCAGCACGCAAGAATTGTTGCCGACGAAACCGAAGGCCTCACCCCTGCCGGCGCCGCGGGTTTGGTGGCGCACTTCTTCGACCCGGCCGCGCCGAACCCGGCCCGCGGCGCCGCACCCGGCGACCTCGTCCCGCCCCGGTTCCGGGCCAAGGTCCGTGGGTGGCGGGAACGCCACCACCCGGAATCGATCGAAAAGCGCCACGCCAAAGGAGTCGCAGACCGGCAAATGGAATACACCCCCGACAGGGACGGCATGGCCTGGCTCTCCCTCTACCTGCCCGGACACACCGCGTCGGCGATCTGGAACCGCACCACCGCCACCGCCCGCGGCCTCCAAGGCCCCGACGAACCCCGCACCATCACCCAACTCCGCCCCGACATCGCAGCCTCCCTGCTCCTGGGCGCCGGCACCGCTGGGGGTGAAACTGACGCCAACGCGGCTGGGCTTGGAAAGGTCCCCACCCCGCGGGCCGATGTCCTGGTCACCGTGCCCGTGTTCGCTCTGCTCGGCCTCACGGATGAACCGGCGGAACTTGACGGCTTCGGCCCCATCACGGCATCGATGGCCCGGAAACTCGTTGCCGCCGGCGCGGACTCGTTCTACCGGGTCCTGGTCGACCCCCGCGACGGGGCACCCCTGGAGATCGGCCGCACCCGCTACCGGCTGACCGAGACCATCAAACAATGGATCAGGATGCGCGACCGGAAATGCACCTTCCCCGGCTGCACCAACCACACCCCCGACAACGACACCGACCACCTCACCGCCTGGCACCACGGCGGAAGCACCGGGATCACCAACCTGGCCCAGCTCTGCCGCAAACACCACCGGCTCAAACACAACAGCCACTGGACCCCGGATGCGGCAACCCCAAACCAATCACCAGGCTGGACCTCACCCACCGGCCGGCACTACACACCCGAACACCCCACCCCCGAACCAACCCACTGGCCACCAAGCATCCTGCCGCTAAGTAGTGCTGCGCTGCCCGCCTGCTTCCACGGCGAAGACGCCTGCGTCGAAGACCTCCCACTATGGGAACCAGACGACGACACCCTCATCGACCTCGACGACCTCCCACCCGACGACCCCCTCTGGGCGGCATTCCTCACACAGGCCTTATCCCTCGCACAGCCCTTTGCCCCCTCGCCGTAGCCACATTTGTGCGGACGCCAGCCACCTGTGATCCGGCACTGCATAAGCACGGGGAGGAGGCATCGGCAGGCTTCCCAGGCTCGTGGCCTAGCAGGCTCATTTGTCGCCGAGTCCCTTGAGCCGCGAGGCTTTGGTAGCGGACGGAGCCTTCTGGATCGGAGCCTTGGGCAGCGCGGAGCGTCATGTATCGCGGATTGTTGATTCCGGCGTATCCCTTGCATCACACGGTTCTGCCAGCGCTGACGCGGTGTTGCAGGCACCTACTTCCTGTGGTGCTCGATCAACCAACCCGCCATCTGCTGTGCACGTTGGGCCGCCTGCAGATCCCCCTCGGTGGCAGCAATAATGGAGCCCTTCATGAGAAGGTGGCAGGACCGCGCGAAGTCCTCCGCACGGGCCAACCCGGCTTCTTCCGCGAGCCCCTGGACGTGCCCACGCATCTTGGCCAGGTAGTCCTTGCTGGCCTGGCCTAGGGGATGGGACGGGCCCATCTCCAGCAGGACATTGATGAAGGCGCTGCCCTCGAAATCGTCCCGGCCGAACCAGTCGCCGAAGACGTCGAAAATCGCCAGCAGTTGCTCCACCGGCGTGCTGCCCCGCTGCCGCGCCTTCGAGATGATGCTGTCAATGGTCCACTGTTTATCCCGCTGTTCCAGGAACGCCAGCACCAAGGAATCCTTGGAGGGGAAGTGGCGGTAGAAGGTGGCCTTCGCAACGCCGGAACGCTCAATGAGTTCGTTTACACCAACGTCCCGGATCCCCCGCCGCGAGAACAATTCGTAGGCCACTGACAGGATCCGCTCCTCTGGGTCCAAGTGGCCGCAGGAAGGCGTGGACTGCTGTGCGGACGCCGGCGGGGAAGCGTCGTTGGACTTCATCCCCGAGCCCGGATTCGTCACATCCATAGGGTAATTCTGGCACGAGACAGACTTGTCTATCTCGCTGTAGTGTGGTCTCCACGTGCAGTGCATTCGAACGTCGCACGGCCGCGTGGCTGTTGGGCATTGATGCAAGGAGGCCTCTATGACAGCAGAGCAGCTCGCCCCGGTGCCCCCTGACCCGGAGCCATGGCTTCCCAGTGACACGCCCGCCGAGATCCGCAAGTTCGCCATTGAGTCCCTCCGATGGCAGGCGCAGGAAATCATCGATGAACTGCTTTCCAGCACAGACCCAGCTGACGAAATGGCCAAAGCCCGCGTCCGGCGCTTCCTGGCACAAAATCCGGGGCAGCCGGAAAAGGCGCTCCTGGAACAGCTCATGGCAAGGGAGGATGGACCGGGCCTCTAACCGGCCACCGTTACGCCGGGCTCAGCAATGCCGTGCTCAGGAATGCCGTGTTCAGGAATCCAGGGCCGTGCTCAGGAGTCCAGGGGCATATTGTCGATCAGCCGGACCGGACCAACTTTGGCCGCGATCAGAACCAGGGCTTCGCCCCGGAAGGGGGTTTCGCGGCAGTTCTCGGCCAGCGGCTCCAGGGTGCCCGGGTCCACTACCTCAAAGTAATCGAGTTCCACCAGGGGCTGGGACTCCACCAGGGCCAGCGCCGAGTCAAAGTCCAGCGGCTCATGGGCATCCGCCCGCTCCTCCAGCAGCCTCAGGGCCCTGGATAAGACCAGCGCAGCGTCCCTCTCCTCGTGGGACAGGAACCGGTTGCGGCTGGAAAGCGCCAAACCGTCAGCCGCCCGGACGGTTGGGACGCCGACGATCTCCACGGGGAAGTTAAGGTCGGCAACCATGCGCCGGACCAGGGCCAACTGCTGGGCGTCCTTTTGCCCAAAGTATGCGCGGTAGGCCGGCAGGCTGCCGTTGAGGGACGAGGCGTCGCCGGCCGAACCAGCGGGAAGGCCTGCCGCAGGCATCCCGTAGTGCAGCAGCTTGGCCACGACGGTGAGTGCGCCGTCGAAGTGTCCGGGCCGCGAGGCTCCCTCCCACTTCTCCCCCAGCCGGCCGGAGGTAACGCGTACCAGGGGCTCACCGCCGGGGTAGACCTCCTCCACGGAAGGTGCGAACGCCAGGTCCACGCCCTGCTCCTCCAGCAGCGCAAGGTCAGCCTCAAGCGTTCTCGGATAGCGGTCCAGGTCCACGGCGTCGCCGAACTGCAGGGGGTTGACGAAGATGCTGGCCACTACCACGTCGTTCTGCTCGACGGCGGTCCGGGCCAGCGCGGCATGACCCTCGTGAAGTGCGCCCATGGTGGGCACCAGCCCCTGGGAAACGCCTCCCTTGGCGGCCAGGAGCCTGGCGCTTTCGGTCTTAAGGCCGGTCACTGTGGTGACGAGTTGAATGGACACTCAGTCCTCCTTTTGGTCGAGGGCGTCGTGCAGCCCCTTCAGCTGGTCAGGTTTCAGCAGTCCGCGCCCTTCGGCCCGGAGCGCCGTGGCTCGCGCCATCGCAAGGTAGGCCGCCAGGACGTCGCCGTGCCCGCCGCCGTCGAACTCCCGCAGCGCCTCGGCGTGGGCACGCACCGTTCCCACATCTCCGCGAGCCACAGGACCGGTGAGTGCCGATTCCCCGGATGCCAGGGCATTCTCCAGCGTGGCCCGCAGGAGCGGACCCAGCATGCGTTCGGGCGATTCCACGCCCACGTCACGCAACAGTTCCGAGGCCTGTGCCACCAGGGTGACCAGGTGGTTGGACCCGTGCGCCAGGGCTGCGTGGTAGAGGGTCCTGTCTGCTTCCGCGATGGCAACGGGCTCGGCGCCCATCTCCACCACCAGCGCCTGCGCGATGGGCAGCATGGCGGCATCGGCGGTCACCCCGAAAGTGCAGTCCAGCAGCCGGGTGAGGTCCAGGCTCATGCCCGTGAAGGTCATGGCAGGGTGCAGCGCCAGCGGGATGGCGCCGGCGGCACGGACCGGATGCAGTACCCCGACGCCGAAGCGCCCCGACGTGTGCGCCACGAGCTGGCCCGGCTGCCAGGCGCCAAGCTTCGCCAGTCCCTCCACCAGCTCGGGAAGCGCGTCGTCCGGGACGGCGAGCAGCACCAGCTCAGCCCGCTCCACGATGTCCTGCACGTCAAGAATTGGCACGCCGGGCAGCAACGCTTCAGCCCGTTCCCGGCTCGCGTCGGACACGGCCGAGACCCCGATGACGGCGTGTTCGGCCGCGCGCAGGGCGGCGCCAAGCACGGCTCCCACTTTGCCCGCGCCGATAATTCCGACGCCGAGGCGTCCTGGCTTAGCCATGCTGCTGGCCTTCCTGTTGGTGGTGGGGACGGGCGTCGCCGGCTGCCGCCTCCGGCAGCGGCGCCGCAACCTCCGCCGCGCCGGTCACGGCGTTGGGTGCAGTTGCCGGAACAACCTGCCGCAACCATTGTTCGGTGGTTTGCCTCTTCCGTGCCAGCCGGGCGCGCGCTGACTGCTCGTCAAACAGTTGCCGGGCCTCGTCCAGACCAGCCTGGGTCAATCTCGGCGCCACGGGACCGGCGGTGGTGTGCAGGACCAGGTCGGCAACGCGGAACCAGCGGGCCAAGGGCCCCTGGTGGAGCGCCATCGACTGCGTCCGCTGGTGCGGCACCACCACAAGGTGCCGCCACCAGCGCCCCGAGCGGATCAGTAGTGCCGTGCCAGTGGCCGCATAGCCGTTCCGCCGCCAGGTTAGGGGTGCAAGCAACCGCGCCCGACGCGGCGTGGTAACGAAGCCGCCGTCGGAATCCCTGCCTGAAAGCCCCGCGGCGAAAACGGCCGCGGGCGCGTCCGTCCCCGGGTCCGGCAGCACCAGCGACATCATGGCGAGGACGTCGGAGAACATGCCCACCGGCAGGAGGATGGTCCTGGTGTTGCCCTCAACGGCGTTGCCGGAAGCCCCGTAGCCGGCAACATTGACCTGCATCCGGTACCAGCCGAGCGGACGCCACAACGGCGGCTGGGAGATCTTCACCGCCTGGATGCGGCCGGGCGGCAGGGTCTGCGCCTGCGTGTCCAGCAGTCCGTACCGGAGCCGGATGCCGTTGGGCGAGACGGCGGCCGTGAAGTTGTAGCCCTTGTTGAAGAAGTTCCAATAACCGGCGGCGAGGCCCAGGGCGGCCGGCACGAGGTAGAAATAGAAGGCGCGGTTGTCCGTCACCGCGGACAGGACCACCGAAGCGGCGCCGCCCACCACGATGACGAAGCTTTGCTCACTCAGCAGCAACGATCCGATAAGGCGCGACGGCGGCACGGCAAGTACCGTTGCTTCCGGCGCCTCGCGTGCAGGCCGGGCAGGGTGGTCCCCTGGGTACAGCTCCCCCGAAGCTGTTCCGCCGACGGCCCCAGTGCCGCCGATAGTCCCATGGCCGGCGATAGTGCCAGGGTCGGGGACGGAACCGGTGCCCGCAGCAGGGCCGGATGCGGGGCCGGTGCCGGCCCTGGCGTCCGGGACGGCCCCGGACGCGCGGGCCAGGATGGTGGCGCGCAACTGCCGGGCATCCCCAATCTTGAGATAGGCCAGACGCACCGCGGACTCACCGGCGTCGGCAACCTCGAACTTGAGCTCGGCAAGGCCGAAGATCCGGGCCAGCAGCGGCTGAACGATGTCGATGGCCTGCACCCGGTCCAGGCGTGCCTGCCGGTGCTGGCGGAAGAGGAAGCCGGTGTTCACGCGGACATAGCCGCCGGACACCTGGTATTTGGTGAAGTACCAGGTGAGGATGAAACCCAGCACGGCCACGGCCAGCACCAGCGCACCGCCGCCCAGGAGCCACGGCGCGCGCCGGGCAAAGCCGTTTTCAAACACCGCCTGGCCCTGCAGCATCCGCTCCAGAAGGTCCCGGCCAAAGAAGAATATGATCGCGGCCAGGGCGAACCAGCCCCTGACAAAAGGTGACGCCGGATGCACACGCCGCCAGTCGCCGTCGGACGTTTCGGTGCTGTCCGGGACTGGAGCAGGGGGTGCGGGGGCAGTTGGTGCGGGGGGCTGCCCAGGCAAGTGGCCGTCAGCCGTCACAGCCCTGCCAGCCTGGCTTCGCCGCGTGCTGCCAGCTGTTCACGCAGCCGCGCACCTTCCGTCGCGGGAAGGCCGGGGATGTGGGCGTTCGTACCTGGGGAGGCCGTGTGCAGCTTCACGCTGCACAGGCCCAGGGCCCGTTCCACCGGTCCCACGGCGATGTCCACGTACTGCATGCGGCCGTAGGGCACTGCCATGGTGCGCTGGAAGAAGATGCCGCTCCTGACCAGCAGGTCGTCGTCGCGCTCGGCGTAGCCGATGGCCCGGACCTGCCGCGGGATGAGGACCAGGCGCCACAAGGCCGCCAGCAGCATGACTGCGGGAACGGTGACGGCCAGCCACAGCGGCGGCCAACGCCACCAGCCCAGGAGGACCATCGCCAGCGGCGCGGACAGGACCAGGACGGCGGCCAGGTTGGCAGCAGCCCATTCCACCAGGCGGACGGTGACATATTTTGGTGACACCCGCTGCCAGTCGATACCCGGCGGGTCAATCGCCTCGGTATGCATACTCGCCTTCCCCTGCGGCCTCGCCGCGGGCAGGCCGGCCCTTCCCGTCGACGCCCTTGGTGTCACCGTCTTCCGGGGGAATCCTGCAGAAACGTTCCACCAGGAGCCCCACCACGATCATCACCAGACCGCCACCGGCCATGGCAAGGGCCAGCCAGGTGATGCCCTGGTCGCTGCGCAGGCTCCAGATCCGCAGCTGGTCCAGGAAGATGCCGATGTGCCATCCCAGCAGCACCGTTCCGGCATACGCGCAGGCCTGCGCCAGGACCAGCGTCCGGGCGGCCAGCAGGGGATCCAGCTGCCTCTTCTGCGCCTTGCTGTTCGGTTCATGGCTGTTCCGCCAGCGCAGGACCCGGATCCCCAGGACCAGCGTGATGATGACGATGACGCCCATGGTGGCCAGCGCGGTGGCAGGCAGGACCGGTGTGGCCATGCTGTAGCGGCTGGTGACAACGGTGGCTGACCAGCCCGCGACGGCAAGGATGACGCAGATCAGCAGCAGCCGCAGCGGGTTGAGGGGCTTCATCGTTCCTCCACCGCTCCCGCCGTCGGCATGCCGTCAAAGTCACCGAAGCCGTCGAACGGTGCCAGGTCGGCAAAGTCCTCCGCCTGCACGGCGAGGGTGCTGATCCGTTCCCCGTCCAGGGTGGCTGCGGGTTCAATGAGCGACCAGGGGTAGAGGACGAACGCCCGGGATGCCGCCCGGGGATGCGGGAGGGTCAGGGCGGGGTCATCGCTGTGCAGGTCGCCGTAGGTGATGATGTCGACGTCGAGCGTCCGCGGCCCCCAGCGGACCTCGCGGACGCGGAGGTGCTTGTTCTCCACCGCCTGGCAGTGCGCCAGCAACTCCTGCGGGGACAGGCTGGTTTCCACCGTGATGACCATGTTGAGGAAGTCCGGCTGCCCGGCGGGGCCGCCCACGGCCTTCGTCTGGACGATGGGCGAGACGGCAAGCAGCCGGACCTCGGGCGGGTCCACCAGGTCCGCGACGGCCTCCGTCAGCGTTTCGTTCCGTTCCCCGAGGTTGCTGCCCAGGGCAAGCACGGCCTTGGTGTAAACGCCGTTCACGGCTGTGCCCCGTTCATGCCTGTACCCCGTTCATGCCTGGGCTCCAGCCAGCGCAGTATCGGCGGGCTTCCGTTCCCGGTGGACGCTGACAGCCACGTCGCCAAACGGGACCTCGATGGGGGCCTGTGGTTTGTGGACGGTGATGTCCACGGCCTCCAGCCTGAATTCAGCCAGGAGGCTGTCTGCGATCCGCACCGCCAACGCCTCGATGAGGTTCAGGGGTTCCCCGGAAATCCACTCGGTAATACGCTGCGCCACCTCGCCGTAGTGCGCGGTGTCCCGGACGTCGTCGGATTGCGCCGCTTCAGTGAAGTCGAGATACAGCACCGCGTCCACGACAAAGGGCTGGCCCTCCCGGCGCTCGAAATCGAAGACACCGTGGTGACCCACTGCGGTCACTCCGGTCAGCGTAATCCTGTCCATGGGGTCCCCCGGCCCTATTGCGTCTTGGGTACGGCTTGTTGTGCCGGTCCTGCAGCCATGCGCGCAGCGACTTTGACGGCGTCAAGGCTGGGCCCGACGTCGTGCACGCGCACTGCCCAGGCGCCGCGGTAGGCGCTGATGGCGGTGATGGCCGCCGTGGCACCGTCCCGCTCTTCGGGCGCGGCGGACTTGCCGGCCACTGTGAGCAGGGTGCCCAGGAAGCGCTTGCGCGAGGCACCTACCAGAACCTTGTGGCCAAGGCTGTCCAGCTGGTCCAGGTTCTGCAGCAGCTCCCAGTTCTGGGCGTCGTTCTTGGCGAACCCCAGGCCCGGATCAATGATGATCTGATCCGGGCTGACGCCGGCGGCGTAGAGCTTGTCCCGGACTCCTGCCAGTTCGGACACCACTTCCCCCGCAACATCTGCGTATTCGGCGAGCGAGTTCATGGTCCGGGCGTCCCCGCGGCGGTGGGTGAGGACATAGGGCACCTTTGAGGCGGCCACGAATTCGGCCATCTCGGGCTCAATGCTGAGGCCGGATATGTCATTGATGATGGCGGCGCCGGCCTTGACCGCCGCTTCCGCCGTGGAGGCGTGCGTGGTGTCGATGCTGACCAGGGCTCCGGCTTTCACCAGGGCTTCGATCACGGGCAGGACGCGGCGCTGTTCTTCAGCGGGGGTGACATCGTCGGCGCCGGGCCGGGTGGACTCGCCCCCCACGTCGATGATGTCCGCACCGGCGTAGAACATCCGCAGGCCGGCCGCGATCGCGGTGTCAGCCGTTGAGTGCTTCCCGCCGTCGCTGAACGAGTCAGGGGTGACGTTCAGGATTCCCATGACCAGGGTCCGGCCGGTGGGGAGGTCTTCGAAGCGTGCCGCCGGGCGGGGCTTGCGCAGGATGGGCAGCGGGGAGGTTGCGGGCCCCGTTCCTGGGGCTGCAGCGAGTGAATCCATGGTCTGTTGTTACCTTCCGAGGATGAGGCTCATGGCTTCGGCACGGGTGGCCGGGTCATGAAGCTGCCCGCGGACCGCACTGGTGACGGTCTTCGCTCCGGGCTTGCGGATGCCGCGCATGGACATGCACATGTGTTCGCATTCAACAACGACAATGGCGCCACGGGGCTTGAGGTGGCGGACCAACGCTTCGACGATTTCAGTGGTGAGCCGTTCCTGCACCTGCGGGCGGCGGGCATAGATATCCACCAGCCGGGCCAGCTTGCTCAGCCCGGTGACCTTGCCGTCGTGGGACGGGATGTACCCTACGTGGGCCACCCCGTGGAACGGAACCAGGTGGTGCTCACAGGTGGAGTAGAACGGAATGTCCTTGACCAGGACCAGTTCCTCATGGTCCAGGTCAAAGGTTGTGGAGAGGACGTCCGCGGGATCGTGGTGCAGCCCGGCGAACATCTCGGCGTACGCCTTTGCCACCCTTTTTGGGGTGTCGAGGAGGCCGCCGCGGTCCGGATCCTCACCGATGGCAAGGAGGATTTCGCGGACGGCCGCCTCGATCCGCGGCTTATCCACTTTTTCGGTTTTCGAAGGATGGGCACCGCCCTCCGCCAGGTAGCCGGCGGAGGCGGGAACGTCGTCGTCGTCGAAGGAAGTCACAAGGAAAGCTTAGCCGCGAAGGGTGTCAGGCCCCGATTCGGGTGTCCCCCCATGAAAGGGTGCATCCTCCGGAACGCCCTGGGCATGCGGGGGCTGGGCATCCAGCGGCTCGTCCAGGCGGGCCTGCTTGGCTTCCTCCTGCGCTTCACGCTCGGCGCGCTCCCGGCGGGTTTCCACGGGGCCGGCAAGGACGGGACGGGATTGCTTGGACAGCCACACTTCACGGAAGTCCCGCTTGCGCACGCCCTGGAAGATGTCGGCGATCTCGGCCTGGTTGAGGGTCTCGCGCTCCAGCAACTCAAGGGCCAGGTAGTCCAGGATGTCCCGGTTCTCGGTGAGGATTTCATAGGCCTCATCATGGGCCTGCTCAATCAGGCGGCGCACTTCCTCGTCAACGACGTAGGCGATCTGGTCTGAGTAGTTCCGCTCATGCCCGGCGTCGCGCCCCAGGAAGGGTTCACCGCCGCCCTGTCCAAGACGGACGGCGCCGACGCGTTCACTCATGCCGTACTCGGTGACCATCTTGCGGGCCGTACCGGTGGCCTTCTCGATGTCATTGGAGGCACCGGTGGAGGGATCGTGGAACACGATTTCTTCCGCCACGCGGCCGCCCATGGCGTAAGCCATCTGGTCCAGGAGCTCGTTGCGGGTCACGGAGTACTTGTCGTTTTCCGGAACCACCATGGTGTAGCCCAGGGCCCGGCCGCGCGGAAGGATGGTGATCTTGGTGACCGGAGCGGAGTTCCGCAGCGCCGCCGCCACCAGGGCGTGGCCGCCTTCGTGGTAAGCGGTGATCTTGCGTTCGTGTTCCTTCATGACGCGGCTGCGCTTCTGCGGCCCTGCCATGACGCGGTCAATGGCCTCGTCCAGCGCGCGGTCGTCAATCAGGTTGGCGTTGGAGCGCGCCGTGAGCAGCGCGGCCTCATTCAGGACGTTGGCCAGGTCCGCACCGGTGTAGCCCGGCGTTTTCTTGGCTACAGCCCTGAGGTCCACGCCGGGCGCCATCGGCTTGCCCTTGGCGTGCACCTGCAGGATTTGGTCGCGGCCGATCAGGTCCGGCGCGTCGACACCTATCTGGCGGTCGAAGCGGCCGGGACGCAGCAGTGCCGGGTCCAGGACGTCCGGCCGGTTGGTGGCGGCGATGAGGATGACGTTGGTCTTGACGTCGAAGCCGTCCATCTCCACCAGCAGCTGGTTGAGGGTCTGTTCGCGCTCATCGTTGCCGCCGCCGATGCCTGCGCCACGGTGCCGCCCGACGGCGTCGATCTCATCCACGAAGATGATGGCGGGCGAGTTGGCCTTGGCCTGTTCGAAGAGGTCACGGACGCGGGAGGCGCCGACACCGACGAACATCTCGACGAAGTCCGAGCCGGAGATGGAGAAGAAGGGTACGCCCGCTTCACCGGCGACGGCACGGGCCAGCAGGGTCTTACCGGTGCCCGGAGGGCCGTAGAGCAGTACGCCCTTGGGGATCTTGGCGCCCACGGCCTGGAACTTGGCCGGTTCCTGCAGGAATTCCTTGATTTCCTGCAGTTCCTCCACAGCTTCGTCTGAGCCTGCGACATCGGCGAAGGTCACCTGCGGCATGTCCTTGCTGACCATCTTGGCCTTGGACTTGCCGAACTGCATGATCTTGGAGCCGCCGCCCTGCATGCGGGTCATCAGGAACCAGAAGAGGGCGCCCAGCAGGATGACGGGGATCAGGAGGGAAAGCAGGCCGGAGAACCAGTTGCTTTCGATCGGCTGGTCCGTGAAGCCCTGCGCCGGCTTGGCATCCGTAACTGCCTTCACCACGTCCTGTGCGCGGGCATCAACGAAGAAGAACTGGACACTCTTGCCCTTGTCCTGCCCGTCCAGCTGCAGGTTGTCCTTCAGCGTGAGGTCAACGCGGTTTTCACCGTCGAAGATCTTGGCCTGCTCCACCTTGTTGCTGGAGAGCAGTTCCAGGCCCTTGTCCGTGTCGATCCGGGCCGCACCGCCGGGGGCGAGCGTCGCAAAAGCCACCAGGAGCAGACCGACCACAACGACGATCCAGATGCCCGGGCCTTTGAAGAAGTTCTTAGCTTTCATCTGTTCGGGGGCTGGCCCCGTCCCTTCCGGTAGTGCTTCACGGCGAGTAGTCTGCGCGCGTGATGGTGCTGCGTCAGCTTCTAGCTATACACCGTCCGGAGTACATCACGCATAGCGAAAAGCAAAAGTTCCCTGTGGGCGTAGCATGCCACGCGGTACGCCGGCTGGCATGCTCAGCGTTGGTCCCTGGGCGCCGCCACCGATCCCCGGGTCACCAGCGGGCACTCGAGCAGCACGGGATCCGGGCGGTCATCCGGCCCGGGCCCGGCGTCTCCGGGCTCTCCGGCTTCCACCGTGTCGATCAGCCGGTTGGCGGCCCAGGCGCCCATTTCGTAGTGCGGGAGGGCCACGGTGGTGAGCCCGGGGTGGAGGCTGCCGGCGATCAGTTCCTGGTCGTCGAAGCCAACGATGGACAGGTCGTCCGGGATGGACAGGCCACGTTCCGCCGCGGCCCGGTAGGCCCCCATGGCCATCCTGTCGTTGTAGCAAAAGAGGCCCGACGGCGGGTTGGCGCCTTCCAGCATCCGCCTGGCGGCCGCGTACCCGCCCAGGGCATCGGACGACGCCGTCCCTACAGGAGCGTCGCGGGCATCCAGTCCCGCGCGGGAAAGGGTGTCCCGGAAACCCTGCAGGCGCTGGTGGGTGGAGGGAACATCCTCGGTGTTGTTGATGAAGCCGATCCGCGTATGGCCGGCAGCGAGCAGCGCCTGCACTGCTGCGGAGGCGCCGCCGTGCTCGTCCGGAACCACGGCCGGAAACGTCCCGGCATCGGTGACGGCGTCCACGAGCACCGACGGCACCCTGGCCAGGTTGGCGGGCGGCTCCACGCTGCGGTGGTACATCGTTGCGTAAAGGATCCCGTCCACCTGGCGCTCCAGCAGCGATTCAACGTCCGCCTGGCGGGAGGCAGTGTCGGCGTCGCCTGCGGTGTTGATGAGCATCAGGGTGTAGCCGCGGGCGCGGGCGGCCTGGTCTGCGCCCAGGATAATGCGGCCGGCGTGCGGGGTGGTTGCCACGTCCTCGCTGACCAGGCCCAGCACGCCGGACCTCCGGCTGCGCAGGGCCTGGGCCAGGCGGTTGGGGCCGTAACCCAGCTCGTCCGCCGCCGCCCTCACCTTCTCGCGGGTATCCTGGCTGACGCGGGCGTACGGGGCATCGTTGAGCACGTGCGAGACGGTGGTGGCGGAGACGCCGGCCGCCCTGGCAACGTCCCGGATGCCCACATTCCTTGGCAAGATGCTGCGCGGCAGCTTACTCGTAGACGTGCGGGGCCAGGGTGCCCACGAAGTCCAGGTTGCGGTACTTCTCGGCGTAGTCGAGTCCGTAGCCGACAACGAATTCGTTGGGGATGTCGTAGCCGACGTACTTGACGTCGATGTCCACCTTGGCGGCGGTGGGCTTGCGGAACGCGGTGCAGATTTCCACTGACGCGGTGCCGCGGGATTCCAGGTTGGTCTTCAGCCAGGACAGGGTGAGGCCGGAGTCGATGATGTCCTCGACGATCAGCACGTCCTTGCCCATCAGGTCCGTATCCAGGTCCTTGAGGATGCGCACAACCCCGGAGGACTGGGTTCCCGAGCCGTAGGAGGAAACGGCCATCCAGTCCATCGAGATGTGGCTGTGCAGTGCCCGGGCCAGGTCCGCCATGACCATCACGGCGCCCTTGAGGACGCCCACAATGAGGATCTCGCGCCCTTCATAGTCCTTGTCGATCTGCGCTGCGAGTTCTGTGATCCGCTGCTGGATCTGTTCCTTGGTGTAGAGAACGTGCTTGAGATCTGCCTGGACGTCGTTTGAATCCACCAATGGCTCCTGTGTAGATGCGGGGTGCGACTATTTTGTGGGCGGCTTGGAAGGCCGGAATACTAGCTTCCCACAGCGTGCCCGTTCCCGGGGAACGGGACCGGGGCTGTCGGGGGCCGCAGGGATGGATTGGCCCGGGGATCCTTCCAGCTGTGCCAGCGACAACCGGTAGGCGCTCACACCGCCGGGAAGCTGCACCGGGCCAGCCGAGCCGTGCCGCCGGAGCAGGGCTTCCGCCGCCAAGAGGCGCTGGTAGCTGGGCTGCTGCCCACCGGCCTCCGCCGCGGCCTTGGCAATCACCCGGTATCTGATGGCCGGCGGCAGTCCGCGCAGGGCCTCTTCCGGAAGGGCAAGGCCGGAGCTGTCCCGCTCCACCAGGGAGGCATAGGTGCTTTCCGCCACATCCTCCAGGTAGTCGGCGTCCAGTTGCAGGATCGCGGCGGTACGGGCCAGCGATTCCGCGACGCCGGGGCCAAGTTTCTCCTCCAGGTGCGGGAGGACCTCCACCCGGGTCCGGGACCTCGCGAAAGCGGGGTCCGCATTGGTGGGATCGTGCCAGGGGTCGAGTTCCTCCACGGCGCAGATCTCCTCGGTGTCTGCCCGCCGGAGGCCAAGGAACGGTCGCAGCAGCATGGTGTCTCCTGCGCCTGTGCGGGCCGGGCGCATACCGGCAAGGGAACGGGTTCCGGAGCCGCGGGCCAGGCCCAGCAGTACCTGTTCGGCCTGGTCGTCCAGGGTATGGCCCAGCAGGATTGCCCCGGCGCCCTGCCCGCGGGCGGCGGCTTCCAGGGCGGCATGGCGGGCCTCGCGGGCAGCAGCTTCGGGGCCCATTCCGGTGCCGGCCACTGTGACGGTGCGGATCTCCACGGGTTTAAGGCCCAGCTCCGTTAGCACTGCTGCCGTGCCGGCTGCCACCTCGGCGGAGCCGTCCTGCAGCTGGTGGTCCACCACTACCGCGCCCACAGTCAGCTGATGGCCGTCCACGTGGCCGCGGCGGGCGAAGTAGGCCGCGACGGCGGCGAGCGCCAGGGAGTCCGGCCCACCGCTGCACGCCACCAGGACGTGACGCGGGTAGCCGGCGTCGGCCAGGGCATTCTGCAGCATCCTGCGCGCAGTGCCGACGACGGGAGCCAGCCTTCCGGGCCGGCGCCGTCCGCTGGTGACAGCGGCCGGCGCGGGAACGTCTTTAGGCAACTACAGGCCCATCCGCTCAAGCCACAGCTTGGCGTCATGGATCTCCGGCTCGGTGGGCAGGTGGTCCACCGAGTCCCAGACCTTGTTGAAGCCTTCCATGCCGGCCACGTCCACCACGGCGCGGACGAAGCGGGCGCCGTCGGAGTATTGCCGCATCTTGGCGTCCAGGCCCAGGAGGCTGCGGATGAACTTCTCGATCACGCCGCGGTCCTTGCCGCGGTCGTTGAACCGCTGCCGGATGGTCTTGACCGAGGGGACGATGCTGGCGTCCACCGCGTCCATCACCACGTTGGCGTGCCCTTCGAGCAGGCTCATGACGGCGGTTAGGTGCGAGATGGCGGCCTTTTCCTCGGGGTCCTGCAGAAGGTCAAGGATGGCACCGCGGCCCGGTGTGTTTCCGCTGGCGGAGCGGTCCTTCAGGGAACGGGCAGTGGCCGAGGCGCGCTCCATCAGCGAGTCGACGTTGCCCAGCAGGTGCCCGCTAAGGTTGTCGATCTGCTCCAGCATGTGGTGGCGCAGCCATGGGGCGGCCGCGAACTGGACCCGGTGGGTTTGTTCGTGCAGGCACACCCAGAGCCGGAAATCCTCCGGCGTGACATTGAGTTCACGTTCCACGGAGATGATGTTCGGCGCCACGAGCAGAAGCCTGCCGGCTGCGGGGGCGGAGGAGTTCTCAGCCAGCGCCGCGAAGGGATCGTACTGGCCCAGGACCTTGCTGGAAAGGAAAGCGAGGACAGCACCCAGTTGGGAGCCCGTAATGGCGCCGCTGACCTGCGCGGCTGCGGGACTCAGGTTTCCGCTGCGGCTGTCCAGCATTTTTTGCATGGCCGGTTTGAGCATCACCGCGAAGCTTTGGGTGTTGGCTTTGGCCCAGGACGCCCGGTCCACCACCAGTACAGATGAGTCGCGCAGGTCGCGCGCCGCTTCCAGTCCGGTGATCTCATGGACATGCGGAACGGAGGCGTCCGCGAGCCGGCGCAGGCTGTCTACCGCCCCGCCAATGGCTGCTTCGTCCAGCACCGGGCCGGCCGGAGCCAGCCGCGCCGCAGCGGAAGCGGCAAGGTCCCAGTTGATCAGGGACTGGGCCGTCGGGGACCCGGCCTTCGTGGACACAGTCGGTGCGGACTCGCGCGCAGTGGACTCCATGGTTCCCATCAGAACACAGCAGCCCCGGGATCGTCCTTAAGTTCGCTCACCGGCGAACTTCGCCCGCCCAGGAGCGGCCCTGCCCCGCACAACCGTTGCTGCCCCGCACCGCTTATGCGGGGCAGGCCCATGCGGTCCCGGCCGCCCATGGGGTCCACGGCCGGTCCGCGCTAGCGGCAGCCGCAGCCGGCCAGCGCGGTGGCGGCACGGTCCAGGGCTTCCTTGTTGCCGGCCGCGCCGGGCGTCAGTCCGTTGCCGATGAACGAGAACACCAGGAGCCGGCCGTCGGCGTCCACCACGTAGCCGCTCAGCCCCAGCACGGTGTTCAGCGTTCCGGTCTTGGCGCGCACCAGGCCTGCACCGCCGGACGTGGTGGCGTCCCCGTACCGGGCATCCAGGGTGCCGGACAGGCCGGCCACCGGGAAGCCGTCCAGTGCGGCCCGCAGCCTGGTGTCGGTGCCGGCGGTGATGGCCCGGAGCACGTCCACGAACAGACGCGCCGGGACCTGGTTGCCCATGGCCAGACCGCATACATCCGCCAGCTTGAGGGTGTCCGCGGGGATACCCGCAGCCCGGACCTCGGCTGCCACCACGGCCATGGCGCCGTCGTTGCTGCCGGGCCGGCCCGTGGCCACTGCGGCCAGCCGGCCCATGGTTTCGGCCAGGTAGTTGTCCGATACCTGCAGCATCAGGTCCACCTGCTCCGCCACGGTGGCGGATTCGACCGCGGCCAGGGCTGCGGGGTTGGCCTGGGAAGCGCCCGCGGAACGTTCGACGCCGGCCGCCACGGTCAGTCCCGCGCCGGCGCCAGCCGCGCGGAGCTGGGCTGCGAACGCTTCCGCCGCGGCCGCGGCTGAGTCCTGCGGGCGGGGACCGGTGGGGACGGCGGGATCGAAACGGGCCGAGTTGAGGGCCAGCGGGTACAGGGGTGCTATTTCGCCGGCCTCCACGTCGCCGGACTGCCAATTGGGATTCAGCGCCGGTCCCGTGAACAGGGAGTCGTCCACCAGCACCCTGATTTCGCCAGTGGTGCCGGCGGCCTGCAGCGCCTGCACAGTGCGGGCCGCGAGGGTGGCCAGGCCGGCATGCCCCATAACCTGGTCCGGCTGCGAGCCGCCCGAGGCCAGGAGGACGTCGCCGCCGCCCACCAGGACCACCTGTCCGGCAGCAGGGCCGGGCACCACTCTGGTGGTGAACCGGTGGTCGGGCCCCAGGGTGCGCAGCGCGGCCACCGCCGTGAGCAATTTGAGGTTCGACGCCGGCACCCGGCCCTCCGCGCCGCCCCGGTCGAAGAGGACCTGGCCCGTCAGGGCGTCCTGGACCATGCCCGTGAAAGTACCGCCGCCGTCGGTCTTCAGCACCGGCTCAACCTGGGCCGACACCGCTGACGGAGCCGGCACCGGGGCGGATTGCTGAAGCGGCGCCAGCACCTGCGGGGCGGCAATCGTTGCCGGGGCCTGCTGCCAGGCAGGGGGCGCCGGGGCGGGCGGAGGGGCTTCCGGGCCGATGAAGCCGGGGGCCACCAGCAGGGCCGCCGGAATGGCAAGGACCAGCAGGAGCAGTGCTGCCAGCGCCAGGTGCCAGGGCGTGCGCGGTTCTTCCCCAGAGACCCGGCCGGGGGTGCCGGGGTGCCCGGCCCGGCGGGCGCGGAGGGGTTCCTGCCCGGTTGTTTTGGTCATGCTGGTGCTGGTCCTCAAGTCCTGAAATTTCCCCACAAGTTCCTGATTCCAGGGCCTCTCGCTATATCCTCAATACTAGTCGGCGGCACCGACACGCTTTTTTGTGGGCCCGTCAAGTGTGCCGCGCACCCCCTGCAATTGCCGAGGAGCATTCCATGAAGCACGACGTGACCATCGAGATCCCCAGGGGATCACGCGTCAAGTACGAAGTTGACCACGAGACCGGCCGCGTCCGCCTGGACCGCGTCCTCTTCACCTCCATGCAGTACCCCACGCACTACGGGTACTTCGAGAACACCCTCGGCGAGGACGGCGACCCGCTGGACGCGCTGGTGCTCCTGCAGGACTTCGACCTCCACCCCGGCGTCATCGTCGAGTCCCGCCCCATCGGCGTGTTCAACATGACTGACGACGGCGGCGGGGACGCCAAGATCCTGTGCGTTCCCGTGGACGCCCGCTTCGACAACATCCAGGAAGTCAGCGACGTCAACGAGTTCCTGATCAAGGAAATCGAGCATTTCTTCACCCGCTACAAGGACCTGGAGCCCGGCAAGTGGGTTAAGGCCGAGGGCTGGGGCGACCGCGCCGCCGCCGAAGCCGAGCTGGAAGCTTCCATCAAGCGCTACGTGCCCACGGGACACTAGTCACCACCGGCGGTTGACCACCACCAGTCCGACGGCGGGTGCCCCGGCTTTTCGAAGCCGGGCACCCGCCGTCGTTGTTCCAGGAAGTTGTGGCATGGTGGGGCTGTGAGTTCCGAGCCCGCCCCGACGTCCCAGCTGTTGTTCCAGCCGCCCTGCGGCCCCGTCACCGGCTGGCGTGACGGCGACGTCCTCCGCGCGACCGGCATCCCGTACGCCACGGCCGGACGCTTCCAGCCTCCAGTGCCGGCGCCGGACTGGACCTCGGAGTTTTCCGCCACCTCCCTGTCCCCCGCCTGCCCGCAGGCACCGGTTCCCTTCCTCGACGATGTCCTGGGCACCAGGTACGGCGAGCTGCCCGGCAGCGAGGACTGCCAGAACCTTTCCATCACCATGCCCGGCGACCTCACGCCGGAAGAACGGCTGCCGGTCATGGTCTGGATCCATGGCGGCTCATACACCACGGGTTCGGGCGACCTGGCGATCTTTGATCCGGCCAGGCTGGTAGCCGAAAACCGCGTCATCGTGGTGTCTGTGACGTACCGGCTGGGCCTGTTCGGGTTCCTGGCTACTCCCACGGGGCGGCCCGGCAACCTGGGCCTGCTCGACCAGCTCGAGGCATTCCGCTGGGCGCGGCGGAACATTGGCGGTTTCGGCGGAGACCCCGCCCGCGTCACCGCTTTCGGGCAGTCCGCCGGCGGCGACGCCATCGCCCACCTGATGGCCGTACCGGAAGCACCCACCCTCTTCCAGCGCGCCATCATCCAGAGCGCACCGCTTGGCATCACCCGGGGCCGGGCGAAGATGAACCACGCCATGGGCATTGCCGCCGACGGCGTTACGGAGCAGACGCCCGCCATGGACGTGGTGGCGCTCGAAACACAGGTCACGCAGGTGGCCAGGAAGTTCGGCATGCTGGCTGCCATGCCGTTTGGCACCCAGTACGGCCATGATCCGCTCCCGGAGGAGTCCGGCATCGAAGCTGCCTGGAACCGTTCAGCGCCGGCCATCGAGGTGCTGATCGGCCATACGTCGGAGGAAGCCCGCCTGTTCCTTCCCCGCAGCCCGCGCCTGATGCGCCTGGCAAGCGTCCCTCTGGTGGGCCCTGCGGCCGTGCGCGCCATCGACTGGGTGGTCACCGAAACCGTCTACGGCAGGGCCACCCGGAAGTTCGCCCGCCGGCACGCGACCGCGGGCGGACGGGCACACCGCTACGTCCTGGACTGGCACGCCCCCGGCAACATCTTCGGCGCCGCCCACACAGTAGACCTGCCATTGCTGCTGGGAAACCGGAAGACCTGGGACGGGGTGGGGCTGATTGCCGGCGCCCGCTGGGAGGATGTCGACGCGGCAGGACGCCGGATGCGGGCCCTGTGGGCCGGCTTCGCCTCCGGCCGGGACCTCGGGGAATCGGGCAGCATCCCCGGCGTCCTGCGCTACCGGGCAGTCTGACGCAATGCCGTCTGGCCGCAGGGTTGGTGGGCAGCCATGAGAACCCTTGGCGTGGATCTGGCGGCCGCGACCAAGAAAACCGCCGTGGCCGTCATCGAGTGGAGCGATGACCGGGCCCGGCTCACCCACCTGGCCCTGGACGTGGACGACCAGGAGATCGTGGATCTCTTCGGCACCTGCGATATGACCGGCGTCGACTGCCCCGTGGGCTGGCCGGACGCGCTGATCCCGTTCCTCACCGGCCACCTGAACAACGATCCTGCGCCCGTCCTTGACCATGACGGCATCGCCGGCCGGCGGCTCCTCGCCTACCGGGACACCGACCGGTTCTGCACAGCGCAGACGGGCCTGATTCCGCTCAGTGTCTCCGCCGACCGCCTGGCGCATCCTGCCATGCGCTGCGCGGTCATCCAGGCGAAGATCGCCGCACTGCACGGCCGGCAGCCGCGGGACGGCTCGGGCCGCCTTGCCGAGGTGTACCCCGCGGCGTCCCTGAAGATCTGGGGGCTCAATGGCCGCGGCTATAAGGGCCGGGGCACTCCGGAAGCCGGGCGGCTTGGCGTGCTGCTCGACGCGCTCCGCGGGCAGGCCCCGTGGCTGGACCTGGCCGGGAACGAGGCGCGGCTCGCGGCCTCGGACGACCTGTTCGACGCCGTTATCGCCTCGCTGACCGCACGGGCCGCCGCCCGCCGTCGTACGCTCCTGCCCGATGCCGCCCACGCGGAAGCCGCCCGCAGCGAAGGCTGGATCCACCTGCCCTCCTGCACGCTGGACGACCTCCCGCTTTAGGGCGTCAGCCGCCCAGCTTCCAGTTCCGGATCTCTTCCGGGTCCTCGCCGTGGGTGCGGGTGTGCTCGCGGGCCCGGTTGCGCCGGTCCTGCAGGTCCTGGCGGAGCAGCGAGTGCTTTTCGGCAAGGCCCGGAACGCGGTCGATCGCGTCGATGGCCAGGGTGAAGCGGTCGATGCCGTTGAGCATGGCCATGTCGAACGGCGTGGTGGTGGTGCCCTCTTCCTTGTACCCGTGCACGTGCAGGCCCTGCTGGTTGGTGCGCCGGTACGCCAGCCGGTGGATCAGGGCCGGGTAGCCGTGGTACGCGAAGATGACGGGCTTGTCCGCGGTGAAGATCCCGTCGAAGTCGTGGGCAGGAAGGCCGTGCGGGTGCTCGCTTTCGTCCTGCAGGCGCATCAGGTCCACCACGTTGACCACCCGCACCTTGAGGCCGGGCGCGCCCCCGCGAAGCAGTTCCGCCGCCGCCACGGTCTCCACGGTGGGGACGTCGCCGGCGCAGGCCAGGACGACGTCGGGCTCCTCACCCGGCACCTCCGAGCCGGCGAACGTCCAGATGCCCAGGCCGCGGTGGCAGTGGTTGGCGGCATCGGCCGGACCCAGCCAGGTAGGCGAGGGCTGCTTGCCGCTGACCACGATGTTCACGTAGTCCGTGGACGCCAGGCAGTGCTCCATGACGGACAGCAGGGTATTGGCGTCCGGCGGCAGGTACACCCGGATGACTTCGGCCTTCTTGTTGACCGCGTGGTCGATGAAGCCCGGGTCCTGGTGCGAGAACCCGTTGTGGTCCTGCTGCCACACGTGGGACGACAGCAGGTAGTTCAATGAGGGGACCGGCTGGCGCCAGTGCAGCTTGCGGGATACTTTCAGCCACTTGGCGTGCTGGTTGAACATCGAATCGACGATGTGGACGAAGGCCTCGTAGCAGTTGAAGACGCCATGGCGGCCGGTGAGGAGGTAGCCTTCCAGCCAGCCCTGGCACAGGTGCTCACTGAGCACTTCCATCACCCGCCCGGACCGCGCCAGGTGCTCGTCGACGTCGTCAATCCGGTACTGCCACACCTTGTCGGTGACCTCGTAGACGTTCTGCAGCCGGTTGGACGCCGTCTCATCCGGGCCGAACAGGCGGAAGTTCTCCATGTTCTGTGCGATCAGGTCCCGCATCCAGGAGCCGAGGGTGATCATTGGGCTGACCCTGTCGATTCCCGCGTTGGGCACCTCCACGGCGTGGTCCTGGTACGCGGGCAGCTTGAGGGCGCGCCGGAGCAGCCCGCCGTTGGCGTGCGGGGTGGCGCTCATGCGGAATTCGCCGGTGGGCGCCCCTTCGGCGACGTCGGGCCGGAGCCGGCCGTCGCCGTCGAACAATTCCTCCGGCCGGTAGGACTGCATCCATTCCTCCAGCTGCTTCAGGTGTTCGCCGTTGGTGCGCACCTCGGACAGGGGCACCTGGTGGGCCCGCCATGTGCCTTCCACCTGCAGCCCGTCCACCGTGCGCGGACCGGTCCAGCCCTTCGGCGAGCGCAGGACGATCATGGGCCAGCGGCGGTTCCCCTCCCCCGTCTCTTCCGAAGCTCCGTCCTGCCGGTGCAGGTCCTGGATGGCCCTGATGTCCGCCAGGCAGCGGTCCAGGACGGCGGCGAAATCGCGGTGCGCCTGCTCGGTGCTGTCCGGGTCCGTCACCGTCACGAAATACGGTTCGTGGCCATACCCTCGCAGCAGCTGCTCCAGCTGGTCTTGCGGCATTCTGGCCAGGATGGTGGGGTTGGCGATCTTGTAGCCGTTCAGGTGCAGGATGGGCAGCACGGCGCCGTCCGCGGCTGGGTCCAGGAAGTTGTGCGAGTGCCAGCTGGCCGCCAGTGGCCCGGTCTCGGCCTCGCCGTCGCCAATCACGACGGCGGTGACCAGCTGGGGATTGTCGAGCACCGATCCGTAGGCGTGCGCCAGCGCGTACCCGAGTTCCCCGCCTTCGCTGATGGAGCCCGGGGTTTCCGGGGCCGCGTGGCTGGGAATGCCGCCGGGGTAGGAGAACTGCCGGAACAATTCGGCCAGGCCGGCCTCGTCATTGCCCACGTGGGCATAGATTTCGGAGTACGTTCCCTCCAGCCAGGCATTGGCGACGACGGCTGGACCGCCATGGCCCGGACCGGCGACAAAGAGCATCTCAAGGGATTCGCGGCGGATCACCCGGTTCAGGTGCGCATAGACGAAGTTGAGCCCGGGCGTGGTGCCCCAGTGGCCGAGCAGGCGCGATTTGGTGTCTTCTGCCTGCAGCGGTTCACGCAGGAGAGGGTTGGACCGCAGGTAGATCTGCCCCACCGAGAGATAGTTGGCGGCCCGCCACCAGCGGTCAACGAGGTCGAGTTCTTCCTGCCGCAGCCCGTTCTGCTGCACGTCGTCCTGCTGCTTCGCGTCCTGCCCTGCGCTGCCGGCCATAACCATCCTTACGTCGGGTGTGCCGCTGCAGGCGGCAGTTCCCCCATCGCAACAGATGGAGGGGTACGGAGGCAACCCCCGCCGTCGTGCCTTGCCTTCTGGACCTTGGGCACCTGTAGGGTACTAAGCAAGCTTAGCTTTCGCTGTGGCGGAGGCTGGGAAGATCAAAAATGGGAGATCTAAACATGCCTGCCGAAGACAACATTGCAATTCCCGGAGTCCCGTCCAGCGAGCCGCCGGCACTTGAGGAGCCCACCTCGCCCCGGGAGCCGCTGCCGCCCAAGCCGGACCAGGGGGGTCCGGAAGCCGTGTCGCCCACCGGAAGCCCCACCGGCGCACCTGCCACCGCCCGGGCCCAGTCGGGCCAGTACCTGACCACCGCCCAGGGTCTTCGCCTGCAGGACACGGACCATTCGCTGAAGGCGGGCGCACGCGGCCCCATCCTGCTGCAGGACCACCATCTGCGCGAAAAGATCACCCACTTTGACCACGAGCGGATTCCGGAGCGCGTGGTCCACGCCCGGGGCGCAGGCGCGCACGGCGTCTTCCGGTCCTACGGGACGGCCTCCAACGTCACCCGCGCCGGTTTCCTGGCCGCCGATGTTGAGACTCCGGTGTTTGTCCGGTTCTCCACGGTGCTTGGCTCACGGGGATCGGCGGATGCCGTCAGGGATACCCGCGGGTTCTCCACGAAGTTCTACACCGATGAAGGCACCTACGACCTGGTGGGCAACAACATTCCAGTGTTCTTCATCCAGGACGGCATCAAGTTCCCTGACGTCGTCCACGCGGCCAAGCCCCACCCGGACCGGGAAATCCCCCAGGCCCAGAGCGCGCACGACACCTTCTGGGACTTCGTCTCGCTCCACACCGAGGCGCAGGCCCACACCATGTGGAATATGTCCGATCGCGGCATTCCCCGGTCATACCGGACCATGGAGGGCTTCGGTGTCCACACCTTCCGGCTGGTCAATGCCGACGGCGACACAACGTTGGTGAAGTTCCACTGGAAGCCCAAACAGGGTGTCCACTCGCTGGTCTGGGAAGAAGCGCAAATCATCAACGGCATGGATCCGGATTTCCACCGCCGCGACCTTGCCGATGCCATTGAAGCCGGCGCCTACCCGGAATGGGAACTCGGCATCCAGACGTTCCCGGACACGGAGGACCAGATGTTCGAAGGCATCGACCTCCTGGATCCCACGAAGTTCGTTCCCGAGGAACTCGCTCCGGTGCAGCCCATCGGTTTGATGACCCTCAACGCGAACCCGACGAACTACTTCGCGGAGACCGAGCAGGTGGCCTTCCACCCGGGGCACCTGGTGCCGGGCATCGACGTCACCAATGATCCCCTGCTGCAGGTCCGCCTCTTTTCCTACCTGGACACCCAGATCTCACGCCTGGGCGGGCCCAACTTCGCCCAGATCCCGATCAACCGGCCGCAGGCCCCGGTGAACGACATGCTCCGTGACGGCATGCACCAGACGGCGGACCATGCAGGAGTTGCCCCGTACCGGCCTAATTCCCTGGACGGAGGGTGTCCGTTCCTGGCCGGACAGGACATGGGAGCGTTCGTGGACGTGCCTGCCGCAGTTGCGGAGTCCGTCAAGGAACGCCGCAACCCGGCCTCGTTCGATGACCACTACAGCCAGGCCCGGCTGTTCTTCCGCAGCCTGAGTGCCGTGGAGCAGGACCATGTCATCCAGGCGTACACGTTCGAGCTCGGCAAGTGCTACGAAAGCGCCGTCCGCGAACGCCAGCTGCGGGCCTTGGCGAATATTGACGCCGCGCTGTGTGCCGCGGTCGCCGCAGGCCTGGGAATGCCTGCCCCGGAGGCCAGCGAGCAGGTGGCTGACCATGACCCCAGCCCTGCGCTGTCCCAGGTTGGCCAAACGTGGCCGGTGGCCGGGCGCGTGGTGGGCATCATCGCCGATCCGTCCAGCGACCTGTCCCAAGTAGACGTTGCCCGCAAGGCGCTCGACGACGAGGGCATCGTTCCGCTGGTCATCGCGCCCACGGGCGGCGCGCTTTCCTCCGACGGACTTTCGGTCACGGTGCAGCGGACCTTCCTCACGGCACGGTCCACGGAATTCGACGCGCTGCTTGTTGCCGGCGGACAGCATCCTGCCCCCGACGCGACTGACGGTCGCGATGCCAAAGCCGGGGAGCCGGCCGGAGCCCCGGATCCGCGCATCGCCCTCATGCTGTCCGAGGCATACCGCCATGCCAAGGCCATTGGCTTCTGGGGTTCCGGTTCCGCCGTCCTGGACGCGGCCGGCATCGCCCACGCGGCTGCGGGCGTCGCTGCAGGAGACGATGCAGCGTCGGTAACCTCCGCGGTCTCTGAACTCCTTGCCGCCCACCGCGCCTGGGAACGTTTCCCGGCAACCGGCGCAGCTCCGGACCAGGCAAGCTGACCAGGCAGGTTGGTCCGCCGGTTTATGGGCTGAGGGTCCGCGTCACTGCGATGCGGGCCCTCAGCCGTATTCCCCGGGAATCAGGGGCGCTGACCAGTCGTAACATGCCGGTTCCGCTGTTCCTACTTCCGGGTAGTGTGGACCCAGAATGTTCACCCTGACCATCAACCAGACGGACAGCCGGCTCGACGGAGACCAGGTCCCGCAGCTGCTCAAGGCGCTGCGGCACATCCCCGCGCGCCTGGACTTCGACCGGTCGGTGGAGGACGAAGTCCAGGGAATTGTCGATTGCCCGCACCAGGCCGTGGATGCTGCGCTGATCGCGCTGCGCAGCGGGCACTGGTATGTGGGGATCGGCGCGGGGCCGGTGAACGAGCCGTTGCCCAACCAGGTCAAAGACGCCTCCGGCCACGGCCTGGTCTACGCCCGCCGGGCAGTGGACCGGCTCCGCAGCAGCAAGGAGCGGGTGCCGGTTGCCGTGGAGGGTCCGCTTGCCGATGTAGCCCACGACGCCGAGGCCATCCTCCGGCTGCTGGGGCACATTGTGCGCGACCGCTCAGAGGCGGAGTGGCGGGTGCTGGACCTGCTGACGCCCGGGGTCCGCGGGCAGCAGAAGGCCGTGGCCCAGGAACTGGGAATCACCACCCAGGCTGTCAGCAAGGCGGTGGCACGGGCCCAGTGGAATGAGGAGCATGCTGCCAGGCCGGCGGCCGCCAGGTTGCTCACGCTGATCCTGGCGGTGCAGTAACCGGTTCAGCTGCTGGTAGCGGCCATAACGGGTTCGCCGTTGAAGTACTCCAGCTTCCACCCGTCGACCTTGTGGTGGTGGGCCAGGTTGAGGGCCGCGTTGTCCACGCTGGTGAGGGTCTGGCCGATGGCGCGGCTGAGGGTGACGCGCAGCAGGGTTCCGTGGGTGACCACCAGGAGCCGCTGGCCGCGGAACTCCTCGGCGAGGGCTTCCAGGGCTGCAATGCCGCGGTCGGCGGCCGCGTCTTCGCTTTCGGCACCCTTGAAGCCACCCGGAACACGCAGCGCCTCCAGCTCGGCGCCGGCCTGCATCCCTTCGGCGGGGCCGAAGCTGCGCTCGATGAGTTCGGGGACGCGGCGGGCCACTCTCAACCCGAGGCCTTCGGCGATCAGGTCGGCGGTTTCAGCGGCCCGGCTCAGCGGCGAGGACACGATGGCGTCCCATTCGTATGGGGCAAGGATTCCGACCGCGGCACGCGCCTGGCCGCGCCCCACGTCGTTCAGGGGGATGTCGGTGGATCCCTGCAGCCGGCGCTCGGCATTCCAGTCGGTCTGGCCATGGCGGACGAGGGCGAACGTCGTAAGGGTCATGCTTCTATTCTGCCTTGGCGCCGGCCGCCGCCCGGAATCGCGGCAGCGGGCCCTGCCCTGCGCAGCTCAGAGGAGGCTGCGCAGCACGTGCGCCGCGCCATCGTCGTGCACGGAGTGGGTGACCTCATCCGCTGCGGCCACCACTTCCGCGGGAGCCTGCCCCATGGCCACACCCCTGCCGGCCCAGGCGAGCATCTCGATGTCGTTCCGGCCATCACCCACCGCAACCGTCAGGTGCTCTTCGAAGCCAAGCCGGACCCGGAGGTTTTCCAGGGCGCTGGCCTTGGTGACACCGGCGGCGGCGATGTCCAGCCATGCGGTCCAGCCCACCGAGTAGGTCACGCCCGCAAGCCCCACGTGGTTGATGGCCTCGTTGAACTCCTCGGGCGTGTTCTCGGTGCTGAACACCACCACGCGCACGGCCGTGGCCTCCAGCATGGTGTGGAAGTCAACGCCGATGGCCTCGACGCCGAAGCTGGCATCCTGGAACCGCTCCGTGGAAAGGAAGTTACCGTCGGCGTCCTCGAGCGCGTATTTGGCGGACGGCAGCCGCTCCCGAAGCGCACGGAGGGCAGGCGCGGGGTCGAACGTGGCCTTGTGGATTACCTCGTAGCCGTTGTCCAGTTCAGGGTGGAGCCGGAGCGTCACGCCGCCGTTGCAGCAGATGGCGTATCCGCGCTCGATGCCGATCTTTTCGATGATGGGAAGGGTGGCATTCAGGGAGCGGCCGGTGGCAATCATCACTTCATGCCCTGCCGCCACCACCGCCTGCGCGGCCTCCCGTACTCCCGGGGACATGTGGCCGTCGTGGTTTACAAGGGTGCCGTCCACGTCCAGGGCGACCATGAACTTACGGTCGACACCGGTGAAGCCGGCGTTGTCCGGGTGGTTGTCTCGATTGGTGTCTCGCCGGTCATCGTTGCCGGCGACTGAGGTTTCAGTCAGCGTTGTCATCCACATAGTGAACCAGACGTAACTGACAGGCGCTAGGACGCGGACCACAGGTTTATTGAACTGTTGGTAAACACGGTGGATTTCCACACGCGGCGGAAGTCCTGACCCTGTTCGCTCATCCGCGCCTTCACGGTTCTGATGTGCGAACAAGGTCCTGATTCATGGCCGACGGCGCGCCGCCGCCCGGCCTGAGTCCGGCGGCGAGGAGCTTGCGCCGTAGTTTGTTGGGGTCCGTGAGGTCAGCCCACCGCCATCGGACGAAGCCGTGGCCGAGCGCCCGGATCCGGTCCTCGCGGAGCTTCTCCCTGTACACGGCCTCGTCAGCGGTGACCCCGTCACGCAAGGCGGCCTGCACGTACTTCCCCTTGCCGTCGAACTCGCCCACCACACCTTGGGAGGGCCACCAGAAGTCGCTCCTGCCGATGAAGCCGCTGCCGTCGCTAAAGACCTGTTGTAGGACGGGCTGTTCGAAACCAAGCAACTCAATGACGGCCCGGCTGTAGGACTCACCAACAGACTCAGGCTGTGGGCTGGCAAGGGCAGCCGCCCTTACCGCGCGGCGGCGGGCGGCCGCAGACGGCAGGGCTGCCAGGCCGGCGGCAACACCCGGCACGGACAGCAGGCTGGCGCCATGCTCCAGAACACCGTCCGCGAGGAATTTGCGGGCGGCCCCGTCCGCGAGTACCAGTGCCTGATTCAGCTCCGCAGAGCCCAGGACGTCAAGAATGGTCTGGATGGGCCCCGTACACAGGAACTCACCGCAGGGCACGGCTTCGAACGCCGTGATGAGGCGGTACCGAAGCGGATACGAACGCGTGCGGCGCACTTCCTGGGCGGTTCCGTTCCCGCCCAGGACCAACAGCGACGACTTCCGGACGCCACTGCGGCCGCGAAGCGTCGTAGCGAGCTCCACGCACGGTGGCGTCCCCAACGTCGGCAGCCCACTTGCCGCCGCTGCCGTTTGCCCGCACAAAACGGCACCTTTGACCGACCTGGAAACTGCCGTCGTCGTCCATGCGAACCGCTCCGAAGGAAGCGCACGCAGCCAGTCCTCCGTAGGCACGTAAAAGCCGCGCCGGATCCGGACGAGCTCTCCTGCCTTGAAGGCGCGGTGAAGGCTATCGGTGCTGGCCCCGGTGCGCAGGATGGCAGCGGAATCGATCAGGCCCGGCGGTATCTCCATGCCAACAGGATGCTGGACCGCGGAGGCCGGGTCGCGGGTCCACTACCCGTATGTGCACAAGCCCCAGCCAGGCCTAAGCATGTTCGCGGATCAGGACCATGAAGGTTCGGATCCGCGAACAAGCTTATGAAAGGAACCCCTAGAGAACCGGGAGGACCTCGAGGCCGCCCAGGTACTTCTGCAGTGCCTTGGGGACGTTGACCGATCCGTCCGGATTCTGGTGGTGTTCCAGCAGCGCCACGATCCAGCGGGTGGTGGCCAGCGTTCCGTTCAGCGTGGCCACGGCGCGGGTGCCCTTGGCGACGCCCGCTTCGTTGACCACACGCTCACGGATGTTCAGGCGGCGGGCCTGGAAGGTGGTGCAGTTGGATGTGGACGTCAGCTCGCGGTACGCACCCTGGGTGGGAACCCAGGCTTCGCAGTCGTACTTGCGCGCGGCCGAGGTGCCCAGGTCGCCGGCGGCGGTGTCGATCACCCGGTACGGGAGCTCGCACTTGGCCAGCATCTCCTCTTCCCAGGCCAGGAGCCGCTGGTGTTCCGCGGCAGCTTCCTCAACGGTGGTGTAGATGAACATCTCCACCTTGTTGAACTGGTGCACGCGGATGATGCCCCGGGTGTCCTTGCCGTGCGATCCGGCTTCCCGCCGGTAGCAGGAGCTCTGGCCCGCGTAGCGGATGGGTCCGGCGGAGAAATCCAGGATCTCGTCGGCGTGATATCCGGCGAGGGCCACCTCGGAGGTGCCCACCAGGTACAGGTCGTCCTCGGCCAGGCGGTAGATCTCAGCGTCGTGCTTGACGTCGAAGCCGGTGCCCTGCATGGTCTCGGGCCGCACCAGCGTGGGGGTGATCATGGGAACGAAACCGGCTTCGATGGCCTGGTCCATGGCCATCTGCAGCAGGGCCATCTCCAGGCGGGCGCCCACGCCGCGCAGGAAGTAGAACCGTGCGCCGGAGACCTTGGCCCCGCGTTCCATGTCGATGGCGCCGATCAGCTCGCCGATCTCCAGGTGGTCCTTCGGCTCGAAGTCCTGGAATTCACGCGGCGTTCCGACAGTCTTGACCACCACGTAGTCGTCCTCGCCGCCTTCGGGAACGCCGTCCTCGATGAGGTTGGGAATGGTACGCAGCAGCTCTTCCTGCTTGGTCTGCGCGGCATCAGCCTCGGCGGAAGCTGCCTTGACGGAGTTGGCCAGCTCCTTGACCTCGGCGAGCAGCGCCTGCTTTTCCTCGCCTTTGGCCTGCGCCACCTTCTTGCCGAACACGTTCTGTTCAGCCCGGAGGTTTTCAAAACGGAGCAGTGCGGTACGGCGGGCGGAATCCGCGGAGATGATCGCGTCCACCACTGATTCGTCGGCCCCGCGGGCACGCTGGCTGGCACGGTACTTGTCCGGGTTTTCGCTGAGGTCTTTTACGTCGATCACCAGACAAGGGTATCCAATTCAGTGCACGACGGCGGGCGCCCGGCTGCGTGCCGCCGCCCGCCGTGCGCCGGGCTACTGTTGAACCACCATGAGCGACTGGATTCTCTACCTGCTGATTGCGGTGGCGCTTGCCTTCGCCACCTCAAGCTGGTGGGGCGTGCGCCGCCTCAAGGCACTGCACATACGCAGCACGGTGGCCGGTGATTCCTACGACTCAGGGCTGGCGCAGCAACGGGTGGCCGTGGTCCTGAATCCCATTAAGGCGCGGGCCGACGAAGCCAGGGGAATGATCCACAGGGCTTGCCTGGCCGCAGGGTGGCAGGCGCCGGTTTTTTACGAGACCACGGCGGAGGACCCCGGCTTTTCCCAGATCAAGGCCGCGCTGACCGGCAAACCCGACGTCGTCCTGGTGGGTGGCGGCGACGGCACGGTCCGCGTGGTGGCTGAGGCGCTGGCGCACACTGAGATCGCGATGGGCCTGATCCCGCTGGGGACCGGAAACCTGCTGGCCCGCAATGTGGACCTGGACGTTGGTGACCTGCATGCAAGTGTCCAGACCGCCTTGTTCGGCCGCCAGCGCTATATCGATACCGCACGGATGGCCATCGAGAACTCACGGACCGGCCACTATTCAGAGCACGTGTTCCTGGTCATTGCCGGGATCGGCATGGACGCCGAGGTCCTGGCCGACACCAACGCAGGGCTGAAGAAGGCCGTAGGGTGGCTGGCCTACACGGAAGCCGGCGTCCGCCACCTGCCGGGCCGGCGCAAGAAGGTATCCATCTCCCTGGACGACAGTCCCGAGCAAATCCGCAACATCCGCAGTGTACTTTTTGCCAACTGCGGCCTGGTGCCGGGAGGCATTGACTTCATCCCGCAGGCCATGATCGATGACGGAATGCTCGACGTGGTGGTGATGAGTCCCCGCAGCGTGATGGGCTGGCTGCTGATGTACGTGAAGATCATGTTCAAGCACAGCGGAAAGCTCCCGATCATGACCGTGTACCGGTCCGGCCGGGTGATCATTAAGTGTCCCGAGCCCATGCCGACACAGCTCGACGGCGACACGTCCGGGGAGGCGACAAAGCTCACCGTTCAGGTGGAACCACGGTCGCTCCTGGTCCGCGTGAGGGGGCAGGCACACGGCAGCAGCGCCGTGATGCGGTAGATGGGAGAGGCGGCGGCAGCAAGGGCTTCGGCGCCACGTCCGATGGCGCCGGTCCCCACTGCGGTCAGGCGCTGGCTTTCTTTGCAGCCTCTGCGGCGGCTTTAGCGGCGGCGCGGGCCTCGGATTGCTCACGGATCATCGCCTGCTCCTCTTCGAAGCGCAGGCGGTCGGCGCGGTCGGCATCATCCCCGTCCCAGTCCTGGTTGTCCGCGGCGGGTTTGGGGTTGACGATCATACCCTGGCCGTCATTGTCATCGCTGCTGGTCATGACCCTCTCCCTTCATCTGGGGCCATACCCCTTGTGGATCAAGCAAGCATACGCATTGTCCACACGCCGGGGAAGTGGTCCGGACCGTATTCACCTACGCTGTGGGCGAAGCTGCGGAACCGTTTTCACCTGCAGCTGATGCGGCACCAAGGATGGAGCGGACCCATGATCCAGCAGCCGAAAATGCCGCGTCAGAGGTGTGTTCCGGAACAGGTGTGGCTTGCCTGTCGGCCCTCGCATACGAACCCAGGAACCGGATACCGGGACTGATGCGGTGCAGCCCGGCGAGCGCATCCGCCACCCGGGCCTCTTCGGCGTGGCCGTCCGCGTCGATGCTGAAGAAGTAGTGGCCCAGGTACTGGCCGGTGGGGCGTGACTCGATCCGGCTGAGGTTGACCCCGCGGCTGGCAAACTGGTCCAGGATTTCCATCAGCGCGCCGGGACGGTCCTCGGGAAGCGGCACCACCACAGTCGTCTTGTCGGCGCCGGTCCGCTCCGGCAACGGGCCGGGCCGGCTCACCAGGATGAAGCGGGTCACTGCGCCCGGGTTGTCCCCGATGTTCTCTGCGAGTACGGCCAGTCCGGGGTTCTCGCGGGCCACGAGCGGGGCGCAGATCGCTGCGTCATAGGGGCAGTCTTCCGCGAACAACCCCACGGCGGACGCGGCAGTGGACGAGCCCGGTACATATTCCGCATGAGGAATGTTGCTGTCCATCCATCCCCGGCACTGGGCCCAGGCATGTCCGTGCGTGGAAACCAGGTGGACGTCTGCCAGCCGCACTCCGGGCCTTGCCGCCAGGACGAAACTGATGGGCACCAGGACTTCCCGGACAATCCGCAGTTCGTGGCCAGTGGCAATCGCGTCCAGGGTGGCAGTAACGCCGCCCTCCACCGAGTTTTCGATGGGAACCATCGCGGCGTCGGCAGACCCTCCGCGGACCATCTCCAGGGCCGCATTAACGTTCGACGCCGGGACGCGGGTGGCCTGCAACGCGCCGGGCACCTGCAGCAGCGCCGCCTCCGTGAAGGTGCCCACGGGTCCCAGGAAGGCGTACACGGGGGAGTTTGCGGGCACTAAAGCACCAAGGGCTTCAGCCCGTTGTCCGAGACAAGCGGCTTGCCGGATTCCAGCCACTGGTCCATGCCGCCGGAAACGTTGATGGCAGTGTAGCCCTGGCCCGTCAGCCATTGGGCAGCCCGGAAGGAACGCCCGCCGGTCCGGCAGATGACGTAGATGTCCTCGTCGGGGTCGAGCTCGTCCAGCCGGGCCGGGATCTGGTCCATGGGGATGTGAAGCGCGCCCTCTGCATGGCCGGCCACCCACTCATAGTCCTCCCTGACATCAAGGATGACGGCGTCGGCGGGGACGTCCTGGACGGGGACGGTATCGAAATCACTCATCGGGAGTCCTGTCTTGGCGGATTACAGTCAGGATTAAGCCTAGTAGGTCCGGCTCCCGCCGGCGGGTGTGCGGGCAAGGCTAGGCTTCATGATGACGTTGGAGGCTTCCTCTTGCCTGGAAGCCACAACCCCCGCAGCCCGGCTCCGCCCGCACCTGCAGTCCGGAAACCATTCACACAGAGGGACAGGAGCACCGCATGGCTGAACTTCACGAACTGCCGGCGGTGGCACTGCGGAACCTGCTGCACAGTGGAGAGGTGTCCGCCGTGGAGGCCGCCGCCCATTTCCTGGCCCGCATCGAACAGCGCAACCGCCTGCTGGGCGCCTTCATCACAGTCACCAACGAGCAGGCAATGGAGCAGGCCGGCGCAGCTGATGTCCTCCGCTCCCGCACCGACGGCGGCGATCTGCCCCTGCTGCACGGCATGCCGCTTGCCTTCAAGGACCTCACCGACGTCGCCGGCGTGGTGACCACCCACGGCAGTGCCGCCCTGGACCACAAACCCGCCCCGGCGGACGCCCCGCTGGTGTCCCTCTTCAGGGACGCCGGCGTGATTTCACTGGGAAAGACCCAGGTGCCCGAATTCGGACTGACGGCCTACAGCGAAAACCGCATCGCGCCGCCGTCGCGCAATCCCCACGCACCCAGCAGGAGTTCGGGCGGTTCCTCCGGAGGCAGTGCGGCCGCCGTCGCGGCCGGTCTGCTCCCCTTTGCCCCGGGGACCGACGGCGGAGGGTCAGTCCGGATACCAGCTGCGGCATGCGGACTCGTCGGGTTGAAACCGGGCCGCGGGCTGGTGGCCGCCGGGGAAAGCGCGGGAGATCCTGCACGGTTGGTGGTGCCCGGCCCGCTCGCCTGGAGCGCGGAGGACGCAGCGCTGATGATGGAAGCCATGGCGCCCGGCCGGCATTACCTTGGGGCGCTTCGGGAGGAGCCGCCGCGGCTGAGGATCGGCATCACGCTGGACAGCCCCTGGTCCAGCACCTTCCCCTTTACACCGGACCAGGAGGCCCTGGACGCGCTCCACGTGGGCGAAACCCTCCTGGAGCACGCGGGCCATAGCCTTGGCGACGCTTCCATCCGTTACGACAACCGGTACCCGGACGCCTTCACCACCGCCTGGACGGCCGGGGTGGGCGCTGCCCGGATCAGCCCCTCACGCGAAGCATCGCTGGCACCCCTTACCCGGACCTTCCGGCGGCGCGCCCAGCAGCGCAGCCCGGCCAAGCTTGCCGAGGCGCTGGCATTCCTGCGGCGGTTCGAGCACGACAGCCTGGCCCAGTATGGAGAGTGGGACCTGATGCTGATGCCCGCACTGGCGCAGACCCCGCGTCCAGTGGGCTGGTTCACCGGCACCGCCCACGGCAATGACCGCTGGCCGTCCGCGCAGTGGCCCGGGGATGCCGACGGCGACTACCGGAAGCAGTGCGAGTACGCGCCGTGGTCGTCGATGGTGAATGTCTGCGGGCTGCCCGCCATCACCATTCCGGTGCACTGGACCGGCGGTTCCACGGGCAGCGGACTTCCCATGGGGATCCAACTGGTGGGCCCGATGGGTTCCGAAGCGCTCCTCCTGCAGGTGGCCCACCAGTTGGGCTTCTAGGAGCACTTCTTCCAGGAGCACCGCGGCCCTTGCTGTTGACCTGAACCTAACGGCGGCTTAACCCGGCCGTAACCTGGCGTGCCCAGACTGGTAAGGCGCCACCACTGTTCCTCCACCATCAATGCTCCACGAGGAGTTGTCCTGCATGAACGCTGAAACCAACGCGACCGGCGCCGAAGCTGACGCAGCGGCCGCCGACGAGCGCCCGGACCTGAGCAACACCAACGTCCGGGAAGACCTGGCCATGACCGGCCGGTGCGCCCTGGTCCACCTGCCCACCGGCAGGACCTGCCTGCTTCCGCTGCGCCACCAGGGTCCGTGCGACTTCCATGGCCCGCAGGAGGCCCAGGACGTGGTGGCTGCCGGCGGCTAGAGCGGTGCGGTTCGAGCGCGCAGGCAAGTTCCCGGCGCCACCGATTTCCACCGAATGAAATGTCCAACCACAGGCATTTCCGCTGACTGTCGACTCCTGGAGGGATCAGGAGGACGATTAATAGGCAGTCACCATAAGGAGGTCTGTGATGTGCTACGCATCAAGCAAGGACTTTGGGTGGGGCGCCAGGAAAGAAACCACGCGCCGGCCTGAAGCGGAACCGGAAACCCCTGCGGAGACGCAGGAGAAGCCGGTCAAGGCACCGGATTTCACGTTCTGGGCCTTCCCCAAATGGCGCAGGACGCCTGCGCCAGGCGCCCCCTCCGCTGAACGGAGCAAGGAGCGGGTCTGACGTCCGGCCGGGCAACCCGGACTGGAGTCTACGGAGGGGTCCCCGGCCGGGGGCCCCTCCGCCATGCCGCACATTTCGCAAACGCCCCCTGATGCAGCCGCCGGCGCCCGCCGTCGTTCCGGTCGTTGTGCTGCGACGATCATGGCGTCTATGGTTGAACCATAAGCATGCTTAGCATTTGGGAGAGGACGACTATGAGCACAGGACAGAGTACGCCTACACCTGACAGGCAGCCGGAAACCGAACCTGGCACGGCACAGCCGATTCCCACAGCAACATCCCCGGCCCGGCCTGCGGGCTACGGCAACGCGCCCTCCTACCCTGTGGATGGTCCGGAAACCACGGGGGTTCCGGGCACGCGGCGGACGGCGGGGGCTGCTCCCGAGCGCAAAGTCACCCGCGCCGGTGTCATTTGGGCCGCGGTGGTGGCTGCCCTGGTGCTTTTGATCCTGCTGATCATCTTTATCCTGCAGAACCAGGAACTGGTCCTGGTGAAATTCCTGGGCTTTGAGGGCTCCGTCCCGTTGGGCATGGCCCTGTTCATCGCCGCCGTGACGGGTGGCGTCCTCGTGGCAGCAGCCGGCGGCGCACGCATCCTGCAGCTGCGGCGGAACGTTAACCGGGACAGGGTCCGGCAGCGCAGCTAGCCGCGGGCTGTCAGGCCGAAGCGGGAACGGCTGGCAACAATGGGCAAGGTTGTCGTGGCCAACCATGTGACGCTCGACGGCGTCATGCAGGGACCCGGCCGGCCGGACGAGGATACCCGCGACGGATTCACCCATGGCGGTTGGGCGGCTCCCTACGCAGACCAGGCCATCGTCCAAAAGATCGGTGAACGGATGGGCCCTGACCACGCCTTCCTGCTCGGACACCGCACCTATGGGCAGCTGATGGAGTCCTGGAACCGGCAGGGCGGCCCCTTCAAAGAGGCCCTGCTCAATACGCCCAAGTACGTCGCGTCGAGGGACCAGGAAACCCGTCTTGACTGGCCCAATTCAACCCTCCTGCACGGTGACGTTGCCGCCGCCGTGCAGGGCCTCAGGGCACGCACCAGCTCAAACCTCGTAGTCATGGGCAGCGGACAGCTGATCCGCTCACTCATGGCCGCCGACCAGATCGACGAATACCTGCTGATGATCCATCCGGTCGTCCTGGGCACGGGCCGCCAACTTTTCGCCGGCGGCACCCGCACCGCGATGCGGCTGGTGGAAGCGGAACCTACTGCCACCGGCGTCATCGTGGCCCTCTATACCCCCGACCGGCGGTGACGCGGCGGCGCGCAGCCCGAACCGCCGTCGGCCCCCAACCGCTCCGCACCGCGGTGCGCCCCCAAGCTCCTTAGGGAGGCCGTCAGCGGCCGCCCAGGGTTGCGAACTTCCGGGCCCGGGCGGCTACCAGCTCAGGCACCGGGGTGGAGGCCACCGTTGCCAGTTCATACTCGATGGCACGGGCCATCCGGGTGCAGAACTCCCGCGGCTCAAGCGAGGCATCCCCGCGCTCGTCCACGATGTGGTCCACCAGGCCGTTGGCGAACAGGGCGGCCACGTTGACACCCTGCGCTTGTGCCATGGCGGGCGCGAAAGCCGTGGTGCGGTGCACGATGGCGCTGGCGCCCTCCGGAGGCAGTGGCGAGAGCCAGCTGTGCTGGGCGGCGATGGTCCGGTCGGCCGGCAGTAGCGCCAGCGCTCCGCCACCGGCACCCTGCCCAAGCAGCACCGAGACTGATGGGGATTGCAGCCCGATCAGTTCGTGCAGTGACCTGGCGATCTCCCCGGCAAGGCCGCCCTCCTCCGCTTCCTGGGAGAGCGCCGCTCCGGCAGTGTCGATAACGGTGAGCAGGGGAAGCCGCAGTTCCTCCGCGAGCTTCATCCCGCGGCGGGCTTCGCGCAGGGAGCCGGGCCCCATCCCTGCCCCGTCCCTCCGGAGCGGACGGGCGTGGCCCAGCACGATGCAGGACTGGCTGCCGAAACGTGCCAGCGCCAGCAGCAACCCAGGGTCCTTCTCCCCCTGTCCAGTGCCGTTGAGGGGCAGCGCGTCGGTGGCGCCGAATTTCAGCAACTGGCGCAGGTCCGGGCGCCGCGGCCGGCGGGAAAGCTCGATGGAGGTCCAGGCATCAGCCGTTGAGGGCCGGATGCCGAGGGTTCCGGGGGGAGCCGGCGGCACCCGGCCAGCCACGGACTCCCCCGGGGAAAGTATGTCCAGTGCCCGGGCGACCAGGTCGGCAAGATCACCCGCTTCCACCACGCCGTCGATCAAGCCCTTATGGAAGAGGTTCTCCGCCACCTGGACGTTCGCCGGGAACGGCTCACCGTACAGCGCCTCATACACCCTCGGCCCCAGGAAACCGAGCAGGGCGCCCGGCTCCGCCACGTTGATGTGCCCGAGCGATCCCCAGGATGCCATGACGCCACCGGTGGTGGGGTGCCGGAGGTAGACCAGGTAGGGAAGGCCGGCCTGGCGGTGGGCACGGACCGCGCCGGTGATTTTGACCATGGACAGGAACGCGAGCGTCCCTTCCTGCATGCGGGTTCCGCCGGAGGCGGGGCCGGCCAGCAGCGGCAGCCCCTCAGCCGTGGCCCGTTCGACGGCGGCAACAATCCTTTGCGCCGCCGCGTGGCCGATCGACCCGGCCAGGAAGGAGAATTCGCTGACGATCAGCGCCACACGGCGGCCGCGGATAAGGCCGGCGCCGGTGAGCACGGATTCGTCGGCGCCGCTGCGCTCCCGGGCCCTGGCCAAGTCGTTCGCGTACTCCGCGGACAGCGTGGGCTGCTCCGGTTCCGTGTCCCAGGAGACGAAGGAGCCGGGATCCACCACCGCGACCAACAGTTCTGCTGCGTTCATGTGCCGTACCTTTTCCGCCGTGGCCATGCCTAATTCGTCCCGGCTGCGGCAGGGGCCAGGCCCAGCCACTCGCGGATCGCCGGGCCGTCCTCGTTGAGCAGCGGAGGCGCGTCGTGTTCGGTGCGGGTGGTTTCGGCCGTGTCCCCCGGCGCGAAGAACCGCAGCGGCGGCCCGGGCAGGCTTACCTTGCCAAGGAGTGGATGCTGCACGTCCACCACCAGGCCCTGGGACGCCACCTGTTCCCAGGCGTACACCTCGTCCAGCGAGCGGACCTTTCCTGCCGGGATCCCGGCGTCGTTCAGTTTTTCCAGGAGCTCCGCCGCCCCGTAGTGGGCGAAGGCGTGTTCGACGGCGGCAATCACCTCCACGCGGTTCCGCACCCTTTCGGCGTTGCTGGCAAAGCCCGGGGCTACCGGGTCCAGGCCGAAGGCGGAGGCGAAGGATTGCCAGAGCTTCTCGCTGCCGACGCTGATCTGGACGCTCCCGTCCCTGCAGTTGAACAGGCCGTAGGGGGCAATGGAGGGGTGATGGTTGCCCTGGGCACGCGGCACTTCGCCCGCGATGGTGGCCCGGGTGCCCTGGAAGGCGTGCACCCCGATCAGTGATGCCAGCAGCGAGGTACGCACCACCTGGCCCTGGCCGGTGCTGTTCCGCTCAACCAGGGCCGCCAGGACGCCAATCGCCCCGTTCATGCCGGAGAGCAGGTCGGCGATGGGGACGCCGACGCGCTGGGGATCGTCCGGCCCGGAGCCGGTCAGGGACATCAGGCCGGCCTCGCCCTGGAGGATCTGGTCGTACCCACTGCGCTGGGACTCGGGCCCGTCGTGGCCGAATCCGGTGATGGACAGGATCACCAGCCGGGGGTTGATACCGTGCATGGCGGCCGTGGAGAAGCCCAGCCGGTCCATCACGCCGGGCCGGAAGTTCTCGATCACCACGTCTGCCCGCTCCAGCAGCCCGCGTAGCACCGCCTGGCCGTCGCTGCTCTTCAGGTCCAGGCTGATGGACTCCTTGTTGCGGTTGCAGGACATGAAGTAGGTGGACTGCAGGTTGTCCTCCGGGCCGACAAACGGCGGGCCCCAGCTGCGGGTGTCATCCCCGGTACCGGGGCTCTCCACCTTGATAACGCGGGCGCCAAGGTCGGCCAGCATCATGCCGGCGTGAGGTCCGGCCAGTGCCCGGCTGAGGTCCACCACGAGGTGTCCGGTCAGGGGGCCTCGGGCGGTTTCGGTTGTGCTCATGTGCTGGGTTTTCCTTTCTAAAGAGCGGGCGCCGGCAGGTCCGTTGGCGGCTACAGCCAGCCGGGGACCACCAGGGCCAGCCACGCCAGGACAGGCCCGGCCACGATGACGATTCCGCTGTAGCCGAGGATCCGCTTGTAGAACTTGTCCTTGTCCACGTCCTCCGGGGCGTTGGCCAGCACCAGGGCGCCATTGGTGGAGAAGGGAGAGACGTCCACGATGGTGGCGGATACCGCGAGGGCACAGATGACGCCGACGGCGCCGATCTCGCCGGTGGAGAGGAACGGCACGGCCAGCGGAATGAGGGCCGCCAGGATGGCGGTGGAGGAGGCAAAGGCGGACACCACGGCGCCGATGAAGCAGATGATGAGGGCTGCCAGGAGCGGCATTCCCATTCCGGCCACGCCGCTGGAGACGAATTTGATGGTTCCGGCTTCTTCAAGGACGCCGACGAAGGTCAGCATGCCGCAGATCAGCAGCACGGTGGACCAGCTGATCTTGTTGATGGCACCTTTCTGCGCGGCGGGTGAGACCAGGGCCAGGACGATGGCGATGGTGATGGACACGAAGCCGACGTCCATCTTGAAACCGAGGGCCACCACGGCCAGCACGATCAGGCCGGCAATGGTGACCAGTTGCGGAATCCGCTCGGAGCGCTCCTTGGTGGCGGCGACGCCGTCGCCCGCGGGGTCGCGGGGGCCGTACATGCCGGAGCCGAAGCCCTTAAGGGGGACGTCGCCGCCGGCCGCCTTGGCACCGACACTGACGGCCATGCGTGCCTCGGCTGCCTGCTCCACGAAGTGCCCCACCTTGGAGGACAGGAGGTTCCTGCCGCCCAGGACCACGAACAGCACCACGGCGATGACCAGGTTGAAGAAGAAGCTCGACAGGAAGAGCGCGGTGGGGCTGAAGGCAAGGTCGGTCTTGGCCAGGATGCCGTTGACGGTGACGCCGTACACCGCGATGGGCGAGAAGCCGCCGGCCTGCGCACCGTGGATCACCATCATGCCCATCAGCAGCGGGCTGATCTTGTACTTCCCGGCAAAGCTCAGGGCGATGGGGGCGATGATGGCGACGGCGGCGGGAGACAGTGCACCCACGGCCGTGATCACGGCGGTGATGGCGAACATGACCCAGGGAATGAGGGCAACCCGGCTGCCCACGAGCTTGACGGCTCCCCGGACCAGTAGGTCAATGGTGCCGTTGTTCTGTGCGATGGCGAACAGGTAGGTGACGCCGACGATGGTCAGGAAGAGGCCGCCGGGGAAGTTGGCCAGGATTTCGTTGGTGGACATGCCCAGCACCACAGCGCCCAGCAGGAAGGCACCCACGAACGCGAGGGCACCCATGTTGAGGGGCAGGACGGTGGCAAGCAGGAACATTGCCGCCAGGATGATGATCGATAAGACAGGAGCGGACATCGTTGGTCCTCCGTTTTGGGGGAAAGAATGTGACGTGAGTTACTGGCTCACTGGACTAGCCTCTTAGACAGTGAGTCTATCTGTCAATAGAACGAGGGAGTATTCTGGACGGGGACAACCCAAGGGAGGGCTTTGTGGAGAAGATGGCACGGCTGGGCCTGGAACGCGTCACGCGGCCACGGCTCTACGAACAGCTCGTGGAGCAGATCCTCGCCTACATCGAGTCCGCACAGCTGCGTCCCGGCGACCTCCTGCCGGCGGAGCGCGACCTTGCCGAGCGGCTGGGAGTGTCCCGCGCCACCCTGGCGCAGGCCCTGGTGGCCCTGGAAGTACTCGGAGTCATTGACGTGCAGCACGGAACCGGCGCCGTCCTGGCCCGGCGTCCCAGTGTGGCCTCGGTGATCAAGGGCCTGCGCGAACACCAGAGCCGGCTGCCGGAAATCGTGGAGGCCCGGAGCACGCTCGAAGTGAAGCTGGCGGCACTTGCGGCCGAGCGGCGCACTGACGAGGACCTTGCCGCCATCGACAACGCCCTGGCCGTCATGGCCCAGGAAATCAACGACGGCGATCGCGGCACGCATGGCGACGAGCTGTTCCACCAGGCCATCACCGCCGCAGCGCACTCCTCCGTCCTGGCGCAGCTGATGGCCTTCATCGCGGAGATGATCCTGGAGACCCGCATGGAATCCCTGGGCCAGCCCGGGCGGCCAGAGCAGTCACTGGCCTCGCACCGGAAGATCACCGATGCCATCAAGGCTCAGGATCCGCGCGCCGCCGCCGACGCCATGCTGGCCCATATCGAGCTGGTCTCGGACGTCGAGCTGCTCCGCTAGCAAGCGCGCACCGGAAACATTGTGGCGACACGCCGGGCTGTCTGGCCTCCCGGACAGCTGCACCTGAATGGCGGTGTTTCGGCACCCCGAAACCCGATGTGATGGACCTTACGTTTTCATCACTGAGGAGTTTGGCCATGGCCGGAGGCAGTACCGCCGTAGAGGCACGATCGATCGACATGATTCCGCCGGGTGAGCGCCACGGCCACCCGCGGGGCCAGTTCACCCTGTGGTTCGGCGCCAACGCGCAGATCACCGCCATCGTGGATGGCGCCCTTGCGGTGGTATTTGGGGCGGATGCCTTCTGGGCCGTCGTGGGCCTGCTGGTGGGCAACGTGCTGGGCGGCGCCGTCATGGCCCTCCACTCTGCCCAGGGCCCCAAACTCGGGCTGCCCCAAATGATCTCCAGCCGCGCCCAGTTCGGCGTCTACGGAGCCGTGATCCCACTGGCACTGGTCATCCTGATGTACGTGGGGTTCGCCTCCACAGGCACCGTCCTCTCGGGGCAGGCCATCAACCTCATGCTGGGAGTGGACGCTCCCGCCGTCGGAATCCTCATTTTCGGTGCCGCCACCGCGCTGCTGGCCATCCTGGGCTACAAGTACATCCATGCGCTGGGCCGCATCGCAACAGTGCTGGGCCTGACCGGGTTCCTGTACCTGACAGTCGCCGTCGTCACCAAGTTCGATGTCACCCAGGTGATGATGGTCAAGGGCTTCGAATGGCCCACCTTCCTGACCGCCATCGCCCTTGGTGCAGGCTGGCAGCTGACCTTCGGCCCATACGTGGCCGACTACTCCCGGTACCTCCCGGCCCACACCTCGGAACGCAGGACGTTCTGGTACACCTTTGCCGGCTCGGTGGGCGGCGCGCAGTGGGCCATGACCCTGGGGGCCCTGGCCGGCGGGCTGTCCGCCGCCAAGCTCGGCGGGGACTTCCTGAAGAACCAGGTGGGCTACATGGGAGACATTGCCGGGGGCGGGCTGATCGCCATATTCATCTACCTGATGATCGTCACTGGCAAGCTCACGGTGAACTGCCTCAACGCCTACGGCGCCTTCATGTGCGGCGTGACCATCAGCACCGCCGTCAACCGCCGGGACACCGTCTCGAAAGCCGTGCGGATCGCTTTCATCGTCGCCGTCATCGGCGCCAGCGTCCTCATCGCACTGTTCGCCAGCAAGGACTTCCTGAACCTGTTCAAGAACTTCGTGCTCCTGCTGCTCATGGTGTTCACCCCCTGGTCCGTAATCAACCTCGTGGACTACTACAAGATCTCGCGCGACCGGCTGGACATCCCGGCCCTCTACAACCCGGACGGACGTTACGGCCGCTGGAACGCCGCCGCCCTGGTCTCCTACGGAGTCGGCGTCGTCATCCAGGTCCCGTTCCTGGCGCAGTCGCTGTACACCGGCCCCGTCACCAAGCTCCTGGGCGGCGCGGACATCTCCTGGCTCGTGGGGATCGTTGCCACCCTGGCCATCTACTACCCGTGGGCCAAAGCAACTAACCGCGCGCCGGCGGAGTCCATATACCCGGAAAGCCCCGCAGGGGTGCCGGCTGCCGCGGCCGTGAAGGGGTAAGGGGCGGTCTGACGGAAAGTTCGACGGCGGTCCGGGCGCAGGTGCCTGGGCCGCCGTCGCTGCATGTCCCGGGTCAGCAGGGCTAGAAAGTCCCGGTATTCGAACCGGCAGTGCCCGCAACTGCGAGGCCGATGATGAGCAGCAACCACAGGGCGCCGTATCCCAGCAGGCAGAGGTAGCCCAGCACCAGGCCGGTAATGGACATCCCCTTGCTGGAGGGCTCGCGCCGGAGGGCCAGGTGGCCGGTGATGATGGCGGCGAACTGGGGAAGCAACAGCCAGCCCATGATGACCGAGGCGATGCCGCAGACCATGCTGGCGATGCTCAGGGTCTTCGGCTCCACAGTTCCGCCGTAGTAGGACGGCTGCCCGAAATACTGGGTGTTGCCGTACTGGGGCTGGCCGTACTGGGCATTTCCGTATGGCATCTGGCCGTACTGGGCCTGGTTGTACGGTGGCTGGTCGTACGGTGCCTGGCTGTATGGCGCCTGCCCGTACTGGGGCTGCCCCGACGGCGGCTGGTAGCTGGGCCAGGGCGAATCACCGTTCTGGCGGTCGGGCCCCTGGGATGGCTGGTTGCTCATGATTTCTCCCCTGCGAATCTGGCTACAGCCTACTTCAGTGCAGGACCAGCCGGATGGCCAGGAAGACCATCAGGATGCCGATGCCGGCGTCTATCCAGCGCCATGTCCGGGGGCTGCGCAGAACACCGGCCAGACCCCTTGCCCCGTACCCCAGGGCGGAGAACCACAGGACGCTTCCCGTCACGGCGCCGCCGGCAAAGACCCACCGCAGGCCGGCGCCCTGCTGATTGGCGAGGCTGCCCAGCAGCACAACCGTATCCAGGTAGACATGCGGGTTGAGGAAGGTCAGCGCGGCCGTTGTAGCGATCACCGAATTCTTGGACCTGGGTTCCTGTTCCGCCAGCGACGAAGGCCTGAGGGCTGCCGTGAAGGAGCGGACCGCGAACCAGAGCAGGTAGGCAGCACCAGCCCAGCGAAGGACCTCCAAAGCCTCGGGAAAGCGGGTCACCAGCGCCCCGATGCCCGCCGTTCCGCCAAGGATCAGCAGGGCATCCCCGGCCATGCACACGGCCACCACGGCCCCGACGTGTTCCTTCCGGACCCCTTGGCGCAGCACAAAAGCGTTCTGCGCCCCGATCGCCACGATCAGTGCCAGCCCGGTCAGCATTCCGGTAATTCCCG
>Ga0308169_10000362_pt1 | contig 73015 bp, 60 predicted proteins | sample PhyBR1_2_FD_202139 | JGI IMG/M metagenome (GOLD analysis project Ga0308169, IMG submission 202139) | Phyllosphere microbial communities from UC Gill Tract Community Farm, Albany, California, United States - DLSLSB.R1 | ecosystem: Host-associated > Plants > Phyllosphere > Unclassified | place...
AATGATCCACTTTAGTCGTCGCTGAAAGATGGCTTAAAAGGGCTTCAGGAATAAATTCTAAAACGTCCTTGAGTGATATTTTGTGATCTTTAAAAACTGACATAATTAATTGATTATCAACAATAAAGATACGAAATTAAACTCTAAAATACAAGTTAAAAAACTGATAATCAAATAATTAAAATACTTTTACCTATGGAACAAAAAAGCCGGAAGAAAAATCTTCCGACCATGACTAGGTATCAGCCCGCTTTTATTTTGCTTTATTATTTCCTGTTGATATTAAGAAATATCAAAATCTTTTCCCTTGGTGAATTTTGCCGCAAAAGGAGCTTGATTTCCGGTGTATTTCAAAACAAAATTCTTTTTGGTGTCAGTATTGATTTTTGCATCTACTTCAACATCTTTTGTCTGAAAACTTACGTCCAGAGCAACACCCGATTCTTTTTCGAGATAAACTTCCACACTTTCTGCATAAAAAAGTGAGGTGCTTAAAAAATTAAACTTCACATTTTTCCGGTATGTTTTTGATTTACTTTGGGTAAACTCAGAATAATTTCTAAGAATTTCAATGCCCGGAGAATCAATATTCGTTATTCGGGATCGGGTAACCCCATTTACTTTTACAGAAAAATCTTTTGCATTTTTAATATTTCCGTTAATTCCGATGTTGAATAAAGACGGCAGGGAAAGACCATATTCCAGCATACTATCCTTTGTAAATTCAAAATCAGGAATCAAAGCCGGACTTTTAGGAACATTGATCAGCTTATTTTTGATAAAATTTAAATTTTCCCCTGAAAATAGAAAACCGATGAGATTATTTCCGGTTGTCCGCCAGTTTCTGCCGTTCCATTCGAAGATTTCACACAGTAAAGTATCGGTGGAAGAGTGGGGAAGAAGATCCATATCCTGCCATTTGAAAATCTCCTTTGCATAGGGTCTTCTATTGACAATATTCAGACCGAGATCTAATGCCAGTAAGTCGGTAAGTTCTTTATTGGTTGCCATATTATATGATTTGGTGGCTTAAATTTATGGAAATAAATGGAAAATTTTATATTTTAAAAGTCGGTTTCAGAGAATGTTTAAATTGTAGCGGTATTCCGTTGATTCAAAGTTTTAATTTAACAGGAATTCGGGATACTAGATTTATTTGAGGATAGAGGATGGAAGCTAGAAGCCAGAAGCTGGAAGATGGAAGTTGGAAGATGGAAGATGGAAGCTGGAGGTTTTGTGAAGTGATACTTATCAAAATCCTCCTATTGTTCTTGGAATTTTTTGCTGTTAGAATAAAGAACTTCCGGCCTCACTCTTCCATCTTCCAGCTATATGCCTATCCCAAGTTCACGTTAAACTTTGTATTATTAAAATATCATAAATCTTTATTCTGGGTTTTTTAATCTAAAAATTGAATTCAAAAAAACTTTATCTTTGCCGTTATGATTTTACGAGGAGAAAACTTAATCAAGGAATACGGTCCTAAAAAAGTTGTAAAAGGCGTTTCTGTACAGGTTCAGCAGGGAGAAATTGTGGGTTTGCTGGGTCCGAACGGAGCCGGAAAAACCACTTCGTTTTATATGATCGTGGGGCTGGTTAAGCCTACTTCAGGGAAAATTTTCCTGGACAAACAGGAAATCACGACCGATGCCATGTACCGAAGAGCACAAAAAGGTATCGGATATCTGGCGCAGGAAGCCTCTGTTTTCCGTAAACTTTCGGTAGAGGAAAACATTATGGGAGTTTTGCAGTTAACCAAACTGTCAAAACGTGAGCAACAGATGAAGTGTGACGAACTGGTAGAGGAATTCTCACTGCAGCATGTCCGTAAAAACCGTGGAGATCTATTATCCGGGGGAGAAAGACGAAGAACCGAGATTGCAAGGTGTCTGGCGACAGATCCCAGCTTTATTCTGCTGGATGAACCTTTTGCCGGAGTAGACCCGATTGCGGTGGAAGATATCCAGAAAATTGTAAGAAGTCTTACCGATAAAAATATAGGCATTCTCATTACCGATCACAACGTACAGCAGACATTGGCGATTACCAATAAAACATATATAATGTTTGAAGGACGAATTCTGAAAGAAGGACTTCCCGAAGAATTGGCAAATGATCCGCAGGTGAGAGAGGCTTATTTAGGTGAAAACTTCGTCTATCAAAGTATTTTTGATAAAGAAAAAAAGAAAAGTTACGTCTATAATATCTGGGCTGGAAATTTTGAATCAAAACAACAATTTCAGACTTTTGTTGATGAGAATTTTGCTCAGTTTGATGATTTAAGATTGATCTATGGTTTTCAGGACATCAGTTTTGCGTCTATGGGGAATTCAGAAATTCAGTATATTTTTAATGAAGTGGTGGATAAAAATGCCAATAATGCTTTTGTATTTCAGAAAAAAGAAATCAATTCTCTATATTCTTTGGAACAGGCAAAAACAGAATCTGAAGCGGCAAGCAAAACAGAATTGCATTACCTCACCAGTGAAGCTTTTGAAGCCTGATAGAACAATAATACAGCATAAAAAAAGAACAGCATAGGTCTGTTCTTTTTTTATGCAAATGGTTCTCTGACATTTATCATTTTTTTAAATTTAAACAAGAAAAAAAGAATTGAGGATTGATTTTTGTACTACAAACGTCGAAAGGAGATATTATTTTTGTATAACTAGGGAATAAAAGCAAAATATATCTTTACAATAATCTTAAAAATATACACAATGACATTAAAAGAAAAATTAGAAAAATTAGCCTCACAGGTAAACGAAACTTCGGTAACCATTTCTATGAATACCCACAGAACGTCACCGGAAAATCAGCAGGATGAAATTGTCCTTAAAAACCTGATTAAAGAAGCCGAAAACAGGGTTATTGAAGAATTTGGAAAAAGACCGGCCTCGGGAGTGCTGGAAAAGCTGGCAACCCTTTCGGAAAAGATAGACCATCAGCATAATCTTGAAAGCCTGCACATATTCTTATCCGATGATACCGAAGAAATCATAAAGTCTATCTGGCCCGCACGAAGCAATACCGTGGAAATTGATGCCAGATTTGCCGTTCGTCCCGTGATTAAAGCTGCCGTAAGATCTCAGGAATACCTGATCCTTGTATTGGCACAAAGCGGCACAAAGCTTTTTCAGGCTGAAAACGATAAAATAATAAGAGAAGTTCGTGACGAAGGTTTTCCTTTTCCGGAAAACCCGTTTTATATTACCCATGCCGATGTAAGAAGCGACGGCAAGCAGGTGGACAATCAGGTGAAAGAATATTTTAACAGAGTAGATAAGTCTTTGGTAGACGTTTCCAGAAAGACAGATCTTAAAGTTATCGTCATCAGTACCTCCGATAATTATAATAAATTGCTGGAAGTAGCCGATGTTCCGTCTATTTATTTGGGGCACGATCATAAAAATTACTCAGAATCTGATGAACATCATATTGTGGAGCAGGCGTATGAAATGATCAGGGAAAAGCAGACCGAAGAAAGATCAGAAGCTATTGAAGAATTAAAAGAAGCCGTTCCTACAGGAAAAGTACTGACCGATCTACAGGAAATCTATCAGGCATCTTTAGACGGAAGGGGAGATTTGCTGATGGTTTATCAGGATTTCGAACAGCCTGTAAAAATGATCGATGACCGAACATTTGAATATGCCGAAGACTCAAAAGATCCCGGAATTGTGGACGATATTGTTTCCCTTATTTCCTGGGAAGTTCTTTCCAAAAAAGGAAGGGTACACTTCACCCAACAGGATGAACTCCTCGATTTAGGAGAAATCGTCCTGAAAACCAGATACTAAAAATATCATATCATACATTTAAAAGCCTGCAATTACGCAGGCTTTTTCTGTAATTTTAAAAAAAATGACTTATTTTTACTAAAGATCCAGATCACAAGCTATGGCAAAACCTTTCAACAGAACCGTTACTTTATTCGGAATTTATAAACAGCTCGTTCCCTTTATTAAGCCTTACCGACCGATGATCTACGGAACGCTGTTTCTCACGTTTTTAGGAGCCCTTGCCGCACAGGTAAACCCCATTGTTCTGAAATATACCGTAGATGAGGTCACGGAGCTTACGCATCTTCCCCATCCCATGTCAGAAGGAGTCCATATTTTGGTCATTATCTCTATTATTTTATTAGGAAAAGAGCTGTTAAATATCTTCATTAATTTCGGACAGAAATTTTACGGAGAAAAAATCAGAATTAATGTGAGTTCCGTATTGGCACAATCAGCCATTGATAAGATTTTAACCTACCGTGTTGCTTATTTTAATGATGAAAACCATGGGTCAGGGAAGCTGCAGATCAGGATAGATCGTGGGATAGAAAGTCTCACCCGGCTGGTTCAGAATTTTTTTATAGATATGCTTCCGTTATTTTCTAATGCATTTATTGCGTTGATTATTATGTATATGCAAAATATGTATGTGGGGATTGTTTCAACCATTATTGTTCCGATTTATTTTTACATCAGTTCTTTACAGGCGAAAAAGCTTGGCGGCGTTAGAAGGACATTGAGAAATCAGCGCGAGCAGAAAACTTCCGGACTTTTAAATTTAATCAATTCTATTATGGTGATTAAAAGTTTTGTCCGCGAAAAATTCGAAGGCAAAAAACAGTATGATTTACAGATGCAGTTAATGGAAAGCCAGATGTTCACCCGAAAAACAAATTTTATTTATGACGGGTTAAAAACTTTTATCGAACAGTTTGGTGTGGTTTTAATCATCCTTTTAACGGTTTATCTGGTGCTGGATCAGCAAATGACCATTGGGGCAATTATGCTTCACATTATGCTATTCAATAATGTATCGGCTCCGATTCGGCAGCTGCACAGGATATATGATGATATGAATGATGCGATGATTTATGCAGAAGGTTATTTCGATATTTTAAATGCCGACAGCGAAATAGAATCTAATGGAAACTTCGTAGAAAAAGAGCTTCAGGGAAATTTTGAATTAAAAAATGTCAACTTTACCTATCCGAACGGAACTCAGGCTCTCCACAATGTGTCTATGAAAATTGAAAACGGAAAAACAACCGCTTTGGTAGGGTTGAGTGGTGCCGGAAAATCAACGGTCATTAATCTTTTATGTAAATTTTATCTTCCGGATTCGGGAGAAATTTTATTAGACGATATAAATTTAGAGAATTTTGATAATGCTTATTTACGAGGAGATTTAGGTTTGGTGCTTCAAAAAAATCATATTTTTCAGGGAAGTATAGAAGACAATATCCGCTATGGAAATATGAATGCCACTTTCGAAGAAATAGAATCCGCAGCTAAAAAAGCTTATCTTCACGAGCAGATTCTGGATCTTCCGGAAAAATATAAACACGATGCGACACAGCTTTCAGGAGGTCAGCAACAGAGAATTGCCATCGCAAGATTATTCCTGAAAAATCCACCGGTCATTTTTCTTGATGAACCCACCGCAAGTTTAGATGCCATTGCCACAGAACAGATTAAAAACTCTTTGGATGCGATAAAAGAAGGCCGAACGGTAATTATTATTTCGCATTCTTTGTCACAGATTTTAGATTCCGATAAAATTTATGTCATGAAAAAAGGAAGAGTGGTAGAAAGCGGAACTCACGATGAGATGGTACAGAATACCGGTGTGTATCGTGAAATTTTTGATGCCTCCGCAAGAAGCCTGAATTTGGATAAATTAGTCAGTACTTTTAGGGATAAGTAAGTGAGGTGAGTGATGATAGACTGATAGATAATAGACTGATAGATGATAGATGATAGATGATAGATGATAGACTGATACATAATACATAATACATAATACATGATACATAATACATAATACATAATACATAATACATAATACATAATACATAATACATAATACATAATACATAATACATAATACATAATACATAATACATAATACATAATACATAATATTTTTGCTAAACCCTAAACCCTAAACCCTAAACCCTAAACCCTAAACCTTAAAACCAACCCCTTCAACTCTCATACTCAATGAACGATCATTATCTAAAAAAAATCGACCGCGTTACCGCTATTCTTACTCAATTACAATCCAAACCGATTGTAAGAGCACAGGATTTGGCACAGAAATTCGAGGTCAGTGTCCGGACGATTTATCGTGATGTTAAAACACTTGAAAATGCAGGGATTCCGATTATTGGTGAAGCGGGAAGTGGTTATTCTCTGATGGACGGATACAAATTGCCGCCCGTTATGTTTACAAAAGAAGAAGTGTTGAGTTTTATTACCGCGGAAAAAGTGATGCAGAAATTTTTACATGAAAGCTTGGGAAGTCACTATCAGACGGCGATGGAAAAAGTACGCTCGGTATTACGATATTCAGATAAAAACTTGATTGAAAATATCGAAAAGCAGATCGATGTTTTTAATTATCATCCCAAGCCCGAAGATAAGATCCGGAATATTATTCCGATTATCTTGGAGAGCATTGCCGAAAAAAAACAGCTGACCCTGGAATATGAAACGGTAGATGCCAAAATTTCAATGCGAACGATTGAAGTCGTAGGGATTTTTTTTGAATTTAATTATTGGTATATCATGGCTTTTTGTACGTTAAGAAATGATTTCAGACAATTTCGTGTCGACAGGATCTTGCAGATTTTCAAAACACAGAATCCTTTTTTGCAGGAATACGGACAAATTAATGATTATCGACAGGCTCCTAATGGTAATAAAACGAAAGTGAGACTTTTGGTAGAGAAAAAAATTATCGGACATCTCGTTAATTCAAAAAAATATTACGGACTGGTTGAAGAAATTGATAGAGAAAATGGCATTGAACTGATCTTCGAAACCGATTGGATTAAAGAAGGTTTTCCTCGTTGGCTCATCACTTTTGCCGATTATGCTGAGGTCTTGGAACCGGAATCTTTGAAAGAAAGCCTCAGAAATTTATTGGATAAGATTTCTGAAAAGTATTGAGGTGGATTTTTAATGTATAATGTATAATGTAAAAAGTATAATGTAAATTCTCCCGTGCAGCGCCATCACCACGCTTCATCAATCAACTCGTTGATTCCTCTTTGCTCCCTAAAATATATTTTTTTTAAAATAAAACTTTGCGTTAGAAAAAATAATGATGTAAAAAAGAGCCTAATCCGATCGAATTCAAACGACAATAACATCCCAAAAAGTTCAAATTCTTCCGTGCAGCGCCACGACAAAGCTTCATTAATCAACTCGTTGATTCCTCTTTGCTCCCTAAAATATAATTTTTTTAAAATAAAACTTTGCGTTAAAAAAAATAATGATGTAAAAAAGAGCCCAATCCAATCGATTTCAAACAACAATAACATCCAAAAAAGTCAAATTCTCCCACGCAGCGCCATCACAACACTTCATCAATCAACTCGTTGATTCCTCTTTGCTCCTTAAAATATATTTTTTTTTAAATAAAACTTTGCGTTAAAAAAAATCAAAGAGTACAATCCAATCGATTTCAAACGACAATAACATCCCAAAAAGTTCAAATTCTTCCGTGCAGCGCCATCACCAAGCTTCATCAATCAACTCGTTGATTCCTCTTTGCTCCCTAAAATATATTTTTTTTTAAATAAAACTTTGCGTTAGAAAAAATCAATGATGTAAAAAAGAGCCCAATCCAGTTCAAACGACAATAACATCCCAAAAAGTCAAATTCTTCCGCGCAGCGCCATCACCACGCTTCATCAATCAACTCGTTGATTCCTCTTTGCTCCCTAAAATGAATTTTTTTTAAAATAAAACTTTGCGTTAAAAAAATCAATGATGTAAAAAAGAGCCCAATCCAGTTCAAACGACAATAACATCCAAAAAAGTCAAATTCTCCCGCGCAGCGCCATCACCACGCTTCATCAATCAACTTGTTGATTCCTCTTTGCTCCCTAAAATAAATTTTTAAAAAAAATAAAACTTTGCGTTTAAAAAAAAGCAAAAACAAAAGCCTTCAGAAATCCTGAAAGCTTTTTTGTATGTTGGATTCATTATTCAGAATCAGTAATTTTAGTCTCCACAAAGGCAGTAAAGAAACTAAAATCTCTCCCAAAAAAAAGGCGGCTCAATACCCAAGGCTCTCAAATACGTGTAACCCTGTCCGCGGTGATGAACTTCATTATCCACGAAATATAAAATATTCTGATACACCGGAAATTCATACTGTCCGAATAAATTAAATGTTTCCTGAAAACGTTCCTCAGAGATCTGTGCAAAATAATGGTTAATGACCTCAGTTTCCTCGTCCCATTTTTTCAAAATATCAGCTTTTGTTTCCGGCTTGAAACCCTCTTCGTTGTAATCATCCATATTTCGGTCTATAATACCTTTCAGGGCAGGCCCCGCGATACCAATTAATTCACAAGCTAGCTTGGCAAAAGTTCGCATGCCGCCAATAGAAAATTCGAATAATTCTTTTTCAGGAAAAGCTTCAATAACCCTTCTCGTTAAATTTCTGTGTCCCTGCCAATGCTCTAATAATTGGTCAGAAGTCATAAACTGCTTTGTAATGGTTGCTGTTGTAGTCATAATGTTAATAGATTTTGTTTTTGTTAATACAAAGGTAAGCCAGCTTTATGACAACAGTTTGTCAGTAGGATTTTGACCATGAAAAAATATTTTTCATTTTTCAAATAATCAGGCAATTTTTTCCGTTAGAGGGATATACTTACCCTATTGTTAGGTAAATAAATAATTTGTGAATGGTCGGTCTTTGGGGATCGATCATTTTTTTTAGCAAAAAGCTCAAAAAGGCAATAAAAAATACTGATTATCATCTCCGAGATACAGTCAATCAAAAAGATCAATTTTTAGAAGCTATTTCCGGCTTTTCGCTATATCTTTTTGGGTACAGCCTCCGTTTCTCTCCGGCTGCACCCAAAAAGGATGTCGCTGCAATCCGGGCTAGGGAAGTGGTCTGCTCAACAAAATAAAATCATTTTAACAACAAAAAATCAACAACAATCAGCAGGAAACCATCAACTGTTGTCAGCCTGATTTTAAAAAACTAAATTAGTCCTATGAAAATTTATACAAAAACAGGCGATAAAGGTCAGACCGCCTTGTACGGTGGAACGCGGGTTTCAAAAGCGAGTGCGAGGGTCGACAGCTATGGAAATATAGACGAACTGAATTCATTCATAGGAATCTCAAAAAGTCATATCGAAGATGAGGAAGTTTTAAAACAATTAAAAAAAATCCAGTTCGATTTATTTACCGTAGGTTCGGAAGCGGCAACACCGGTTGATAAATTAATGTTGGCAAACGGAAAATCACGTTTACCAATTATTATTTCCGACACAGAAATCGAAGAACTTGAAAACTGGATGGATGCTTTTGAAGAAAAACTGGAACCACTTCAGTATTTCATCCTCCCCGGAGGCGGAAAACCCGCAACATTTTTACATGCGGCGCGTACGATCTGCAGGAGAGCAGAACGTTCTTTGGTATTCTTAAACGAATCTGAAGAAGTTCGTCCCGAACTAATTAAATATTTAAACCGACTTTCAGATTATCTTTTTGTATTGGCAAGATATATCTCAAAAGTAAACAACGAACCGGAAGAATACTGGAATCCGAATGAAAGATAAGGTATTGCTTTTCATTAACGGAGATGCTCCGAAATCATTCCCGAATCCCGAAAATTATGGTTTAATTGCCTGTACGGATGGTGCTTTTCATTACCTGAAAAATCTGGGTTTTCCTATGGATAAGCTCGACTTTATTTCGGGTGATTTTGATTCTCATGCGGGTTCGGATGAAAGTGTTTATCAGGATAAATTCATACATACTCCCGATCAGGAAAGAACGGATTTTTATAAAGCATTAGAAATTATTGTAAAAAAAGGCTTTCTTGAAGTGGATGTTTTAGGAGGCAGCGGCGGCGAGCAGGATCATTTTTTAGGAAATCTAACCGTAGCTTTTGGTTTTAAGGATCAGTTGAGCATCAAATTTTATGACGAGTTTTCAACCTATTATTTTATTCCTAAAAACAGTATCCTGGAGAATGTAAATAATAAAATGATTTCCTTATATCCTTTTCCGATTGCAGAAAATATTACTACAAAAGGACTAAATTGGGAATTAAAAAATGAAAATGCCTTGATGACCGGAAATTTGTTAACCAGAAATTTTGCGGTCGAAAATCATGTTTCGATTGAATATAAAAAAGGAGACGTACTGATTTTTATTGGCCAGAAATATTTGTAATTTTAAACACAAATCGTACAAAAATTGAGACAAATCGCACAAATTTTTGATAAATAAAAGAATTTTTATTTGAAAATAATCCTTTTATCAATAGAAACGCGCTATAACCCGTTAAAAAAATAAATCCAGTTTGGCTTTAGCCAAAACCTAAAAAATAGTAAGCAACCATCTGTGAAAATCCGTGAAATCCGCCGGAAAATAAAATGAAAAATTTAATCAAAATATCATGTTTAATCATAACATTATTCTGTGTTTTCTCCTGTAAAACACAAAATTTTTCCGTTCCTGAATACGGAAAAACGGAAACTGAAAAAGATAGTAAGATCAAAAAAGTTCATAATTTCCGTGAAGTAGCTAACATTAAAAATATTGACGGAAGAACATTAAAAAGCGGAAAATTTTACAGAAGCGGACATCTTCACCAACTCAAGAAAAAGTCTTTTGATGAACTGGAAAAACTAGGAATCAAAGAAATTATAGATCTTAGAAACTCAAAAGAAATCGCCCAGAAACCGGATAATCTTCCGAGTGGAATTATTTATAAAAATTATTCAGCTTTTGAAGATGAGGGCGATCAGCTAGATCAGGCTAAAAAATTAGTGCTAAAAGGAAAAGTCAACGGAGCCGATGCCGATAAAAGAATGCTTGATTTTTACAAAGATTACGTCGTGGAAAACCCTGAAATCATTAAAAAAATCATCACCGATATTTTAGAATCAGACCAACCTGTTTTATATCATTGCACGGCGGGAAAAGACCGCACAGGCATTACGACGGCTTTAATTTTAACCATTTTAAAATTTGATAAAAAAACCATTGATAACGACTATCTCCTTTCTAATAATTACAGGAAAAAATTAATCGATAAAAGGCTGAATTTAGCGAACAATTTACATTTTCTTTATCCCAAAATGGACGTAAAAGTTCTTGAAAAATTAAGTTGGGTGGAAACCGATTATCTTGAGGCTGCCTTTAACGAAATCAATAAGAAATACGGTTCAATTGATATTTATATTCAACAGGTTTTGGGGATTTCTGAAAATAAAAGGCAGGAATATCTTCAGAAGTTTACATATTAATAATTTTGACGAAGTTTTTACTCAAAAACAGTTGAAAATTTATAATAAATTTAACGCGAAAAAATCAAACTTTTTTAGCAATTTTGCATTTCTTAATTCACTTGTTTAGAAATGAAAATAAAATACTCGGAACTTATTGATCAGACATTGTATTTCCCTACGGAGGAGTTCAATGTTTCTGAGAACAATTTGTCGTTTCACGATATTCCTTTAATGGATGTTGTTGAACAGTTTGGCACTCCGCTAAAAATTAGCTACCTGCCGAGAATTTCTCAAAATATCCAGAAAGCCAAGAGTTGGTTTAAGGAAGCTTTTGAGAAAACCGATTATAAGAAGAATTATAGATATTGCTACTGTACAAAATCAAGTCATTTCAAATTTGTATTGGAAGAAGCATTAAAAAACGATATTTCTATAGAAACTTCTTCCGCTTATGATATGGATATTGTGAAATCTCTTTACAAAGAAGGGAAAGTATCACAGGATATCGAAGTGATCTGTAATGGTTTTAAAACCGATGATTATCTGGCTAAAATTTCCGAGATGATTAACAGTGGTTTTCAGAATATTACCCCGATTTTAGATAATTACCGTGAGCTGGACAAGCTTACTGAGAGCATTGATACCACTTTCGACATCGGAATCAGAATTGCATCTGAGGAAGAGCCGAAGTTCGAATTTTATACCTCAAGATTGGGCATCGGATATAAAGACATTATTCCGTATTACAGCCAGAAAATCGCAGAGCACCCGAATGCAAGATTGAAAATGCTTCACTTTTTCATCAACACAGGGATCAAGGACACGGCATATTACTGGAACGAATTGTACAAATGTCTTCGGGTATATGCGCGTTTGAAGAAAATTGCCCCCGAAGTTAATTCATTGAATATCGGTGGTGGTTTCCCAATTAAAACATCATTGCAGTTTGATTACGATTACCAGTATATGGTAGAAGAAATCGTTTCTCAGATCAAGAAATTCTGTGAGGAAGAAGGGGTTGAAGAACCAAATATTTACACAGAATTCGGAAGCTTTACGGTGGGAGAAAGCGGTGCGAATATTTATAAAATTATTTCTCAGAAACGTCAGAACGACAGAGAAAAATGGAATATGATCGACTCGTCTTTCATGACGACGCTTCCCGATACCTGGGCGATCTCAAGACACTTTATTATGCTTCCGTTAAACCGTTGGGATGATACGTATGAAAGAGTTTTCTTAGGTGGCTTAACTTGTGATTCGGACGATTATTATAATTCTGAGCAACATACCAATGCCATTTATTTACCTGTTTTCAGTGATACAAAACCTTTATATATCGGTTTTTTCCATACGGGAGCCTATCAGGAAACAATTGGTGGTTACGGTGGTGTTCATCACTGTTTAATGCCTCAGCCGAGACATATTCTGATTCAAAAAGATGAAAACGGAGAGTTGCAATATGAAATTTTCCGTGAAAAACAGGAACCGGAAGATGTATTGAAACTTTTAGGTTACTAGTAATCAATAGAAATGGGATTTAGCCCATTTAATAAAAATAAGAACATCAAATTGGCTTTAGCCAAAACTTACAAATAAAGAAGCTCTCAAATTTGAGAGCTTTTTGTATTTAAAAATATTTTGAAATCTTATCCAGTTTCAACTCTTCATAATCAGAAACTACGGTATCCGCTAAGGTATAATCCTGATTTTTAGAATGCGGACTTCTATAGGCTGCACAGAAAATATGGGCCCTGTGAGCTGCCAGAATTCCGTTGGTGGAATCTTCAATCACCATACAGTTTTCCACGGGTTCTTTAGCCAGTTCTGCTGCCAGTTGAAACACTTCAGGATGAGGTTTTGATTCTTTTAAATCGGCTCCGCTTATTTTCCCGCTGAAATATTTTTCGAGCTCAAATTTTTCAAAAACCATATTAATCGTTGTCATGGTTGCGGAAGAAGCTAAAATTAAGGTAATTTCGTTTTCGAAATAATGCAGAATCAGATCTTTTACGCCGGGAATTAAATCAAATTCTTCATCGTTGTAAAAATAATCCTTAAAGTAATCTCTTTTTGTTTTTGCTATTTCTTCAAAGGTTTGAGTTAAATTAAATTTTTCAATCAAAGTCTCACAAACTCTTTTGGTAGAAGCTCCGGTGAAAGAGGTATATAATTCTTCGGAAACGGTAATTCCCAAATCATTGAAAGTTTTAAAATAGGCTTTTCTGTGCAAAGGTTCAGTATCCACAATGACGCCATCCATATCGAATAGCACAGCTTTTAACGACATACAAATTTGTTTTTAACAAAGGTAGTAATTTTGGCGGGAAGCGGGAAGTTGGAAGAGGAAGGTTTAAAATGATGCTTCATAATTTTGGTTAGAGGCTGAGTGAGGGAAGTCTAAAATATTATGTTTCATTTTTCGTCATTTTCTAAAACTTCCGGCTTCCATCATCCAGCTTCCAGCCACTTTTCCTTATCTTTGCCGAAATCATTTAATTTTTAAATAAAACATGAAAACATACGCAGGAATTCCTGAAGAAAATGCATCGTTAGAGAACTCGAAAGTAATGTTGGTAACGGTTCCTTACGACGGAACTTCAACTTGGGGAAAAGGGGCTGATAAAGGTCCGGAATTATTCCTTGATGCTTCTGAAAACATGGAGCTTTACGATATCGAAACTCAGACTGAACCTTATTTGGAAGGCGTGTATCTGGCAGGAGAAATTTCTGAAAATTCTACTCCTGAAGCCATGACGGAAGCGGTTTACCAAAAAACAAAAGAATTGTTGAACAATGACGGTAAATTATTCACCCTTTTTGGTGGAGAACATTCTGTTTCTATCGGTTCGATTCGTGCGGTAGGGGAAAAATTTGAGAACTTAACGGTTCTTCAGTTGGATGCTCATACCGATCTTCGTCCGGAATTCCACGGTTCTACTTCCAATCATGCCTGTGCGGTTTTTGAAGCCAATCAGAAACACAATCTGGTGCAGGTGGGAATCCGTTCTATGGATGTTGAAGAGGCTGAATATTTACCGGAAGGAAGAGTGTTTTTCGCTCACGAAATTGCCAACAACGAAAACTGGGTAAATGATGTTTTGGAAAAAGTTTCAGGAAACGTGTATATCACGATTGATCTTGATGCTTTTGATCCTTCACTTTGTCCATCAACAGGAACTCCTGAACCAGGCGGTTTACAATGGTATCCAACATTGGAATTATTAAGAAAAGTATTCGAAAAATGTAATGTTGTAGCATTTGATATTGTTGAATTGATGGATTCTGCCTATTCGAAGCCAAGTGCATTTCTGGCGGCGAAATTGTACTACAAAATGTTAGCGTATTATCATATTAATCAAGACTAAAACTTCGCAGGATTCGGATTTTTTCTATCAAAAATTATTTGGAAATTTGTGAGGTAAATTCAATGTTATGTCCACACAAAATCAGATAGATTACGAGAGAATTGCGAAGGCAATAGAATATATCCGAAGCCATTTTAAGCTTCAGCCGGGGCTTGATGAAATAGCAGAAGAAATTAATCTGAGTCCGGCTCATTTTCAGAAGATGTTTTCTGAATGGGCGGGAACAAGTCCGAAGAAATTTTTACAGTTCATTAGTCTTGAACATGCTAAAAATTTGTTGAAGGACGAAAAAACGAGTGTATTTGATACCGCTTATGAGACAGGATTTTCGAGTACGAGCAGATTGCACGATCTGTTTGTAAAAATCGAGGGAATGTCTCCTGCAGAATATAAAAACGGAGGAAAAAGCCTTCAAATTCATTACAGTTTTTCCGAAAGTCCTTTTGGAAATGTAATTACAGCTTCCACAGAAAAAGGAATCTGTTATATGGCTTTTGAAACCGATAAAAATAAAGCATTGGGTGATTTATATATTAAATTTCCCAATGCTTCTTTTTTTGAAAAACAGGATGAGTTTCAGAAAAACGCTTTGTCTATTTTCGATAAAGACTGGACTAAACTCAATACGATAAAACTTCATTTAAAAGGAACCGATTTTCAATTAAAAGTCTGGGAAAGTCTGCTCACGATTCCGATGGGAAAATTATCAACCTACGGAACCTTAGCCGGAAAAATAGGAAATCCTGGTGCTTCAAGAGCGGTTGGGACGGCGATTGGAAGCAATCCGGTTGCTTTTTTAATTCCCTGTCACCGTGTGATTCAGTCTTCGGGAAATATCGGAGGCTACCGATGGGGAAGCGAACGAAAACAATTGATGATTGGCTGGGAGAGTTCTAAAATATATACCTGAAATTCTGTTTTATATTAATTATTTTCTCCCACAGATGTTTGTGTTTATTTGTGAAGGCATTTGTGCCATTTGTGTTAAAAATATTCAGCTTTAAAAATTATTTAGAATGCTCAACCTATTCGAAGATATATCTGATTACCCTCTCAACCTCCTTCCTAACGACGGAACCGTTCATTATTACGGAAAAGTTTTCTCCAAAGAAAAATGCGATTTTTATTATGATTATTTATTCAATCAGATTCCGTGGGAAAATGATGAAGCGGTCATTTTTGGAAAATTAATTGTAACCAAAAGGAAAGTCGCCTGGTTTGGAGAGAAGCCATTTGAATATACCTATTCAAAACGTACAAAATACGCCAAATTCTGGACGTCCGAATTGTTAGATTTAAAGAAAAAATGTGAAGAGGTTACCGGAGAAACCTATAATTCCTGTCTCCTGAATTTATACCACGACGGAAGCGAAGGAATGGCCTATCACAGCGATGGTGAAAAAGATCTGAAGAAGCACGGCGCGATTGCGTCACTAACTTTCGGAGCGGAAAGAAAGTTTTTATTTAAACATAAAACAGGCAAAGAAAAAGTAGAAATATTCCTTGAAAACGGAAGTTTATTAGTGATGAAAGGAACAACACAGGATCATTGGCTGCACAGGCTTCCGCCAACGACAAAAGTAAAAACGCCAAGAGTGAATTTGACGTTTAGAACAATCGAAGAAAATTAATGAAATTATCTCTCGCAGATTAAGCAAATTTCGCAGATGATTGAGTTAAAAAATCTGCGTCATCTGCAAAATCTGCGAGATATAAAAAAACAAAAAGCTGTTCAACCGAACAGCTTTTTAAATTTATTTCAAAACCTCAACTTCAATCGCGCTGTCATCAAAAACTTTGATAAAGGCTTTCGTATAATCCTCTTTCGTTGCAAAATTCGGATTATCTAAGAATTTCTGTGGATTGATGGCAAACAGCGGAAACCAGGTCGAAGAAATCTGAATCTGGATCTTATGTCCCTTTTTAAAGGTATGAACCACATCCTGCAATCTGAAATTCACGGCAGTTTTCTGATTCGGAACCAGCGCTTCTCCTTTCTCTTTTGAATTTCTGAATCTTGCCGGCATAATTTCACTTCTTACCATTTGATGGTAATTTCCGTAAATTACACCTTCTTTTTTCTCAACAGGCTTAAAATCTTCAGGATAAACATCGATTAACTTCACCGCAAAATCCGCGTCGGTTGCAGAAGAGGCAATATTTAATTTAGCCATAATTTCACCTGCAAAAGTGAGGTCTTCGGTTAAAATATCTGTCGTGAAAGTCAGAACATCGGGTCTGCCCTCTGCAAATCTTTGATCTTCCGACATATAATTTCTTGGGGTAAAACCATTAAAATCTTTCAAATTATCAGAGCTCAAAACCGGATTATTCGGGTCGCTGTAATATTCTGAAAAACCTTGTCCGGCTGATTTATTCAATGTTTTATTGGCTAAATAAAAATTCACTTTCTGCCCTTCTTTTGGCGGGTAAGTCGCGAATTCACGCCATTGTTTTGCTCCGGTATCGTACATCAGCGCTTCCGGTAAACCCGCATCCTGCTTTGTGTTTCCTTTTAAATAATGATTAAAAAATTTAGTTTCAATATTTTTCTGATAATAGGTCGCAATGCTGTCCCCAAAATAAATCTGATTATGGAAATGCTTTCCTTCTTCACGGCCCCAACCGCCGTGTGAAAACGGCCCCATCACGATGGTATTCTTTGCTTTCGGACTTGTTTTTTCAATGGTTTTATAGATGTTTAATGGGCCCGAGAGATCTTCGGCATCAAACCAGCCTCCAACGGTCATTACCGCATGATTTACATTTTTAAGATGGGGAAGAAGACCTCTTTTCTGCCAGAATTCATCGTAGTTGGGATGGTTCATAATTTCCGTCATAAAGAAGTTGTTCTTATAATATTTTTCATAGCCGTCTTTTAAAGTTCCCATATCTCTGTAGAATTTTAAACCGTCTTCAGAAGTCGCTTTAATCATAGAATCCGTGTACCAGGCTTTATTTTCAGGCTTCGTTTTCTGAACACCGAAAACAGGGAACGTTTTGAAATAACCTAGCATAAATCGTCCGTTGTGAAGAAAATCGTCATTCCAGAAGTCGGAAATGGGTGCTTGTGGAGAAGAAGCCACTAAAGCCGGATGTTGAGCCAAAATTCCGACAGCGGTGTAGAATCCCGGATAAGAAGTCCCGTATTGACCCACTTTTCCGTTGTTGTCTTTGATATTTTTAACCAACCAGTCAATCGTGTCGTAAGTATCGGTGCTTTCATCGACATCTTTTTTTGTTTTATGGTCCACCTGTGGCGTCATATTGGTGAAAGTTCCCTCACTCATATATCTTCCGCGAACATCCTGAAATACAAAAATATATTGGTCTTTCATTAAATATTGGTTCGGACCGAGTTTTGGTCTGTATTCGTTTTCACCGTATGGAGCAATGCTGTAGCAGGTTCTCTGCATTAAAAATGGATATTTATTCTTGCCAGAAATATCTTTCGGAATATAGGCAATGGTAAAAAGTTTTACTCCATCCCGCATGGTGATATAAAATTCTTTCTTGGTATAATGATCTTTCACAAAAGAATCAGCAGGCTGCGTATTTTGCGAATTTCCCAAAATAAAGAGGAAAATAAATAAAAGAGAAAAATGAATCTTCATTATGTAAAAATTTGTGGCTAATTTAAACATAAAAATGATTTTAACTAAATTTATGTTTTAAGAGAATGTTTAAATTGTTCTGGGTTCGTTTTAACGCAAAGTTTTAATTTAAACCTAAAAATACTCAAGTAACCAAAGGGGAATTGACAAGTTGATTTAATAAAGCATAATTTCAGGCTTCGAGATGCCAATTCATTTGCTTTTACCCTCTAAAAATCAGTAGAAAGCAATACATATTTGCGTTAAAAAATAGTGCTATTCGTGCAAACCATTCGTGAAATTCGTGTTTACCTATCTCTTTTTCCCCGCAAATTTATTCAGTTTCATCGTAAGAGAAAACATAATATATCTTCTGAGAATTAAATCTTCACGATCTTCCACATACGAAGCTGTAATATTTCTTTTCACACTCTGATTTTGATTTAAAACATCATACACTTTCACTTTTGCAGTGAATTGTTTATCGAAAAAAGAATATCCTACGCTTGTATTCCAGAAATAAAAATCTCGTTTAAAACCCGGAGCAATATTGGAACTTGTGTTATATTCAAAATCATTTCCGAAGAGCAGATTGGTTTTCAGAAAATAATTGGTAAGCTCAAGGCGGAAGGTCTGAAAGGTATTTTTGATACTTTCAACGCTGTAATTTTTATAATTTGAAAAAGAATAATTTACGCTATAAGATGGTCTTATCGTTATTTTATCCCTTTTGTCATAGGTCAGGTTAATTCCGGAACTTATTTGATAAGAATTGCCGGTAAATTGCTGCCCGTTGATGAAACCTTTATTAAATCGGTAGCTGATACTTGTTCTGGGACCAATGGTTACTTTATTTTCTTCCCATTTGTAGGTTTTGCTCATACCTCCGGAAAGATTGGCGCTTTTATTACCGCTGATGTTGGTATAGGTTATAAATTGTTTCCCGGAATCATCGAAGTAGGAAAAATTGGTGGTATCATTCTGATTCAATGTAAAACTTAGATTAGCATAATAATTCATATTTTTCGGAATATTATACATATTAAAACTAAGGTTTGAAGTATTGTTCCAGGAATTTTTAAGATCCGGATTTCCCTGATAGGTCACCAACGGATTAGACTCATCCACATAAGGAATCAGATTTTGGGAAGAGGGCGAATTGAAATTGGTGGAATTATAAACGCTTAATGACGAATTTTGATTGATTTTGTACTGTAATCCCATATTAAAATCCGGAAGCAGAAAATTTCTCTGCAAGCCATAATCTGCGCCGTTGAAAGTGGAGTTGTATTTCACGTTTGTAAATCCGAGATTCAGAGAAGACCAGAAACTTAATTTATTTTTATTGAGGTTAAAACTGATATCAGGCGTCAGCAGATTTGTTTTTTCCCCTGAACGGTTGGATAATGCCAGATTATATTTTGAAAATTGTCCCGTACTCAGATCAAAATCATTTACTATTCTTTCATTCATATCGCTTTTCGAACTAAAAGCCAGTCCGAAACTTACCGTCATAGAATCAGAAATAGGTTCGGTGTATCGTGCGTCGAAAGAATAATTACTGTTTTGCGCTTTTGTCTGGCTCAACTGGTTTCGAAGATCTCTTTTAGAAACATCCTCAACGCCGTTTTCGTAAAATGCAGTGAGAGAGTTTACCAGAATGTTGCTTTTATTTTCTGACACTGTAGTTGCGATATTGGCAGAAAAATGCCGGTTTTTCTTTTTAAATTTCCTTACATAATAGAGACTCGGACTGAAATTATTACTCTCAGAGTCTGAATTCGAAGAAGATTCACTTGTATTCAGCAATTCATCATTTTTAAACGTTGCCGAATTACCCAGACTTATATTTTTAGTTTTTGAATGGGAGAAGGCAGGTGAAAAATAAATCGTATTTGCCGTGTCTGCCTTTATTTGCAGCGAAGAAGTAAAATTATACTGTTCCGAATTATTTTCTCCACGGTTTTCAGAATTGGTTTTCAGATTAGAATCGGGAAGAAAAGTAGTTTTTGAAACCTTGGAAGCGGTTTCCATGATATTGCTGGTTCGCGTAAGCCCCAAGGCATCCAGATCAATATCTTTACTCAGGCTGTCATTGTAATTTATTCCGATTGTTGTTGATCTCTGAATGCCTTTTGTCGAACTTCCGGCACGGGAATTTCGTCTGGAATCGTCATCATTAAAATTACTGGATGTATTGATATTGTTCGCAGAAGCCACCAGGCTGATCTTGGCCTTATCTTTAAAATAACTCGAAAAACTATTGATTTCGTAGCGTTGATCAGAACCGTATCCTAACGCCAGTTTAGAGAGAAAGCCCTTATTTTTCTTATCATCAATATTAAAATTAATGGTTTTATTCTCAGATTTTGGTGTTTTTCCCGTAAGTTCTTCCTCTTTCGTTTTGGTGGTGGTGAACTGGATATTTTTAATAATATCCGCCGGAATATTTTTAAGTGCAATTTTTCCGCTTTTATCGAAGAAGGGTTTCCCATTGATCATAATTTGATCAACTTCTTTTCCGTTCACCGTAATTTTTCCGTCGTTATCAATCTCCACACCGCTTATATTCTTCAGAAGCTCCTCAATATTGCTGTCCGGTCGTACTTTTATCGCACTTGCATTAAACTCAATGGTATCTTTTTTAATCTTTACCGGTGACACCGTAATTTTTACTTCTTCAATATCGGTACTTCGGATTTTATCAAGCGAAATTTCATCTAAAGTATACGACTGATCTATTTTATCGAATTTTTTAGAATAAGAAATTAATGGGTCGGCATCTACAGAAAGAATGGAAGGCTCCTTGATTTCATCTGTTTTTAAAGAAAATTTTCCCTCTTTGTTGGTTGATGTATAATTGATAATAGCCGAATCTTTTTGTTTGAGAAGATAGACGGTTGCATTTTCAACAGGTTTCTTTTCATGATCAGAAATCTTTCCGTCGATGCTGAATTTCTGTCCACTCAACCCTAAAAAACTGAATGTAAAGAGTAGCAACCACAGGATTTTTTTCATTAATATGCTTTTCAAGCTGCAAAAATATAAAAAAACATCCCTTATCAGGGATGCATGGTATGTAAAAATTATTAAATCTCAGAAATTTAAGCTTTCAAATAGCGTGAATAAGCATAGCCTTCCTGTCCGTCAGCATTTTTTACTTTCCACCATTCGTCAGAAGTTTGCTCGATCAGCGTTACGGAAGCACCTTTTGACGCTTTTCCTACCACTGCAGCTTCTGTAGAAGGCTCCTGTCTGATGTTGAGATTGGATTCTTCTGTTGCTACCGTAAGATTAGCTCCGGATGCAAGACCCGTTACCTGAACATCGATATTGATGTCAGAAGAAGAATAGGTAGAATCAATAGCTCCCAAAGCATTCCAAACAGAGTCTTTTGCTGCAGTATTGGAGGCACTTCCGGAAACATAAAGAATTCCGTCTTGCTCCTGAACCTGTAAATTGGATATTCCTGCAGACTGAGCAGCAGAAACTACGCTTGAGTATTTATCTTGTAATGTGCTCATCTTAAATTATTTTACAGTGATTTTGTTATTGTATTTTCCGATTTTTAAAGCATCAATAGATTCTTTAATTTTTCTGGCCTGTGTAGAAGTAGCCGTTCCTGTAAGGGTAAGTTCTCCGTTCACCGTTTCTACTTTTACCGTTGGGAAATCTTTAAGCGCATCTTTTACTTTTTGCTGAACTTCCGGAGCTGCCGCAGACTGCGTTTCTACAGGAGCCATCGGCGCTTCAATTGTAGACATATCATGCACACTCTTAATTCCCGGAATAGCTTTCAGCTGAGTAATCATTGCATCCTTAGAAGCCTGATCTGCGAAGGTTCCGCTCAGATGAGCTTCTCCGTTTTTCACTTCTACAGAAGCACTTGGATTAGACGTTACTACCGTAGTAGCCTGAGTTTGAAGATCGGCATCCGAAACTTTCTTTTTACAAGAAACCGCGCCAAAAGATACTGCTATAGCCAATGCAGCCATTGCGATGGTTTTTTTCATATTGTATATTTTAATAAGGTTGTTAATACAGGTAAATGTAATAATAAAATGTATACCAAATGAATTAAAATTTAATAAATATTTTTTATTTTTTTTACAATAATTTAAATTTCAGGCTGTTAATTCCCCAGATGGAAAATTTTGAAATAAATGGTAATGCTTTTCAATGAAATTTTGTACCAATTGTAAAAATATTATATTTGCGAAACTTGAACTATTTATATGAAAGGACAAAATAAACTGTTTATAGCAATTATTATTGCGCTTGTGATAGGAGTCGGAATCGGAGGATTGGTGCACACGCAGTATCCGGAGAGCGCCGTACCTTTTTCTAAGAATATTAAACTTTTGGGAACTGTTTTCATCAGATTGGTACAAATGATCATTGCTCCGTTGGTATTTACAACGCTTGTGGTAGGAATCGCCAAAATGAGTGATATCAAAATGATCGGCAGGGTAGGAACAAAAGCCATGTTGTGGTTTATTTCCGCTTCGTTGGTTTCTCTTTTTATCGGTTTAATGCTGGTAAACTGGATGGAGCCGGGCCACGTTACCAAACTTCCTATTCAGGATGCCGCCTCTGCCGAAGAATTGTTGAGAAGCAGTAAAGGTTTTTCTATGGAAGATTTCGTAAAACATATCATTCCTAAAAGTATTTTTGAAGCTTTTGCCACCAACGAAGTGCTTCAGATCGTTGTATTTTCCATTATGTTTGGGGTTGCCCTGGCCAATATGGGAGAAGAATATGCACTGCCGGTAATTAAATTATTCGACATCATTGCACATGGAATCCTGAAAATGGTGGGCTATATCATGTGGTTTGCCCCGCTGGGAGTGTTGGGAGCTATTGCGGCCGTGGTCGCCACCAATGGATTTGAGATTTTTAAAGTATATGCTATCTATCTCCGGGATTTTTTCTTCGCATTAGGTGTGCTCTGGCTGGTTCTTTTACTGGCAGGTTATCTGATTATCGGAAACCGTCTTTTTGAACTATTAAGAAGAATAAAAGAACCTTTACTGATCGCGTTTTCAACAACAAGCTCGGAGGCTGTTTTCCCAAAGCTGGTAGAAGAACTGGAGAGATTCGGATGCAACAGCAGGGTGGTTTCATTTATTTTACCGTTAGGATATTCTTTTAATTTGGACGGAAGTATGATGTATATGACCTTTGCGTCTATTTTCATCGCTCAGATCTATGGCATCGAAATGACGATCGGACAGCAAATTACCATGCTTTTGGTATTAATGTTAACTTCAAAAGGAATTGCAGGAGTGCCGAGAGCCTCACTGGTGATCATTGTAGCAACCTGCTCCATGTTTGGGATTCCGCCGGAAGGAATTGCTTTGATCTTACCAATAGACCATTTCTGCGATATGGGAAGAAGTATGACCAATGTTTTAGGAAATGCACTGGCAACATCAGCTGTTTCCAAATGGGAAGGGCAGCTGGAAAATGGCAACGGAAACGAGGTCGTTTAAAGCGTTAGTATAATTTGGCGAAGGCCAGGGAATGGTCAATAGTGAATTTCATTATTGACCATTTTTTATTTGAAGCTGATCTCATTGAGAGCCAAATCAAAAAAAGGAAATGAAAAATATGCTCAAAAGAGCTAAGAAAGAAATCAAAGATAAAAGGAAATTTAAAAATAAGTGCTTCGGTAAAATTTGTCGCAGACTCTTAAATAACCTTCCTCTTTCAGCTTCCAACTTCCCTATCTTTGCATTAAAAATAAATTCAAAACCAGCCAATGAATTTTCAGAATCATAAAAACAGAATGACAGAAAATGGCTTCACAGTCATCAACAATATTTTTTCTGATGAAGAGGTAGATAAGATCACGGAAGTTATTGAGCATATCGATACTTCCAGAGAAACGTTCAGAAAATCGGAGGATCTGTTCGCGATCCGTCAGTTTTTAAAAGAAATTCCTGAAGTAAAAGAACTGATTTTTAATCAGAATATCAAAACCGTCATTCAAGAGATTTTCGGAGATAGTTATTTTGTGGTGAAAAGTATTTATTTCGATAAACCTGAAAGATCCAATTGGTATGTTGCCTACCACCAGGACTTAACGATCTCTGTAGACAAAAAAGCAGCACTCGAAAATTTTGGACCTTGGACGACCAAGCAGAATCAATTTGCCGTTCAGCCACCATTATCCATATCAGAGAACATTTATACCATCAGAATTCATCTGGATGATACCGATGAAAATAATGGCGGATTAAAAGTGATTCCCGGTTCTCATGCCAAAGGAATTTACAGGCCGGAAACCATCGACTGGACGGTAGAAACTGAAACGATCTGCAATGTAGAAAAAGGAGGTATAATGATTATGAAACCTTTACTGCTTCACGGTTCTAACCGAACAACCAACGGAAAGAAAAGAAGAGTGATCCATATTGAATTTTCAGATAAAGAACTTCCCGAAGAATTGAATTGGTCGGAGCGGCTTTCATAGTAAATCGGCATCCCTTCACTTCGAGTAACGAGGCGCAGCGTAGTGTATCGGGAAGTTTTTTGATCGAAAAGCTCCCGATACAATTTTTCTCCGTTTTACTTCGAAAAATCACTCGAACTGACGGATCGTGAATTTTTCCACTAGCAAAACCTCCAGCCTCCCTCTTCCAGCTTCCAAACTCATGTATACTTCTCAATCGCTTTATTTCTACTAGATTCGACAACGGATCGTGAATTTTCCACTAACAAAACCTCCAGCCCCCCTCTTCCAGCTTCCCAACTCATGTATACTTCTCAATCGCTTTATTTCTACTCGATTGGACGACTGAGCGTGAATTTTTCACTAACAAAACCTCCAGCCTCCCTCTTCCAGCTTCCCAACTCATGTATAGTTCTCAACCGCTTTATTTCTACTTGATTGGACGACTGAGCGTGAATTTTTCCACTAACAAAACCTCCAGCCTCCCTCTTCCAGCTTCCCAACTCATTTATACTTCTCAATCACTTTATTCAGATACGCTTTGTATTTTTCACTTACCGGAATCTTTTCATTTCTGATTGTCAGGTTATTTTTTCCGATACTCTGCAGGTGCTGAAGCGAAATAATATGCGAATTGTGAACGCGGATAAAATTTTCGGATTCTATTTTTTCCATGATGGATTTCATGGTTTGATGAACGATAAGCTTTCGGGTTTCGGTATAGATAATGATATAATCTTTTAAGGCATTAATGCGGGTTATTTCACTTAAATTCAATTTTACATCTTCATTGTTGGAGCGCACAAAGATGAAAGAATCTTTAAATAAAACCTGAGTGCTCTTTTCCTGCAGGATTTTATAATTATTCTGGTGGTTATAGCTTTTATAGACAGCTTTCAGGAATCTTTCAAAGGAAAAAGGTTTTAACAGATAATCCATCACATCCATTTCAAATCCCTGAACGGCACAATCATCATAGGCCGTGGTAATAATAACATGGGGAAGCTTGTTAAAGCTCTTTAAAAACTCTATTCCGGTGATATTGGGAAGGTTGATATCCAGGAAAATGAGATCTATACTTTCCGTCTGTAAAGTCTGTATGGTTTCCTGTATGTTATAACAGTTGCGCACAAGATTAAGAAAAGGAATTCTGGATATGTATTCCTCAATCACGTGGTGTGCCAACTCTTCATCATCAATAATGATACAATTCATGCTAACTCAGTTGAAGTTCTAATGTAAGTTTATATTCAGATTCTTTATCCTGAATAAAAAGCCGATGCTTTCCGGGATAAAGAAGATCAAGCTTCTTTTGGGTATTTTCTATTCCGATTTTACATTCGGAAGATCGCTCAATCTGTTTTTTATCATAAAAATTATTAACGATAAAGTGGAGGGTCTTATTCTCTACGTAAACAGATAAGTCTAAAGGACCCATTCTCAGATTGGCATATTTAAAGGCGTTTTCAACAAATGTGAGCAACAGAAGAGGTTCAATTTCGTGGGCATTAAAATCACCGGTAAAGCTACAGTTGATGTTTTTGAATCTGCTGAAGCGAATCGACTGTATTTCAATATATTTTTTGATATTCGTAATCTCATCATTAAGATTATTCTTATGAACATTTTTAGTATTAAGCACATAACGCATAATATCTGATAAGATGAGCACGACCCCGGGCGTTTCTTTTGCCTGCTTGATGGATAGAGAATAAATGCTGTTGAGGGCATTAAAAAAGAAATGGGGATTAATCTGTTCACGAAGAATTTTCAGTTCGCTTGCCTGTCTTTCAAACTCAAGCGCGGTAATCCTTTTATTATTTTCTATCCATTTGTCAACAAAGAACAGCAAGGTGCTGAATATCATGGAAAAAATTCCAACACTTAGAAATATATCATAAAAATTAAGTTGATGTTTAAAATTTTTCAAATCGCTGCCGGGAGGGAATTTCGGTGGAGGAAAGCCTTCGGGAGGAAATCTTTTCGGAGGGAAAGGAGGGTGGTGTGCGAAAGGAGGATTAAAAATTATTAGTCCGATATACAGAATAACCAAAGATACAGTTATGGTAATTATGGTGTGGGAAGAACGGTCTATAATAAACGGTAAAACCACATAATAATTAAGATAGAAAAGAATGATGGCTACTGAGAAAATTTTTAAATTGATAAAAAGAAGAAAATTATCATAAACAGAATAATCTATTAACAATTTGAAAAAAATAAGAATACTCCAGATAACCCAGTGATAAATTGAAGAGGTTTGTATTTGTTTAAGAAATCCGGCCATTAATAATATACTTTTCTACCTGTAAAAAGAAGATATTTCTAATTTTACAGGTGCCAAAAGTACTATTAAAATGATAAATAATATTGTAAAATTTGTTAAAATAAAGCATTTAAAATCTTAATTTTTTGCCATAAATGCAAAATTTCCTCAATATGAATTGAAGAAATTTTTTATGTGATAATAAGAATCTGTTTATTTTTATCAGAATTACGGTATTGCTCAGAAAAAGGGCCTAACAAGATCTAAAGATGATATAAGAGCAAGATCAATACTTCTGTAAAATTTAAACAGATTCTAAAAAAACATTAATACCTGATATTCATGGAATCCAGCTCATGTACCGAAATTCCGGGTAAAGAATAATGATGTATTTTACTTAAAACAAGCTGGGCTGTTTTTTGAGCATCTGCTTCGTTTGTAAAGGTTTTTTCTCCTTGTATGGCAGGGATAAAAGGTTGGTTAATGATTATTTTATTGTTGTTGATAATCTGGTAGCCGTAGCCCGGATGTTGTGCCGTGATTCTCACTTCCATATCCTTCGTTTTCTTTTCGCAGCCAGTCAACATAAAAACGAGCATTAAAGACAGAGCAACAGATATTTTAGTCATAATTGTTCTTTGTTTCTCTTGGTCTAAATACCCAGATATCATCAAAATAAGAAGATCCGCTGTTTCCGGTAAGTACATAGCCATAATCTCCTATAGAAAAAGCGCAGGCACTTTCTCTTGAAGATCCTTCGAAAGCTGTTCTCTGCGTCCAGTTATTGGCAGAAGGACTATATTCCCAGGTTGTATTTCCTACTCCACTGGTAGACCCTGTGGCTACATATCCCAGACCTCCGGATGTAAAAGCAGCGGTAGATGTACGGTTTTGAGTATTGTCATCGTTGCTGGTATCTACTTTTCTGATCCATGATTCTGAAGTAGGATCAAATGCCCAAAAATCCGAAACAAGACTTCCGTTATTGCTTCCAAAGCCTACATAGGCTATATTATTGATCACAAAAGCCGCTCCGTCCCGTCTTTTGGAGCCTCCTAAGCTGGTTATGGTACTCCAGGATGAGGTAGATTCATCATATTTATAAAAATCTTTCAGTTCGCTACCGTCATATCCTGTTCCTACATACCCTTTATTTTCTATGCCGAAAGCGAGTGCTGCATACCGCTCTGTCCCCGGAAGGTCGGCAATCTGGTTCCAGGTATTGGCCGCAGGATTATATTGATAGAAATCTTTGAGTCTGTTCACCCCATCATATCCTGTTCCGGCATATCCGTAAGCATTGGTGGCAAATCCTACGCCGGAGCTTCTCTTAGAACCTGGGAAATCTGCTTTTTGGGTCCATGAGTTAGCAGTAGGATCATAGCTCCATAAATCGTTATAATAATATTCTCCGTCATATCCTCCGGTAATATATCCTTTTCCACTGACTACAAATGCAGAAGCATTGGACCGGGGTTTACCATCAAGATCTGAAACTCTTACCCAGTTTCCAATGAGTTCATCATCATCGTCATTCCGACAGCTTACAACTAAAAATGTTCCTACAAGAGTAAGAGCTAAGATTGAAAGTTTACCATTCATAATTCATTCTTTTTGGTGCAAATGAATTTCATTCCGCTGTTTTATGAAAATTTTTTAGACCAATGGGTGTTTTTTGTAGGCAATTGCTGCCTTTTTTTGGACGAATTGTAAAGAATGCCGAAAAGAGGCATTTATCTACGCAGATTCTGCTGTGGTCTACAAGTTGTGCAGAAAGGGAGAATAAATTTTACGGCAATAGGATGTTCCTGATATGTTTGCAAAAAAAAAGATGTACAAATACTTTTTACTCTGTATTTCATTTCTGATGATTTTTTCCTGTGAAAGTGAAAATAATTTGAATAATGTGGGAAGCAGCTGGATGGATGCACAGTCTAAAATTGTGATGATTGATACGCTAACAATGAGAATGTCTACCGTGATGATGGATTCTGTGGCTACTTCAGGAAAAAATGTGATGATGATTGGTAATATAAAAGATCAGACCTTTGGAAAAGTAACCTCATCTTCACTGTTTGAGCTTACTCCGGCGAGCTACGGAATCAATGCGCGAACGACGGCTGTTTTTGATTCGCTGGTCATTTATCTTACCAATACCGATTTTTATTACGGAGATACCCTGAAAAGTTATCAGTTAGATGTTTATCCTTTAACGGACAGGATAAAACTCAACAACGGATATCTTTATAATAAAAGTAATTTTAACTATTCTTCAACCTCTATTGGAACTGCTGTATTTTATCCAAGACCCAATAAAGACAGCAGCTATGTTAAGATTCGTCTGAACGATTCTTTCGGACAAAATATTTTTAATACATTAAAAAACAATGATGTAACCAATCAGGAAGCTTTTCTTAATTTTTTTAAAGGACTGGCGCTGGTGCCTTCTGATAACAACAACGCCATGCTGCGTTTCGGAATCAACTCTTCTTATCAGGTACAGATTAATAAAAGTACCAAAGAAAAAGTATCTAATCTCGTGAGAATGTATTATCATGCAGGATCTCAGAACGGAACCGATCCTGTGAAATATACCCTGGATCTCAACCCGAGTACCACCTACCAATATAATAAAGTTCATAGTGATTTTACCGGTTCTGAATTGGCAGATCTGAGTCCGAAAAACCCGATTCCATCAACAAATTTAAATAATAAAACCTATCTCATGGCAGGAATAGGAGTCTACACCAAGGTTGAAATTCCTTATTTAAAAACATTAAAAAATTTATATGAAAATTATAAGATTATCGATGCAACACTAAGTTTAAGTCCGGTTACCGGATATTATTCTAACCAGTTTTACAATCCGAGTCCTCTTTATTATTACGTAGGTGACCGTTTTAATACCATTGTCGGATCCTATACCGATGGCGGAACAGAAATAACAGCCAGCCTCTCGAATGGCAGCGAATTTCAGAATGAGCATCAGTACAGTTTTTCTTTGTTAACGTTCTTTAACAATATTTTAACAGAATCGTCTACTTCAAACTACAATACCCTTATTTATCCATCTTCCTACCGAGATGTTCTTTCCGGAAAAGTGGTGGTGGGAGATGCTAAAAACAAAACAAATCCGGCAAAATTAAAGGTCTATATTTTAGGATATTAATGCAGAAATTTATGAATAAAAAAAGTAAAATCGTAACAGCGTTCTTTTTCTCCGGTGCTTTTGCCTCGGGATTGTATGCTCAGAACTCTTCTCCATATTCATATTTCGGAATAGGAATGTTTAATAATACAGACAATGCACGAAATATCGCTTTAGGAAATACAGGAATAGCATTGGATGCTCCCGATTATATTAATTCTAAGAATGTAGCGTCTATGACGGCTATTTCAACAAAAAATGTGGTTTTCGACATCAGTGGAGTGGCCAAATATAATACCATCAGCAGTAATCAGGGGAAAGACAGGAGATTTACGTCAAATTTCACAAATTTCAGTGCTGCATTAAGGGTTTCGCGAAAGTTTTTCGTGGGATTAAGCATGCAGCCGGCAACGACTTCTGATTATAAGATCGCTTCTGTGATTCCTATCGAAGGTACTGCTGCAGAATATCCTGTAACCTATGAAGGAAGTGGAGGAATTTCAAACTGGGGATTGAGTCTGGCTTATAAAATTAATGATAATTGGAGTGTCGGAGGAAAAATTAAAAATAACTTCGGAACCATTGTACGGAAAGAAACCATTACAACGACTTCTGAAGTGGAGATCAGCCGGAATACAAGATATACAGGGCTCAGCTATAATCTGGGAACCCAGTTTAAAAAAGATATCAACGATAATCTTCAGCTCAGTTTAGGAGGGATTGTAAATTTCGGAAGTAAATTGGTCTCTAAAAGAGAGGTTTCTTATACCGAAAATCAGGATTATACCAATAGTGTTACCACAAGTCTGGCCTCTAAAGACTCTTCGCTGCCTTTTGAAATGGGCGCCGGAATCGGGATTTTGGCCAAACAAAGATATAGAATGACCTTTGATTTTACCCAGAGCAACTGGGATACCGTAAAAAATACGGAAACTTCCGAAAAATATTACAGACAAAAGGTATATGGACTGGGTGTCGAAATTCTTCCGGAAAAGAAACGTTTTGAGAAGGTTTCCGAAGCTTTTATCTACCGCTTCGGACTGAATTATGATACCGGATATTATGCCGTAAACAGAACAAAGATCGATAAACTGGAAGTAACGGCTGGCCTGGGAATTCCTCTGAATAAATTCGTGTTAAACGTAGGTTACGGATACGGCATTCATGGTGTTCATAAAAATGTGGCCATCCGCGAAAATTATCATATGCTGAATATCAGTATGAATATTCTGGATACGTGGTTTAAAAAACGTTATCTGGATTAAAAAGTGCTTATTTTTAAAACAACAATACCGGTACTGTCATTCAATATGAAGAAAAAATGGAAGAAAGCTGAATGATAGTGCCACCCAAATCCCTTTCGGAGTTTTCGTAAGGGGTTTTTTGTGCACCTTCGGATCGTTAATGGGAAGCATGCCGCCCGCATATATATCAATCAAAATTAATCTCATTTTCGATTTAAATCAACTATTTAAATAGTACTCTTTGTTAAATGCATGAGATGAACGCTAAACTTTCTCCCAACGATAAAATTTAAATAAAATAGAGACTTTAACCTAAGTTGATGATCAGTTTCAGCTAAAGCTTCTGAGACCTCATCTTTCTGAGACGGTCTGAAGTCTGTCTGTAATGATTGATCGTATTAATGTAATTCAGGTTTCTCATAATGAAATACAGGATTGATCCCGCTTTCAGATGATTAATTGCATTCAGGAGTCAAACTTACACTAAAGTAAATGTAAATATTTCTTTTAATTATTTATAGGGATACACGATCACTGAAATTCAATTTTCAGATAGTACACAAAATAATACATTATTCCGGATAATAATTTGTTTTTCAGTTTTTTATGTTTTTGAAGTGAAATTGTAGTGTGTACAACGTGATAGGATGAGCCTAAATTTGTACCGGATAAATAGACATTCTGAAAATCTTTATCCTTCTTCTTAAAAACTATTGATAATGGTTTCTAAGTACACTTTGGAAAGAAAAAATTTGTAACAAAACGTAAAAAAAGAAATGAAAAAAACTTTATTCGGGATATCATGTCTCATTATATCTGTCGGCATAAATGCCCAGATTGGAATGAATACTCAAAATCCCAAAGCTACCCTCGACGTGAAGGGTATTACGGCAGACGGAAGTAAACCGGAAGGTTTGTTAGCCCCGAGGTTAACGGGAAATGTCTTATTTGCAGCTTCAGCAACCACGCCTCCTCAGTATGGAAATGATCAGAATGGAGCGGTTGTATATGTAACACAGCCTGCGGATCTTGCTAATCTTACAGGGCAGACTATTCATGTGGATGCAGCAGGATATTATTATTTCGATGCAGTGCTTAATACCTGGATGAAATTCTCTTCAGGCCCCAATATATATACCAGTGACGGAACTCTTACAGGGCTTCGAAATATGAACATGAACAGCGGTTCGATGGCATTTACCAACGGTCGCGTTGGTGTTGGGGTTAATTCGGTAGATCCTTCTGCTCTTGTTCAAATGGAAAGTAATAACAGAGGATTTTTACCTCCAAGAATGACAAAAGTACAGATGAATGCTATTCCCAATCCGGCAGTAGGACTTGTGATTTACTGTACCGATTTTTTAAGCCCGGGGCAGGGTTGTCTTATGGTAAACGATTCTCTGGATCCGTCATCTCCGCTATGGGGCTCCATGTGCTCCTCTAATACCTCCGGACCAGGTATTATTGCTCCTAACGTAACAGATCTTAAATGTACCCAGAGAACGGTCTCAGGAAGTCTCTATAACGGAGTTCCGGTTTCAGGGGTTACGGTTTCAGTTCCCTATTCAGGAGGGAACGGCGGTGTCTATCTCGGCGCTCAGTTTAGCTCTTCGGTAATATCCGGAATGACGGCTAATCTCGCTAACGGGATACTTAATAATGGAGATGGTAATCTTGTTTTTACCATCTCAGGAACTCCTACCACCACAGGAACTGCTACCTTCACCATAGCCATCGCAGGACAATCTTGTAGCTTCCAGATTCCTGTAGGTACTCTTACGGCACATGTGGGAGGCTTAACTTGTAACTCAGCGTCATTCAGCCCTGCATTGATGGAGACAGGAACGAGTTATATCGGAACAATGAGTGTGCCTTATACCGATGGAAATGGCGTGGCCTATCCTCAGGGACCTATACAATCGGTAAACGGACTTAACTTCCGTCTTCGTGCAGGAACCCTTACCACATCCTCAGGTAATCTGATCTATGATATTTCCGGAACACCGACAGCAGCAACAACCATGACGATACCTGTTTCCTTTAATGGTTCTGCTTCATGTAACGTAAGTAAAGCAGTTACCCAAGGAACAACAGTGGTTATTGGTTCTGATACGTGGTCGCGCTATAATCTGGGAGCAGATACCAGCCTCGATCCGGATACGCCGGTTCAGGGAATCCACGGTAATTATTATCAGTGGGGAAGAATAAACCCTGTGGCTACTTCCAGTACGCCTCCAGGTGCAATAAGTGGCTGGGATTCAAGCTCTGCTGCTAATACAGCCTGGAGCAATACTACAAAAACAGCTAACGATCCTTGTCCGGCAGGATTCCGGGTGCCGACCAGAGAAAAATGGCAAGCTCTTGTTAATAATACCACACAGTCTGAGATAGGGACGTATAATTGGAATGATACCAATTTTGGAGCTGCTAAAGTATTTACAAGTGGTAATAACAAGCTTACATTCCCTATTGCAGGATTACGTCATGCATTACAGGGAGCATTAGCAGACAGAGGTTCTAGAGGTTTTTACTGGACGACAGCATTAGGCATATTAAAAAATTCTTACTTTATTGAAATGAGAAGTGATAAAATACTGTTTTTGGAATCTGCAAGAGCATTTGCGAAACCATTACGTTGTATCAAAGAATAATTAAAATAAGTCCGGTGGTTATATGACCACCGGATTTTATAAGACTTCTAATCTTTATAATATGGTATTTCTAACAAAAAGAACAATGCAGCTTTATTCCGTATTGATCTTGCATCACATAAGACCTCTATAAAATGAAAAAGATATTGATATTACTGTTGGGGATTTTCTATACGACCTTTAACAGTCAGGTCATTAGCATGAATTTTCCGCAATTTGCAGGTAAAAATTATGATTTTATTCTTTTTAGAGGAATAGAGACGGTTAAAATGCAGGGAACAGTACCTGCTGATGGAGTATTTACTCTTCGAATTCCCAAAGAATATGAACCTTATACGGGAATGTGCCGATGGCTGATTACCGGAACTTTGGAAGGCGGAGGCCTGGACATGTTGATTCCGGGACACGATTTTTCGGTGCTCTGTTATGAAAAAATACCTTCTGAGAATACTATTATTTATAAAAATAATGCAGAGATTGAGACGCTGAATGCCCTATTCAAAGAACAGAAACAGATTTTTGGAAAATATGATGCGATGCTTCATGCAACGGAAGCTTTTTCGGAAAAAGATCCGGTTTTTTCTGTCTTTAAAAAGGAGTATGAAAAGCAGATGAAGGATAATAATGTATTTCAGAAAAGAATAAACGAAAGATCAGATTATGCAGCTAAATTTCTTAGGATCGTCAATCTCTCCCGCGGAATCGGAACTGATATTAACGCGACCGAAGAGCAAAAAGCAAAAAATATAGCGGACTATATTTCTGCGGATCTGGACTGGAATGCCTTGTATACCTCAGGACATTGGGGCGGAATAATTTCTTCATGGTCTGATATTCATACCTTGGTTCTTAATGATCCCCAAAAATTTGCTGCTGAGGTGGAGCGTGTAGGAAATAAAATTTCTGATCCTACACAGTGCAGAGATTTTGCAGAAAATATGACTGCCGTTGTTAAAAGAAGTGAGAAAAATGAGTTTATAAACCTGGTGATTCCGGTAATAGAAAAGCTTAGGAAAGCTAAAAACTTGTGAATTAATCTTAATAAACATCAGGCGTGTTAAAAAATTTGATGTTTTTCAATACAATTCCGACTCAAAATAGGATCTTATAAAATATTTAAAAGAAAAACGGACAGTAAGGAAAGTCTGAAATAAATATTTAAATAAAATTTAAACCAATAAAAAAGGATCATGTAAGATATTCATATCATTTTAACATTTATATATTTTAAAAGCAGTGGGCATAAAGGGTTGACTCACTGCCAATGAATCTCTCCCTGGGAAATGACTTTTGTATCATTTAGTAGGGGGAATTCCTTGTTTAAACCATAAAGTGAAATCCTTGCCAGTCCGGAAGATTGATTCTGGATCAGGCATAAAACTTTGGGATTAGAGAAAGAGTTTAGATCTTTTGAAAATTAGAAATAAGAGTTTGATTTTATGTCCCGCAGATCTCACAGATTTTCCAGATAATATGATTGATTTATACCTGATCCGAAGTATCAAGTCCAAGAACTGCCATTAATGATATTTCAGATCCAAAAAAGACTGTCCGCGGACAGTCTTTTCTTATCTATATCTCTGAAATTAATTTACTTCAATTAATTTACTTCACCGAAATCTCATCCACAAAAAGATAAGCCTCGCCACCAGCTCCCTGATGCCACTCCGGAAGTTTCCCGAAATGATAGGCTTTTACTTTAATATATCTTGCTTCTGTAGGCAAAATTTCTGCTGCAAAATCCTTTAGCTGAATAGTTTCATCTTTAGGATCCAACGTATGATCCACTGTTTTCATAAGAATGAAATCTTTACCATTCATGGAGGCATAATATTCTACTTTTTTAGGGAGTAAGATCCATGCTTTACTGTCCTGAAGGAAGGTGGAAGACAGTTGCGAGATCTGCTGAGGAGACTGCATATCGATAATCGCTTCAAAAGTCTGTCCCTGATAGCCCAGCCATTCTCCTTTTCTCCAGTTTACATCCCCTTTAATTCCGTCGATCAAAGATAAATTTCCGCTCGCCGTATATTGTGGAGTTGCCTTGCTATTTACGGTAATCGCCCAATGATTTGGTCTTTTATTGAAATTCGCGGTTACCACTGAACTTTTTTCGCCACTCCTTTCCGCATATGCCGACACCTGAGTCGTTTTTGTGATGGTGAAAGGTTGTTTATATTGTTTAAATGTTTTTCTCACATTCGCATCGCCTTCATCCATCGTCATATAATAAATTTTATCATTCGGATTCAGCGGAGTGATGGTAACTTTCGTATTGATGTCAAAAATTCTTTCGGCAGCAATTACAGGGGAGGCCGTTAATTCATCGTAGGAATAATCTTTAAACGATTTTGTATTTTCAAAGCCTAACTTTCTAAGTTCATCTCTGCTTGTGTTTTTAGTGATAACTCTGGTGGTTCCGTCTTCCAGATGAATTTTCACTTCATCAAAATAAGGCTTTGTGGTCTGCCATTCCGGTAATCCCGGAGTGACGGAGTAAATTCCCATCGTGCTCAGAATATACCACGCACTCATTTGTCCGCAATCTTCATTTCCTATTAATCCATCGGGGGTATTTTTGTAGAAATTATCAAGGATATACTTAATTTTGGCATCTGTTTTTTCAGGTTTCCCAACATAATTATACAAATAAGCAATGTGGTGACTCGGCTCGTTTCCCTGGGCATATTGTCCCATTAAACCGGTGATATCCACCTGCTCACGCCCCGTTGTTTTATCCGGAGCAGCAAAAATAGCATCAATAAACTGTTCAAATTTTTCTTTTCCGCCATGCGCTGCAATCATTCCCGGAATATCCTGCTGAGCAGAGTAGGAGTAATGCCAGGAATTTCCTTCAGTATAATTGTTATTCACTTCTCTAGGATCAAAAGGTTCCAGCCAGTTTCCATTTTTCCGTGGCTGCATAAAACCATTCTGTGGATTGTATAAATTTTTCCAGTTTTGAGAACGCTTCATAAAATAGCGGTATTCTTCTTTTTTGCCTAAAATTTTCGCCATTTGAGCAATACACCAGTCATCATAAGCATATTCCACGGTTTTAGAAACACTTTCATGCTCATCATCAATGGCGATAAAATTATTCTGTTTATACGCATTCAAGCCAAAAATATCCAACATCGCTGAATTTTTAGAAGCCTGAAATGCCTTTTCATAATCGAAACCTGTAATTCCTTTAGCCATAGCATCTGCAATTACAGAAACGGCATGGTAGCCGATCATACATTCCGTTTCGTTGGAGGCCAGCTCCCATACCGGAAGTTTGCCGCCCTGCTCGTATTGTTTAATAAAAGTATTGATGAAATCTGCGGTTCTTTTACGGTCAATCAGCGTCATCAGAGGATGTGCACCTCTGAAGGTATCCCAAAGCGAGAAAACCGAATAATAATCAAAATCTTTGGCCATATAAAACTTATGGTCGCGGCCTCTGTATTTTCCGTCAACATCCATATTAATGTTCGGTTGTGTGAAAACATGATAGAGTGCCGTATAAAAGATGGTCATTTTATCTCTGTCGGAAGATTTAACCTCAATTTTCGACAATTCTTTGTTCCAGTCTGCCACGGCTTGTTTCTGAATGTCGGCAAAATTATCAGACTTTCCCTCAGCCAGCATATTTTTTCCGGCGCCTTCATAGCCTGTCGGAGAAATAGCGACCTTAACGCTTATTTTTTCTCCTTTTTTAACTGTTGTGGAAAGCGCCAACGCTAATTGCGTTCCGGTAAAAAGATTTTTTTCATCTTTCCCGTTCACTCTTTTTTTAGAAATTTTCAGTTGCTTAGAAAACTCAATCCTTGCATAAATATACTGATTGGTTGCCCAGGCCTCACTTCTCCGGAATACTTCAATGGTTCTGTCGTCGATTACTTTAACCTCTCCTTCCAGTAATTTATCTCGGTGGTTGAGGTCTAAAATAATATGGGCATTTCCTGCATTGTTGAATGTATATTCGTGATAGCCGACTCTTTTTGTGGTAGTCAGTTTTACATCGATATTGCTTTTATCCAGTTTAACGGAGTAAAATCCGGCCGTTGCCTTTTCGTTTTTATGCGAAAATTTAGAAGAATAATCTTTGCTGTCCAGACTTGGATTTCCCATCGTTGGCATCAGCATAATGTCTCCATAGTCTGAAACTCCCGTTCCGTTGAGGTGGGTATGAGAAAATCCGTAAATCACAGAATCCGAGTAATGATAACCGCTGCAGCCATCCCAGCTTCCGTCTATTCTGGTGTCGGGAGACAGCTGCACCATGCCGAAGGGAACAATGGCACCCGGAAAGGTATGGCCATGCCCGCCAGTTCCTATAAAAGGATTTACATATTGCGAATAATTTTGTGAAAATAAATTATGGGCAATAATTCCTAAAAGAACAACTAATATTTTTTTCATCATATCAAAAATTAAATTCCCCTAAAATACACCAAAATTTGGATTCACAAAAGAAAATATCTATCATTGCGTTTACTTATTCTAAATAGGTAAAAATTACGTAAATTTGTAAACAATTTATTTAGTTTATGTTGACGAAAGAAAAGGTACAAAATTTCCTTAAAGAGATAGAAGTCGATGACCTGGTAAGTAATTTTCAGGTGATGGGCAACGATGTATATATTGATATGACTGCTCATTCACCGGCGATGCACGAGAAAAAAAAGCTGGAAGCAGCCATGAAGCAGGCTTTTGCAAGTGAATTTGGTGAAGAGATTAATTTAAAATTGAAAATAGTTTCTCCTGAACCAAGCGAAATTCAGAAAAGCCAGATCAAAGGTAAACAGATTCCGGGGATTCAGAATATTATAGCCATTGCTTCCGGAAAAGGAGGGGTTGGGAAGTCTACCGTTTCTGCCAACCTGGCGGTAACACTGGCAAAAATGGGTTTCAAAGTAGGTTTATTGGATGCCGATATTTACGGTCCTTCTGTTCCTACAATGTTTGATACAGAAGGTGAAAAACCAATTTCTGTAGAGGTGAACGGTAAAAGTTTAATGAAACCTGTGGAAAATTATGGGGTAAAGATGCTTTCCATAGGATATTTCTCAGGAGCCAATCAGGCGGTTGTCTGGAGAGGGCCTATGGCTTCAAAGGCACTGAACCAGATGATCAGAGATGCAGCCTGGGGAGAATTGGATTTCTTATTGATTGATCTTCCTCCGGGAACTGGTGATATTCATTTATCCATTATTCAGGAAGTTCCGGTAACGGGCGCAGTAATCGTAAGTACACCTCAACACGTAGCTTTGGCAGATGTGAGAAAAGGGATTGCGATGTTCCAGATGGAAAGTATTAACATTCCGGTTCTTGGATTAGTGGAAAATATGGCGTACTTTACGCCGGAAGAATTGCCTGAAAATAAATATTATATCTTTGGAAATCAGGGAGCGCAGTATTTAGCCGATGATCTTGGAATCCCTGTATTGGGAGAGATTCCGTTAATCCAAAGTATCAGAGAAGCGGGAGATGTCGGAAGACCGGCAGCGTTGCAGGATGGTTCTAAAATTTCTGAGATCTATACAGATACTGCCCGTAAAATGGTGGAAAGCCTGATCGAAAGAAATAATAATCTTCCCCCGACGGAAGCCGTAAAAATTTCAACAATGGCGGGATGTTCGCCAAAAGCAAAATAATTATTTTTCAAAATCTGAAAAACCGAATTGAACTGAAAAAATATGGGAACAAACATAACACACGAAGATACAGTAACAAGAGTGATGGAAGCTTTGGAAAGCATTCGCCCGTTTTTGAACAAAGACGGCGGAGATATTGAGCTTATCGATGTGAAGGACAACTTGGTTTATGTAAAACTTTTAGGAAATTGTTCCGGGTGCTCACTTAATGTATCCACATTAAAATTAGGTGTTGAAAATACTATTAAACAACACGCTCCGGAAATAGAAAAAGTAGTAAGCGTGGAATAAAAATAACAACAGATATATTTTTAAGACAGGTTTTTTTGACCTGTCTTTTTTGTGAAATCTCATTCAATATCAAGCGAGGCCGTCTCCAATACATTCTTTTTGAGACTTTTTTTTGATTTGATGAATGATATAGCCGACTAGAAAAAGTATGATCTCACTATAGAAATAATTCTATGATCCGGTGAAACTTATTAATCTTATTTTTGTAAAAAATTTATTTACAATGCAATATGAGGTTTAAAAAATACTATTGAGGTTGTGTTGTTATTCCCAGTTAATATTCATTTTTTTTACGCTCTTCATCCTCGATTTATCGCACGAGTTGGGATGGGTAATTTTTAATTTAAACTTTTCTTGTAAAGCCTGAAAATGCTGAGAATTAAAGATTTTTAAAAGAAAACTGGGTATTGGTCTATATGTTGTATTGAAAGGTGATAATAATTTAGAAGATAAACTACCTTGTGTAAAAAAGATGTGAAGGTTTTTATGGATACTATTTAAAAAAACTAAAAACTATGAAAAATATACTCATTGCTGATGGTCTGTATGTAGTAAGAGCGGGTACGGCGGTATTGTTGGAAACCAAGTTACAATTTCCGTGTATGATTGATTTCGCTGAAAATTATTCCGAAACAAAAGAAAAAGTTTCTTCCAATACCTATGATCTTATTATTCTGGATACCGATATTCCCGGGAGTATTTTTAAATCGATGGTGAAAGACCTTAAAAAGAAGCAGAAAAACCTCAAAATCATGATTTTTTCCATTTATGATGAACATGTCGGCATTCAATATATAGAAGAAGGGGTGGAAGGATATCTTAACAAAGATGCTTCAGAATCCGAAATTCTCAAAAGTATTAACGCCATTTTTGATGAAGGCTATTATTATCCGTCTAAAATGATGAGTAAATTGCTGACTTCTAAAGAAAGTAATACCGTAGAAAAGCTTTCTAACAGAGAACTTCAGATCTTTAAACTCTTAGCCGAAGGACATGGTAATATCGAGATTTCAAATCATTTAGACCTTAAAACCTCAACAATCAGTACATATAAAAAGAAAATCTTCGAGAAGCTGCAGGTAAAAAATGTGGTGGATCTGGTAAGGATTTATGACGAAATGCATTAAACAATACAGAGTCCGGTGATTATTTTTCACCGGATTTTTATTTAAAGACTGTTTAATCAGGTGAATTTGTCTTTGTCTTTTAAAAATTAATAGAATATAATAGATCTTCGCGTTAAAAAAATTATGAGAGCCTTTGTGTTTTTCAAATAAAATTAACAAGCTCTACGTCTTTAACAGCTTAAAAATGTTTCAATTTTACTGGGTTCATTTTAACGCAAAGTTTTAATTTAAATAAAAAAAATACCTAAGTGAGCAAAGAAGAATCAACCAATTGATTTGATAAAGCGTATTTTCAAGCTTCCCGAAGCAATTCATTTGCCTTTGTCTTTTAAAAATCAATAAAAAGAAATACAATATTTGCGTTAAAAAATAGTAGGTATTTACAATTCAACATCATATACGCTAAAATATTTTTTAATTATAATTTTAGACGCTCTAAAATAAACCAAAGATCATAGTTGATGACAATCTGATATCATATAAAAAGCTCCGAAAATATCGGAGCTTCTGCATCAACTAAATAATATATTCTACTTTACAATAATTCTTTTCAGCTGTCCTTCATTGGTTTTCACAAGAAATACTCCTGTAGAAAGTCCCGAAGTATCTATTGTTAAAGCATTTTTCTGTTTTTTAATCAATTTTCCGGACATATCATACAATTCGTAATCCTGTGCTCTGTTGAAATAGAGTGTATTTCCTTTCGCTACAGGATTCGGGAACACATTAAAGGTCGATTTCTCCGTTTTTACCTCTCCGGTTGCCAAAGTGGGAGTGGCCACTTCGTACATCGACAATGTTCCGCTGATTTCGTTGGCTATAACAACATATCCTTTTCCGGTGGTTGCATTTTCCGGTGCGATATAGATAATTCCTTCCGGACCGTTATCTCCGCCATATGCGGAAGTGGAGCGTGTATTTTTATAGTCCGTGAATGTAGGATTGTTCGGATCAGTCACATTGTAAACCATTACCCCTCCGGTTCTTTCTATCGTGATAAAAGCATAGGTCTGCCCATTGATGTTTCCTAAGGTCACCCCTTCCGGCTCAGGACCTTTGGCGCGGCTTCTGCTTTTAATGGTGTTCGACTCGTTATCAGCATTGAAAATCAGCGGATGACTGGCGGCAATATATCTTTCGAACCTGTCGCCACTGTCATAAACGATTTGCTGGGTATCTGCATTGAAAATGGAGAACGAACGGGCTCCCAACGCTGCAATTTCTTCAAATTCTGAATCTCCGTCTGTGTTGCCTGTGGCATTAGAAACTCTTAATCTTCCTAAATTATGAGACGCTTTTAAGATCTGTGATTGTGGGAATAATGCGGGATCCAAAACATATCCGTTTGCGCCAACCGTCGTTCTTTCACTGAAGCCGGAAAGATCTTTTTCATCTCCTTCATTGGCCGTTACAATATAGTTGGTGCTCCCGACTTTATAATTCTGAACCGCATCAGGAGTATAATAGGCTTTTACAGGCCAGTTGGCGATTAAAACTTCACCATTATTATCAGAAGCATCAAAACCGTTTCCCGGAAGGCTCATGTCTTTTTTACCCAATCCCCAGACTCCACTGATGGTTTTTGAGGCTAAATTAACCTCCGCAATCGCATTATTCTCCTGAAGGGTGATCCAGGCTTTCTGGCTGTCGGCACTAATGGTAATATACTCAGGTTCCAAATCCTGAGAAAGCGTATTGTTGGTTCTTACTTTTCTTAAACCGGTCGCCGTTAATGCGTCCACCTGAGAATCAAACGCGTTGAAATTAAGCGTGGTCACATTATTTTGACTAAGACTGTTAATACCTCCCGAAATATCAATAATACTGATCGTTCCTTCGGGATCGATTGTGTATGCGTCATTCGGTTCTCCTTCATTGGCGGTTAAAACTTTTGTTCCGTTGGGAGAAAAAGCCACCATATCCGGTAAAGCACCCACTGTAACCTGTTTCAGGAAGTTTCCATTAATATCAAAGAAAACAACAGAACCGTTTTCCTGAGGGTTTGTATTGGGAGAAGCCGCTGCAATAATTCCGTTTTTCACAGCGATGCTTGTAATTCCGCCGTATGGAGCCATATTGATGGTGTTGATGACCGTCGGAGTATTCGGATTAGTGAAATCGATAATGTCAAAAACATCCGTTAGTGAACTGATGGTGAATAACCTCTGCGTTGAAGGATCATGAACTACAATTTCCGTTGAGCTGCTGTTGTTTCCGGAAGGATCAAAACTTCCGATATAATTTAACTGAATCTGGTGTGATGGAACAGGAGCCGGTTTGTCATTATCAATAATATAAACCGTGGAATTGCTGTCTCCGGAAATTGTTGCTCCGACAGGATTTTCAAGGCTTAATACAAAATATTCTGCCTGTTGTTCTTCTAAAGTATCATCAATAACAGGAATGTTTACCGTGTAACTTGTCGTTCCCGGAACAATAGTAATTGTCTGGCTCGTAAAAGTGAAGTCATTGTTGTCTGCCGTGCTGAAAGGAGCCGGTTTTGCCACTAAATTTACCGTTGCCGCAGATGGATTGGTTACATTAATTTTAAATGCTAAGGTCCCGGCATTTTCATCTACTTTAATAAAGTTTTTATCTAAAGAAATAGAAGTCCCGGCAGTCGTAAATAAGGTTGATGTTGCTGTTGTTACTGCATTATCACTGAAATCTTCCACCATATTCGGTTTTAAAGCCAGATAATAGACCTGATTAGGAACTAAACCTGATGTGGGAATAACCGTGATTGTATTATTAGAAAAAGCGGTTGTGAAGGGAATTGGTGTACCTGAAGCATTTCCCAAACGGAAATCCACAAGCGTTTGTGCATTAGAATCGTTAATCGGAGAGTTGTCTGCTAATCGTATATTTTCGTTGAAGGTAATGGTAGGATTTACTGTGGAAGAAGCATTATTCGTATTGTTTACGGGAAGATAGGCAACCGTTGGCGGAGTGGTGTCGATACCTCCGACTGCCGTAGCATCTACGGTAAAATTATCGAAACGGTTGTTTCCTACAGTACCATTATTCGCTCCTGCGGAAAATTCAACTTTAAGTTTGAAATTAGGATTGTTGGAAACTCCTGCAATGTTTGAAAAATCAAAGGTGATTAATTGCGGGTTGGCATCCATTGGATTTACCGTCTGATAGGTTTGAAAGGTGCTTCCATCCAAAGAGTAAGACCACGTTTGCGTTCCTGCTCCCGAACCGGATCTCCTTGTCGTAAATTTTACCAACACATTATTAAAGCCTGTAGTAGGTAAATTAAACTGCAAATTCCCGTTAATAGGGAAGTTGTATCGTAAATGCGTTCCTGCAGCATCCCCGTTTCTGGCGTTTAAATTTTCTGTGCTGAAGTTCTGCCCTGTTCCGTTCGCAAAATCTACTTCTGTTGTTCCGCTGGCTACGGCCGTCATAGAACCGTTTACCAGGGTTGATGTTGGCGTCATCATTGCGGTTGCAGAAGTATTATTATTAAAATTCCAGTAATGAATAAGGCTTGATTGCCCGAAAGCAGATCCCTGAAGGAATAAAGCAGCAATTACTGAACCTTTCAAAAGGTAGTTATGAGTCATTTTTACGTTATATTAAATTTATGCAAAAATGAACTTTCTATTTTGTAAGTATTTTAAGCGAATTTTAATTAATTCTTAATAATAAGGTGATGTTTGAGGATTTTAATGAAATTTAATCTTTTTTCGAAAAATGAAAATAGAAATAAAAAATTAGTCAATTATAGAAATATTGACTAAAATAATATTGATATACGGATTTATTTACCCGGATTGGCCAGATAAATAGAGTTTGAGGTTTTATCCAAAGGATGTTTTTGCAAATAAAAAAATCCCGAAATAGCACTCAAGACCAGCAAAACAAAAACTACCAGAACAATTCTTTTTAACATTTCTCTCATATCGCTAAATTTTTAATGTCCTTAATTTCCAAAACAGACGTTGGGTAGCCCTTTTGCACCGCGTTGATCATCGCTCGCCCGACTTCGTGTAAAGTTAATGATTTTGAAGGTAATATACGTGGAAAAATCCAAATAAGCGGCTTGAAAAACCATTTTATATTTTCCTGTCCCTCAACAGGTTTCATAAATCCCGGACGAAAATTATATTCACCTCTGAAACCCAGTTTTTTTAAGGTATTTTCTGTTTTCCCTTTTACTCTTGCCCACATCATTTTTCCACTTTCTGTTTTATCGGTACCCACTCCGGAAACATAGTTGAAAACCATATTCGGATTTTGGCTGAGAACTGCTTTTGCAAAGTGTAAGGTGGTATCGTAAGTAATTTTAGTATACTCTTCCTCCTTCATTCCTACGCTGCTGATTCCGGCACAAAAGAAAACGGCATCATAACCTTTAAGATTTTCATCATGAAGATCGATTTTCAGAAAATCAGGAATAATATATTCTTTCAATTTGGCATGCTTTTTTCCGGAAGTCTTCCTGCCGACACTTAAAATTTCCGAAACATTTGCATTTTCAAGGCATTCCATTAAAATACCTTCACCCACCATTCCTGTTGCTCCTGTAAGAATTACTTTAATTGAGTCCATTTCTTTATCGTTGTTAATCTTATTGACGTTTTGCATTTGTGTTTTACTTTATGTGGTAGCAAAAATTATACACTTTTTTCAAATTATGGCTAAAAGCCCGGCAACAAAGCAATCCGGGATTGATATTTTCCTGTGTAAATTTTGAAAGTTTAGGTGAATTTCAAGCGTTAAAATACCTTATTTCCCACATATTTATGGATTTTAAAAGATTTTAAAGAGGATACCGTTGATTTAATCTTATGCATTCACAAAATAATATCACGTACAAAATCTGAAACTCAGCAAAATTCATCACTATTTGTTCATTCGTGGCTTCAAAAAGCTGCATTATCCTTGAAAATCTGGGAAATAAAGGTCAAATTTCTATTTATATTTTTTTTAATTGACCTATTGATTTCAATTGAAAATTCCACAAATATCAATTCCCCTCCGATGGAGGGGTGTCAAAAATTTCAAAGAAATTTTTGACGGGGTGGTTTCACAAAGAGAATAAATAATAAATTTCACTTCCAGAACCAACCATAAAAAAACCGATCAAAGCGACCGGTTTTCTAAATTTTCTATAGGTTGAAAAATTACTTTTTATCCTGTAATTTGCTGTAAATATTATGAATTAATCCATCGGCAACAGATATTTTAGGAACAAAAATCCGGTTGATCTCAGACCATGACATAACATTATTATAAATTTTCAGAGCATGAACCAAAACATCCGCACGGTCTTCCCGGAGATTATACCGGGTCATTCGTTCATCTACGGAAAGAAGATCGAACTCTTTATGAACTTTTTTCAAATGAGTCAGTGACATCGGTTTCCCGTCTTTGGTTTTACTCATGGAAAAAACTTTGTTGATGTTCCCGCCGGATCCAATGGCAACAATCGGTTTTTTACTGTTGATATTTTTTCTGATTTCCTCTTTCATTTCCTGCCAGTTATTCGGTGTCACCAGGTTATTCAGCAATCGGATGGTACCGATATTGAAAGATTTTTCATATTTCATTTTACCGTTTTCATAGAAAGTAAGCTCGGTAGAACCACCGCCCACATCTACATATAAATAGGCAAATTCTTTATCAAGTCCCTCTGCAACATGGTTTTCGAAGACTAAAGAAGCCTCTTCGTCGCCGGAAATAATTTCAATGTCAATACCGGACGTTTTCTTTACTTCTTCAATAATGCTTTTTCCGTTGGCGGCATCGCGCATCGCACTCGTAGCGCAGGCTCTGTAATGGTCTACTTTATAAATCTTCATGAGGTCGCTGAAAATCTTCATAGAATCAATCACCATTTTTTCTCTTTCTTCGCCAATTTTTCCAAGGGTGAAAACATCCATCCCCAATCTTAAAGGAATCCTTAAAAGATTAAGCTTAATAAATTCCGGCTGTCTGTTATTTATTTTAACTTCATTGATTAAAAGTCTGGCTGCATTACTCCCAATGTCAATGGCTGCGATTTTCATTTTTTGTTCGTTTTACCTTTTAAATATTTATATGTCTCAATTTGAGAGCGACATTTTTCGTTGTCGTTGACGATGTATTCATTGCTCAGTTTTTTATCCAGAATACGCGCTTTTACATTATCGCTGAGCTGAATATTTAAGATGTCTTTGAGTTCTTTTTTCAGATTTTTATCTGTTATTTTAGCGGCTGCTTCAATTCTGTAATCCAGGTTTCTCGTCATCCAGTCGGCGGAAGAGATATACATGTCTTCAGCACCTTTGTTGTAGAAATACATCACTCTTGCGTGTTCCAGATATTCGTCGACAATGCTTATGGCTTTTATTTTTTCCTTAAACTCTTTCTGGTTTACGGCACAGTAGATTCCTCTCACGATCATTTTTACCACAACGCCTGCCGTTGCCGCATCGTATAATTTTTCGATCAAGGCCCTGTCGCTTACAGAATTGGCTTTAATAATCATCTCCGCCTTTCTTCCGGCTTTAGCCTCTTCAATCTCTTTATCGATATGGTGAACGATCTTTTCACGCATAAATTGTGGGCAAACTAATAAATTTTTACAAGTTTTCAAAACAGAAAGATAATCTTCTTTCGGTTTTTTTAATACATTAAAAACTTTATTAATATCTGCCATCACGCCGCGATCGGAAGTCATCACCAGGTGGTCACCATAGATTCTGGCTGTTTTTTCATTAAAATTTCCTGTGCTTACAAAACCATACTGAATGGTTTTATTTTGAGCTCTCTTTTTAATGATGCATAATTTGGCGTGAACTTTTTTCTCCGGAAGACCTATTAAAACGGTAATTCCTTCAGGTTCGAACATTTCTTTCCACTCCAGATTAGATTCTTCATCAAATCTTGCCTGAAGCTCCAGCATCACGGTGACTTCCTTACCGTTTCTGGCCGCATAGATTAATGCGTTGCTGATTTTGGAATTACTCGCCAAACGATAGGCCGTAATCTGAATGGATTTTACATCCGGATCCATCGCAGCTTCACGAAGAAGATCGATAACCGGATTGTATTTATGATAAGGAAAAGAAAGAAGTACATCCTGTTTTAAAATAACATCGGTCACCCTTTCGCCATGTTCAAAGGCTTGATGTGTGAAAGAAGTTCTTTCAACAGGGCGTTCATATTTTTCAAAAACATCAGGAAAATCCATGAAATGCTTGAAATTATGAATCTTTCCACCCGGGATAATGCTGTCTTTTTTTGTTAAATTCAATTTTCGGATCAGCAATTCTAACAATGCTTTATCCATATCTTTATCGAAAACAAAGCGCGTAGGTTTTCCTTTTCTTCGATTTTTTAGGCCTTTTTCAATTTTTTCAGCAAAATTGGTTCTAATGTCGTTATCGAGATCCATTTCTGCATCTTTCGTTACCTTAAAAGCATGTGCCGAAAACTCATCATACCCGAAATAAGAAAAGATATGCGGTAAATTGAAGGTAATTACATCTTCCAGAAGCATTACATTTTTCTCTTCGGGATCTTCTGTAGGAAGCAATACAAAACGGCCTACAAAGCGTGAGGGCATTTCTATGATGGCATAATTGCTGGAATATTGCCAGTCTTTTTTTCTCATGGCAACGCCCAGATAGAGACTTTTGTCTCTGTAGTAAGGCATGGGTGTGTTTTCGTGAAGTAAAATGGGGATTACATTAGCTTCTACTATTTCATCAAAATACGTTCTTACAAATTCTTTCTGTTTTGCCGTTAAATTTTTTGAATTTTTAATATAAACCTTATGCTCAGCCATTTCAGTCTGGATATTTTTCCAGGTTTTATCGAAATTCTGCTGCTGGCTGATCACAATATCATTGATTTTCTGAAGGATTTTAGAAGGCGGCTGATAAAATGATTCCGCGATTACTTTTTCCTTAAAATCCATTGCACGCTTTAATCCTGCCACCCGAACTCTGAAAAATTCATCTAAATTGTTGGAAAATATTCCCAAAAATCTGATTCTTAAATGCATAGGAACCTTTACGTCCATAGCCTCCTGTAAGACCCTCTCATTGAAGGCCAGCCAGGTAATATCTCTCGGATTAAAATGTAATGACATTCGTTCGTTTATATTTTATCAAAAGTAATGATTCATCGCATCTCACAGGACTTTTTAACATTAAGGTTTAATTAAATTTCCAAGGTTAAATTTCGAATGAGCGAATGAATTCTATAATTGATTAAAGTTATTAAAAATCAGTGAAAGAAGAAGAGCCTGAGCAAAAAAAATTAAAGTTTGTAAAGAATGTTTTTAATTTTAAGAATAGATCAGAACTGCAACTTTAATACCCACAAATTTGTTCTTCCGCAGAAATCATGATGATCGTCTTTCAGATAAATTTTAATTCAATGCACAGAGCCTTTCGGGAAGATAGGGCTGATGGTAATTTTTAAGTGACAGAATTGATGAAATCCGCTGCATCGGTTAAAAATGAATGACAAAAGTTCAGGGCCTGTAAAAATAAAGAGGAAGCTTATTTTAAACAGCATATTCATGGATTTTTAATGCAGAGTGAGTCCGTCATACGTTGGTTTACCGTATTGGATATGTCAATTTGTCATAAAAAATTGAATGGTATAAATATTGAGAAATACTGAATGTAAAATAATTTGAAAAATTAGAAAAAATATAAATATTATGAGTAAAATAATTGGAATTGACTTAGGAACAACGAACTCTTGCGTTGCTGTAATGGAGGGCAAAGATGCAGTTGTTATTCCTAACGCTGAAGGTAAAAGAACAACACCTTCTATTGTAGCATTTACAGAAGATGGAGAAAGAAAAGTAGGAGATCCTGCTAAAAGACAGGCTGTAACAAATCCAAAGAAAACGGTATACTCTATCAAAAGATTTATCGGAACTCACTTTAAAGAAGATGCTAAAGAAATTTCAAGAGTACCTTATGAAGTGGTTTCAGGACCAAACGATACTGTAAAAGTAAAAATCGACGACAGAGAATATACGCCACAGGAAATTTCTGCAATGACGCTTCAGAAAATGAAGAAAACGGCTGAAGATTATCTTGGTCAGGAAGTAACAAGAGCGGTAATTACTGTTCCGGCTTACTTTAATGATGCACAGAGACAAGCTACTAAAGAAGCCGGAGAAATCGCAGGTCTTAAAGTAGAAAGAATTATCAACGAGCCTACAGCAGCTGCTTTGGCTTACGGTATGGATAAAGCTCACAAAGATCAGAAAATTGCGGTTTATGATTTAGGTGGTGGTACTTTCGATATCTCTATCCTTGATTTAGGAGACGGTGTATTCGAAGTATTGTCTACAAACGGAGATACCCACTTAGGAGGTGATGACTTTGATGATGTAATCATCAACTGGATGGCAGACGAATTCAAAGCGGAAGAAGGAGTAGAATTAAAATCTGATGCTATCGCATTACAAAGATTGAAAGAAGCTGCTGAAAAAGCAAAAATTGAATTGTCTTCTTCTCCACAAACGGAAATCAACCTTCCCTATATTACTGCTACGGCTACAGGTCCTAAGCACTTAGTGAAAACTTTAACAAAAGCTAAATTCGAGCAGTTATCTGATTCTTTAGTAAGACGTTCTATGGAACCGGTTGCTAAAGCGTTGAAAGATGCAGGTTTATCAGTTTCTGATATCGATGAGGTAATTTTAGTAGGTGGTTCTACAAGAATCCCTATTATTCAGGAAGAAGTTGAGAAATTCTTCGGTAAAAAAGCTTCAAAAGGAGTAAATCCGGATGAGGTTGTAGCTATTGGTGCAGCGATTCAGGGTGGTGTATTGACAGGAGATGTAACAGACGTTCTTTTATTAGATGTTACACCACTTTCTTTAGGTATCGAAACAATGGGTTCTGTTTTCACAAAATTAATTGATGCGAACACAACGATCCCAACTAAAAAATCTGAAGTATTCTCTACAGCGTCTGACAATCAGCCTGCAGTAAGCATCAGAGTAGGACAGGGGGAAAGACCAATGTTCAACGATAACAAAGAAATCGGTAGATTTGATCTTACAGATATTCCACCGGCACAAAGAGGAGTTCCTCAGATCGAAGTAACTTTTGATATTGATGCTAACGGAATCTTGAGCGTTTCTGCTAAAGATAAAGGAACTGGTAAAGAACAATCTATTAAAATCCAAGCGTCTTCAGGTCTTTCTGACGAAGAAATCGAAAGAATGAAAAAAGAAGCTCAGGAAAATTCTGCTGCTGATAACAAGAGAAAAGAAGAAGTTGAAGTTTTCAACAAAGCTGACGGATTGATTTTCCAGACTGAAAAGCAGTTGAAAGAGTTTGGTGATAAATTATCTGCTGATAAAAAAGCAGCTATCGAAACAGCTCATACAGAATTGAAAGCAGCTTTCGAAGCTAAAAATGGAGATGATGTAAAAGCTAAAACAGAAGCTTTAGATGCAGCTTGGATGGCAGCTTCAGAAGAAATGTATGCACAAGGACAAGGTGCTGAAGGCGCCGATGCAGGAGCTCAGAATGCTGGAAATGCAGGAGGAGAAGATGTGCAGGATGCAGACTTCGAAGAGGTTAAGTAATCAGTGATGATCATCGATTAATATCGATTGAAATACATAAAAAAAGGCTGTAGACGTAATGTTTGCAGCGTTTTTTTGTTTTGGTATTTTTCAATTATAATTAATTTTAATCGATTTTTACATCTCAATTGTACCGCGGGCTATTTGGACTTAATGTACGTCTTATGCGCCTTATTTTATTTTAGAAGCCAAAAAACAGAGAATGTTAAGGATGTTATTTCAGAATGGGATTTAGTAAATTAAAAATACCAAGGGTATGCGAGCAGTGTTCAAAAACCTTTGAAGCGTAGATAGTTAAAAGTCTTTTTTGCTCTACGTCTTGTAACAATAAAGCATTAAAAGCAAGGAAGAAACTTGAAAAAGATAAAGTAGAAAAAGATACTCTTTTACAAAAATATAAGAACAAGATTGTCGAAGTTCAGAATAGAGAATTTATTTCAGTGGCTGAAGCTATTGTAATGTTTGAGCTTTCCAAGAGATACTTTATCTGTCAAAGGGTCGTAACCTACAAGATATCCTGATAATTCTCAAAACTGTCAAGAGAAGCTATTAAGCGGGTGAATTTATTTCTTGGTTCAGTAACATACGATACTATAATCCCTTTTCATCACAAACCGTAAAAAGCTAGTAATATGGTTAGGTGTTTCAATGGTGTCGCGGTGAAGCCATAATTTTAGGAAGGTATCCTGAACAATCGTGTCCACTACAAAATCATCCTTCAGCACCTGCCATCCCACCCCAGAAAAGGAGTCTTTTGTGGCGCAGATGAATGTGTTCAAGAGCGGTCGGATTGCCTTTTTTCAGAAGTTCGTATAACTGAAGATTGCTCAACTTTCTGGGCAAGGATTCTACTATTTTCATAAGCAGCGTATTTAGCTAAATTATTGCTGGAAGGAACTACTTATATCTAAAGAAGAATTCTACCTATTGATTGTATCCTATTTACTTAGTCTTGCGCAAAAATAAACGGCGTGGAACTCAACTTACTGCATTAGAGGCACTGGTATACCCGTGTACGATAAGTGAGCCCATGCTGCGGTAGTGGGTTAATTTACTTATCTTCCCGTACACATAAAAATTACCAGTTTTCTAGTCGAGAATCTTAGCAATAGCTTCTATATTTCTTTGAACTATTGCAAAGTTACTTTTAAAAGTAATTCTATCCAAATATAAGAATTTTTTAGCTTGTTACAAGTACTTGTAACAAAATTTGACAAAAAAATTACGCACTTTGTATAAAGTGCTAATAAATGGACATTTCAAAAGATGAAATTTTAAGGAAATTTGGAGAACACGTTAAAGATTTAAGAATTAAATCTGGACTTACGCAAGATGATGTTGTACTGAATAGCAGTAAAATTACTAAAGGCACGGTAAGCGACATAGAAAATGGGAAAAGAAATTTTGCCTTTACAACCTTAATCGATTTGGCTAAAGGTTTAAATGTGTCTCCTAAAGATTTGCTAAAATTTAAAATTGATTAGAAATTCTTAATAATTGTAATTTTCTATTTAATTTCTAGTGACCTGTCTTTTTTTTACTAATAAAGACTTCAACAAGCTCAACCTGACAATATTTAGATATTTTGGTTGGCATTCAAGATGTTATTCTGATCTTGTTTGAAGGTATATTTGAGAAACCACTACTAATTTTGATCCACCAGTATTAAAGTAGATTGGATGTAATGGAAGCTTCTTTCCAAAAAATTGTTTCAAAATTCAATGTAGTATAAATTGTGTCATCTTCCTTATTGAAGATACTTCGTAATGTAAAGAAAAGATTGATGATAATATATCTTATTATCTTATCATTTGATTGTTTTATATAGAATTGAATAATTAATAGTTCAAAAAATTTATTGTTTTCGATTAATAAGCAAATTCATATAAAAAAATAATATATTTGTATTAAACCATTGAAAACTATTAAAGTGCAACAAAATCAATCACATATTAATTCAAATACTAATTGATTTAGAATTGGAATATTTGAAGAACAAATATTCTAGCTAAGTTTGATGTCATTTGTTTACCTACTAATATGCATTTAGCATTGAAGATTTCATTATTCTAGTTTTCATCACGTTTTACATATACTATATAAAATTTTTTATAAAAATTGTAAAGATATATAGTGCTTTAATGCGTGCGGTTTTCCGTAATGCTACATAAAATAAATAATTTAATTTAACAGCTTCAATAAATGAAGTTGATACTTAATTGATAATATGTCAACTGAAGAAAAATTAACTCAAAAATACAAGTCTAAACTTGGTAAGCTTTTCGTAGGAGATTCGCTTGAATTATTAACGAATGATAAAAAATTATCCAAACTCAAAGGGAAAGTTAATCTTATAGTTACGTCACCACCATTTCCGCTAAATAATAAAAAACAATACGGTAACGAGAAAGGAGATGAGTATAAAGACTGGTTTATTAAGCTGGCACCAATATTTTCCGATCTTTTGACTGATGATGGTTCATTAGTTATAGAAATTGGAAATGCTTGGGAGCCAGAAAGACCGGTTCAATCGTTATTACATTTAGAATGTCTTTTAGGAATGGTTAAGCACCCCGAAGCTAATCTAAGATTAATCCAAGAATTTATTTGCTATAATCCTTCAAAATTGCCTTCACCAGCTCAATGGGTAACTGTAAATAGATTACGAACTGTGGACAGCTATACACACGTTTGGTGGATTGCCAAAAATGATTTCCCAAAAGCAGATAACAGCAAAGTATTACGTCCTTATAGTGACAGTATGAAGCAACTACTAAAACGGCAATCTTATAATTCAGGTAAACGTCCATCAGAACATCAAATAAGTGAAAAAGGATTTCTAAAAGATAATGGCGGAAGTATTTCTCATAACTTTTTTGAAATGGAGGCTCTGGATGAAAAAAGAGAAGTTAGATTACCTCATAGTGTATTGAGTTTTTCAAATACCAATTCTAATGGTTATTTTCTAAAAACTTGTAGAGATAAAGGCATTACGCCACACCCAGCTCGTATGTCTGGTGGATTGGTAAATTTCTTTATTCAATTTTTAACAGATGAAGAAGATTTGGTGCTTGATCCCTTTTCCGGAAGTAATACTACGGGATATTGTGCAGAAAAATTAAAGCGTAAATGGATATCATTTGAGATTAAAGAAGATTATATTGAACAAGCTATCATTAGATTTAGTGATCCCGATTTAAAATCACCACTAAAATAAAAACTACTATAACTATGGAAAACTTAAGAGATGAATTTGAAAAAATTGCTAAAACCGATATTTTTGAGGTTGGAAAAGACTCCACAAATTTTGTAGGTAATCCTTTTAAAATAGACTACGATAAAACAAGTCTATTAACATGTGATGACTGGAAATACAACGTTGGAGGTATTGCTCAAGGTTGTTTTCTGTTGGCATTCTATGAAAATGACTTTGGGGAGGAAACCGTACATGAAGCATTATTATTAAGAGCGTTAAGACCTTGTCCTATCCCAAGTGATAATAGCGTAATCAGTTCAAGGATTGAGTATTTTAAAGAAGAACTTAAAACAGCGGGGGAAAATAGACAAATTGATCAATTTACTAGGTTTGAATTCAGTTGCTCGGGTATGGAATGTTCTATACTTGGCACATTTTATAAAACTGCTGATGGAAAGGTAGAGTTTGGTGCAGATTTAGAAAATTTTTATTCTCCACATTTATACAAAGTTTATAAACCATCGGGTAAACACCTTCAATATATTGTAAATCTTAGGGATAATGATGGTCCATTAAAACCAGATTCTAATTTTCAAATAGGAACAATTCGCTACAGTTCAAGCAGAAAGAATTATTCCGAAAGTGCAAGTACAGATGAAAAAGTATATATGCACACGAAAGATATATTGGGAAAAAGAACAGCATTGTTTGGTATGACCAGAACCGGTAAATCAAACACCGTTAAAAAGTTAATTGAGGCTACCCAGGAACTTTCAACTAAAGCTATAACTAGTACTTCTACAGGTAGCTTTCAAGAAGATATTAACCCATATAATGAAAATGAAATTCCTAAAGAAAAAGTAGGTCAAATCATTTTTGACATTAATGGTGAATATGCAAATAAAAATCTACAGGATGGAACTGCAATTTTTGAGAAATATGAAAATGATGTTACTAGATATAGTGTGCTGGAAAAGACTGGATTTGAAGTGTTAAAGATTAATTTCTATAAAGATATCCCAGCTGGGCAAGAACTAATGCGTGGATATTTTAAGCAATTTGGAAAACAATCTGATTATGTTGAAGATTTCTTAGGAGTTAGTCTAGAAAAAAATGGAGATTTAAAAGGAGGAGAAAAAATCAGGTATGATAGAAAGTTAGCCGCTTACAAATGCTGTTTAAGTTTAGCAGGGTTTATTAAACCAACAAATAATAAACTTTTTTTTGATGGTCATAAAGATATTAATGGATTGGTTAAGGAAGGAGGTATTGATCCTAAAAATGGAATAACATATGATGAAGCAACTACTTGGTTTACTCAGGTATGGAAAAATTATGATGAATGGGAGTATTTAAAAAATTATGAACCCAAAAATGGAAAACAATGGGCAGATAATGATTTAAAAGCCATTTTAAGGTTTTTAACTCAGTATAGAAGTCCAGGAGAAAGAGGTCCTGTAAATAGTTTCATAAAATTACGCCCACTGATAAAATATCATACAACTTCTAATACAGATTTGTTTGAAGATAATATTTGCAAGCTTGTCAAAGAAGGGAAAATTGTAATTATCGATTTATCCCAAGGCGATCCTGAAATTCAAAATCTATATTCTGAAAAAATTTGTAGAGCAATTTTTAATTCATCAATGAAATTATTCATTGATGCTAAACCAAACAACTTTATCCAGTTCTACTTTGAGGAAGCACATAACCTTTTCCCAAAGAAAGATGATAAAGATTTAAGTCAAATTTATAATAGAATAGCAAAAGAAGGTGCTAAACTTAACTTGGGAATGGTGTACGCTACGCAGGAAGTTAGTTCAATTAGCTCAAACATTTTGAAAAATACACAGAACTGGTTTATAGCCCACTTAAATAATGAAGATGAAGTAAAAGAACTGCGTAAATTTTATGACTTTAGTGATTTCGCAGATGCTTTAATCAAGTTTAGTGCAAAGAATGATAAAGGATTTGTTCGAATGAAAACTTATTCCAATCCTTTTGTGGTTCCTGTGCAAATCGGACTTTTTAAATAACGGAATATGTCAAACGAATACACAAATAATAGTTTCGAACGAGGTAGCCGAATTTCTCATAGTTACATTATTAACGATGAGGAAGTAAAACAATATTTAAACAATTGTGAGATTCCTGTTGAAGCGGAAGATGTAGAGTTGAATGATGCTCTTAAGTATGATATTATTTATCCAGAGAAAAATACCATTGAATTTATTGTAGCTGTTGACGGAGAAAGCACAACCATTCCAGTTAAAAAGAGCTTTCCTTCTTCATTAATTACTTTCTTTCAGTTTGGTTCTCTTCTTATAAAAGGTTCCGATTTGGATGAGATGGAAAAGAAGCCGTTTGTATCACCTTCTGATATTAATAAACTGAAGAAGATAGAGCGAGAAAAATTTGTATTGCCTACAAAGAATGTTGCATTAAAAAAAGATATTGATTTTCGAACTACAGTTAGAGAAGCAATTCACGAATTTTTCAAAAAGAAGCATTCTGGTACAACATCTATTCTTGAAACATTATATTGGTTCATATTTGAGCAATATAACCCTTCTTCAACCAAGAGCAACTACAAACTTTCTCAGTGTCCTCATTGTGGAACTAATAACATTGTTTTAGAGAAGGACAAAATAGAATTTAAAAATTACTCCTGGACATGTACACACGATAAGTGTAATAAAGAAATATTAATTACTGATGTCTTCAGGTTATTTGAGAAAGTTGATAATGATGCTGGAGCGTCTGGCATTATTACCTATCTGGAAAGTGTTACAGAAAGCTTTTTTATGATTCATACTATCAAAAGTCTAATGGAAATTGAAGATGGTTTAGTAGATCGCTTTTTGCTTGTAAAAGATGGTCCTTTAAGTTTTGGTGGTGAAACAGCCAATATGCATAAACCAATGCAGGTTTTGCTTACATATCTTAACAAAAACAATAAGATTAATTTGATCGGAGTTGAAACTTCTGGGGCTTTTGTAGATCACGCAAGACAAATCAAAGATAAACTGAATCCGGGTCAGGTTTTTCTATTAAATAATGAGCATATATATACTTATATACAGGTAGGTAATCACAAAGAACAGCAGTATGGTAGTACTTCATATTACAGTGGGAAGTTTATTTATAAATCTTTCGATGAAAGAGTTTATGTCCTGACATTGCCCGTTGAAAATCATATAACATATTATAATCAGCCCGAATTCACTGATTTAAAGAATATTCAGGAAATACTTATGAATATTGATAAACTAAGATGTGATATTTATGAAAATGCGTTGATTCCTGTTGCTGTAGCCAATAAACTTATTTCGTTAACCAACCATCCGAGTTCAAATATATTAGAACGGTTTGCAAAAAAAACTATGGGAAGATGATTAAGATAGAAAAACCAAAAGCTCCCGACTTCTTACATTCTTCAACAGTTGATTTGGCTATTGAAAAAATGAACGAGTTTTTCGGATTACATAATAGAAACCAAAAAAGATATGATTGGCCATTTAATAATGAAATAGACAAAGAACTTAAGAAGTTTTTACATGAAGTATTTTATGGAAGGTGTGGATATTGTGAAACTAAAATCGATTCTCCTCATTTAGGTAACGTTGATAGATATAGACCCAATAATGGCGTAAGAGATAAAAATGAATATCATCAAGATTTGTATTGGTGGCTTACATTTGATTGGGGAAATTTAGTTTATTGTTGCAAAGAATGCAATCAATATAAAGCTAATTATTTTCCGATTAATGGAAAAAGGATGGTGGATAGAAAAATTAATGAGAATATGGAAATTCCACTCTTGCTAAATCCATACCAAGATAATCCAGAAGAACACATAACAATTGATGATGATTGTCATTTTGTTGGCCTCACTCTTAAGGGAGAGCAGACTATCAGTTTGCTAAGATTAAATCGAGAAAAGTTATTATTTGAGCGAGAGAAATTAAAAAATAAAATAGATTCTTTAATTTTATATTATATAGATCAAGGGAAAGACAGTTTGATGAACCCGAATGATTTTGGATTTTTATTTGCCTACATTGGTGATGAAATTGATTTTTATGAACCTCACATCTTTTTTGGTAGACAATATATTCAACAGCAAAGTAATAAAAAACGTTTTAAAAATATACTCAATAAATTCTTCCCAAACATAAAAGTTAACGAAAAAAAAGAAAATTCTACTATAAATATTGATTCTTCACCTTTAATAAGTAACGATTATTTTCCAATTGAATACATTGAAATTAAAAACTTTAGATCAATTGATAATCTACGAATTGATTTTCAAGAAGATGAATTAAATAAAAAGTCTTGGTTATTTTTGCTTGGAGAAAATGGAGTTGGAAAGAGTTCTATTCTGCAAGCAATTGCAATAGGCTTAAAATTAGACAAAAAATTTATCGAACCATTAGTTTCTACATTAGTTAAAAAGGGTAAGCGTACAGCCGAAATTAAAATTAAAGAAAGGAATAGTGAAAATATGATCCTAACTAAATTAATTCGTAAAACTAATTCGATTGAGCAATTCCCTATTGATGGCTTTAATTCCTATCTCATTGGTTACGGTTCATTGCGACTTTCAGCTGCTGACAGTGATACTAATTCTAAAAAAGATACCTCAAAAATAAGCTATCAAAATTTATTTAAATCAACTAAACCATTAAATGATGTCACTAAATGGTTGAGATCAATTCATAAAAATGATATTGATTTCTTTAATCGTATAGCTTTTTCTATAAAACAACTATTACCACACGATAAATCAGATACAGATCTTTTGATAAAAAATGGTGAAATAGTAATGGGAGGCTCCGAGACTCTGTTTGAAGAGCTAAGTGATGGTTATAGAAGTACTATTACTTTGGCTATTGATATTATGATGAAGCTTTCCGATGCTCAATCAGATATGAAGGTAATGTCAGGAATTGTATTAATTGATGAGCTTGGCAATCAATTGCATCCAAGATGGCAAATGAGGATTGTAAAACAACTAAGAGAAGTATTTCCCAACATTAATTTTATTGTTTCTACTCATCATCCGTTGTGTCTAAGAGGAGCAAGAAATAGCGAAATATTGTTACTTAAAAATATAGATAATCGAGTTATTATTAATACAGAATTACCAGATCCGGCTTCTTTAAGGGTAGATCAAATCTTAGCATCTGAATTTTTTGGATTAAACAGTCTTGTTGACCCTGAAATAGAAGCTTCGTTTAACAGATATTACGAGTTATTGGCTAAAAATGATGAAGTTAATCCAAGTGAGAAAGCAGAGATTGATCAATTAAGAGGATTTCTCAGAAATAAAAAACAATTAGGAAACTCTTTGAGAGATGAACTAATGTATACTGTACTGGACAGATTATTAGCCGAAAAAGTGGCATTTAATAAACAAACTTTGGATAGGAATAATTTAAAAGAAGAAGCTGTTCAAAGAGTAAAAGATGTATGGAAAAATCTAAATCTTGACTTGTATGATTAATATTAAAAGATTAGACAATCCGGATATACTGAAATTTGGTCAAAACCCTATAACTGACGGTGAGTTAGAAACCAAAGATGCAATTGTATTTTATAGTAACGTAGCGGATCACCTTGAAACTTTCAAAAAAACAGGGAAAAGGGGGGCAAAAACAAAAGAAAGTTATAATATATATAAAGACAAATCAGTAAGAAAGTTATTGATAAAAATGTTTCATGGTAAATGTGCTTATTGTGAAAGCAAAATAACAGCAATTTACAACGGAGATATAGAGCACTTCAGACCCAAAGGAGAAATTCATGAAGCAACTCCTAACAAACCCGGCTATTTTTGGTTGGCGGCAGAATGGGATAACTTATTATTTGCATGTCCTTTTTGTAATCAAACAAATACCCATGAGTTCAAAAATGGTAATGATATAGAAGAAGCTGTTTTTGGAAAACTTGATCAATTTCCTTTAGACTCTGAAGACAATCGATTAAATTATAATCATGGATTAATCTATTTTACAGACAAAGTAGCTTACCAAAAGGCATTTGATTTAGAAGAATCTGAAAGATTATTACTAAATCCATGTAAAGACGATAATATTCAAAAATATTTCAAGTTTGATGATGATGGAGCTATAATTACAAATGATAGTCTTACCGATTTCGAAGAAAAAAAAGCCCTGAAATCAATCATTACCTATGCTCTGCATAGGCTACCTTTAACCATTGCCCGAGAACAAAAAATTATTAAAATTAAAGCACAAATAAAGCGTGTTGAAAATGCAATAATTAATTACAATAAATATATGGATGTATCGGATTATGAAAGAGTAAGGTTTGAGAGTATTATGCGTGAAGAAATGAAAATACTAAAAAAATATAAAGACCCTGACCAAGAATATGCAGGCCTCGCAAGGTATATAATCGACAAATATTTTGATGATGCAAAATTTATTTAAATTATAGTAACTATTTTAATAATTTTCATATAAAATTCAGTAATGCAGACTTATCGACAAGATGTAAAAAATGAGGCTCGTGAAAAGCTAGTTAAGCACGCTGTTCAATCGCTGACAGATGAACGGGATAAAAGTTTTCTAGTTTCTCAAGAACATTTCATTAAAATAACAGACCATTTTAATGAAATGTTTTTCCAATTTCTTGGAAACAAAAATTTTGAATACATCAATCAATATAATTGGCTTTTTTCAAGTGAAAAAAATAATTGGTTAGAATTTTATAAAGAAAAGTGTAAACCCAAACTGGCTAGTGAATTGAAAGTATTATACCTTTCTGGACCAGAGCCTTATAACGATATTGAAATTTTATGTAATAATGGTATTATCCTTGAAAACATCTGGGCTATCGAATCGGATAAGAAAATATATAATGAGGCGCTAAAATCATTAATTGAAAATAGAATTCACATCAAACTACACCGTGGATCGTTGGCTGAATTTTTTGAATTAACAAATCATGAATTTGACATTGTGTATTTTGATGCTTGTACTCCAATTCTTTCTACACAACAATCACCACTTGAAATAATTAAGCAGCTTTTTGTAAATAAGAGACTAACGGGATTATCCACGTTTATTACCAATTTCGCAGAACCAAGTGATAATTATAATTGGGGCGATATACTAGCTACCTGGTTTGCAACAAAGGAATTTTATGAAGTCCCATCTGTAGATGATGAATTTGGAATGAGTCCATTAGAAAAATCATCTTCATTTCACTTATATAGTAGTTTTATAAATCAACATTTAGACTCTTATTATGATATTTTTTTAACACATTTTATTCCTACAATAGCATCGGAAATAATTCCAATGTGGCAATTATCTTCTTTAGGATCTGTTCAAAGCAATCACTTACTTAATGAGCAGTTGCTCCAAAAGGAATTAAAAATTATAAAATCAGATAAGATAAATACAGATAATTCTGATGAAATATTAAAAGAAATACCTCATTACATACTTTCGATTGATAACTATCCGCTATTAAATTGGGTTAGGTTAATAAACAATAATTTACCAAAAGATCATACTTTACGTCAATTTATTAATAGTACTCGGAAAAAGATGACCATGGAAGATGCTTTATATATAGGTAGTTTATTAAAACGCTTTGAAGAAGTAGATTCTGGTTTTAAAACTTTTATTCATAATATTTGTGGAGAAAGTCTAAAGGAAATAATTACTAAACTTGATTTCTTTGATAGAAATATGAATTTGACCTGTGACATACCAATGAAAAATTTATTAATTGAATTATTATTAGGTATCTATGGACATCCATATATTGCACATACAGGTAAAACAATGGGACTAAAATACAAGGCAAAAAGTACTTGGATGTACTCTAATGTATTTGTTTTTGACCAATGTAGATATCTGTATGATTTTCTACCAACTTTGGACTTATGGGAAAGCTTTTTTGAAAATATCTCACATCAAACAATTATTCGTGGATGCATAGACGAAATTCGACGTAATCATCTGCATCTCAATAATTCCCTTTTCAAATGGGGCTTTATCGAAGGTATATATGGAGAATTTACTCATTCTACGCTTTCAGAAAGAATTAATTTAAATATTGAAAATATTGATGTTTGATAAGGATATAATTATATCAAAACTAATAGGAAATTTGTTTGACACCCAAACAGAAGGAGAGCATATTACTGTGGCAGAGCTTAAAACAATTGATAAGAATGGATTGAAGGAAACCACTGATATCAATACCGCTTTAGTTTCGCCAAATTTAATTAGTAAAATAAAATCATCACAAGTTAATCCTTATGTAAATCTGTCTGGAGCACACTATAGAGAAGATTATGAATATAAACCTAAATTCTCATTATATCTTTCAAAATCTTCAGGGTTAAGTAAGGCAGAGCCTTTGGTTGTTTCTTGGTGCTCTGGTAATCATACCACATTCATGGTTGATCAGGGTTTTTTAAGTGCCTTTAAATTATCACCACGTTTGTTGGAAGACGAAATTCTATGGGATGATTTAAAAGAACCTGAATATGATATCGTAAAAATTAAACCTCTTTCTGAATATGATTTTCCAACATATTCTGACGCCTATGTAAAAATCAATAAAGATTATCTGCGGACTTATTTAGATTTCAGAAAGAAAATCGCTGTACAGATATTTACTATAAAACAAGATATTCCAATAGACGAAGAGGTATCCTTTTTACTCAATGGAAAAGACTATTTCACAGAAGAGGCCAAACAATTTCATATAGAAATTAAAAGATTTGATAACGCGGAGAATGTCCATTTAGAAATAAATGGGTTTAAAGTTTTATTAGAAAATAGTGAAAATAATGATGCAGAAGAAAAAGTTGTGGGGCATAATTGGAAAGGAATTGACGGATTGGTAACTGAGTGGCGAGCAAGACACGAAATGCCCTTTGAGTATGTATATGTTTCTGATAAAGTACTAGCAGTATATGAAACAGACGAAGATTATGAAGTTTATCCTTTGTCAGGTAGTGTTAGTTATAGAAATCAATGGGCAGTATCTCATTGTAATCGTGTCGGAAGAAATGCTATTAGAATTGAAATCAAAAAATTGTACGAGGGTAATAGATATAAAGTGATTGACTATTGGAATAAATTTTCGATCCACCCACTCGAAATTGTTGAAGGCGATAATATCGCTGAAAAAGCAAAAGCCTTGACGAAAAAGTTCTTTTTGTTTGGGCGAATATTTACAGGTTTATTTAACCATTTATTCGAACTTAATTATTCTGCAAAAGACTTAATTGGTTTAGATGAAGAATATGTTGAATATACAGGATGGTCAGAATTCTCTGAATTTAATGCTATCGCTCAACACGTAGATTTAAAGTCTTTTTCCAAAGAAAAATTTATATCCAGATGTAAAAAGCTATACATTTTATTGGGGGAAAATCTTCGAGAAAAACCTTTACGCAAGATTATAAATATGTTGGAATTTCCCGTTTCAATAACTAAAGAATTTAGAAGTATAAAATTGCTTGAATTGATTATAGCTTACCTGAAAATTGCAGAAGAAAGTGGCTTACACCCTGTCAACAATAAAGAAACAATTGTAGAAAGAGTCTTGGAGAATAAAAACTTTAATGCATTATTAGAGTTTTCAGCTGTGAATATCATCAGACAGTTGGATGCTCATAAAACTAATGATTCAAAAACAAAACTTCATAAAGCATTAACTGATTTGGGAATACAGCCTAATGCCATTTCGAATAATTATACGGACGTTATTTGGCAAGTTTACGACAGTATTGATGAGATGTTCGTGGGTTTGAATATGTTTCTTTCAAGTACTTACAACTTGAAATAGTTTGTAAGTAGTTCACCTAATTTCTTTGCTACATAATATTTTATATATTTTATAAAAATTGATTAAGCGGAGTGCAAAAATGAAAACAGAAACCCGAGATAATTCGCTTCCCAGTCCCATTGCTTTTGGACACGTCAGTTCTGAGCTGAAAAAACCTGATGAAATTTTAATTGTACAAGCCTTGGTTATCAGTGTTTTTAATTGTAATAAGTAGCATGGTAAATGGTCAAAGGGATAATGTTGGCACATATATTCTAAAATAATAATAAAAATCAGTATCTTATTTGTACCTTTAATTTATAATTAATTGATTTTCAGTACCTGTTATTTTCGAAGAAGAAAATAATCAGCAATGATCATCGATTAATATCGATCGAAATACATAAAAAAACGCTGTAAACATTACGTTTACAGCGTTTTTTTGTTTTGATATTTTTTATTAGTAGTTGATTTTAATCTGGTTTTTATTATGTCTTAAATGTACTAATGTATATTTTAAAATTTTAAAAATTGAATTATGGGCTTCAGTAATCTTAAAATACTGAAACTTATGTAAATTTTGTCAGAAGCCATTTGTGGCAAAGACAATTGTTAAAAGAAATAGAAGCAAAAAAGTACTGTTAGAAAACTCAGTTTGTAAAATTGATGACTTTCAAACACGGCCTTATATATCTGTGATTGAAGTGGAAATGCTTTTTGGAATTTCAAAAAACACAATGTGGAAGAAAGTACTATAAGAAAAATTAAAAGTAATAATACTTACAGAATTCCAGTTGAGATACTTTACAAAATTTGCAAAGCGAGAATCCTTTAATTAGACTTATATAAAAAATATCAATATTTTACATAAATTAATAGCCATTTTGAGATATTAAATTATTACAATATCTCAAAAAAATTAAATTAAAAAAAGGGAATAGCCACAACAATTAAATTATTGTGGCCATTAATCAATAAATAGTTTTAATTTTTAGAAATAAATTTTTTAATCGCTTCAGGTTTTGTTGGAGTAAATAAATTAACAAGATTTCCGTCAGGATCTCTAAATAAAAGAGAAATGTTTCCCCAAGGCATTAAAGTCGGCTTTTGAACTACATATGGTTCTAAAAAAGAGGCTAATCTCATATACTCTTTTTCTACGTCTTCGACCATAAATTCTATAATTGCCGTACGGTTTTGAGCAGCCTGTGCAACACTTTCACCACCAAAAAACTGAAGGGTATTAACACTTCCAATGGCTAAAGTAGCTGTTTTCGTGTTCAGTTCTGCAAAATCAGGAGTAATGCGTTTCAAAGTCAGGTTAGTAATGTGTTCATAAAATTTTACTAAGGCCTCTACATCGGTAGTGATGATTCTAATAGATAACAAATTCATATTATTAAATTTTCTTCAACAAAAGTAGAATGACTTTGCGACAACAGTCTGTCAGTAGTTTTCAATTTTTATAATTATAAAAGAAAATTACTATTATTTCTTTAATCTCAATTAATAGTCTGCTGATAATACTAAAATATAAATTATGATTTCATTGTAATACTGGTTTTTATATCAGAGTACTTTTATTAGATATTATAAATCATCATTTATAACATTGGAAAGCATTGGATGAATATTTCCTGATTCATAATGTATAGTATTCGAAAATATGATATTTCATAGAAAGGCAAAGATTAGACATAAATTCATTAGTTCCTCATAAAACTTTTACATTATTTTGATCGTACATGAGTTAAGTGATTTTTTTAATTAGATGCTTTAAAGCTTATATGAAATATAACCCTTCAACAATCAATAGCCTTGATATAATGAGGTATACTGAAAAGTATGCCGTGAAGATTTTTTGTCTTTTTATGTTAATGATTATGTCAAGTTGTAAAAAGTCCTCTCAAAGTAGAGAATATTATTATAAAGATATTGACATCCTTTTGAAAAAGGCCGATTATTACATTTTTAAGGATAATGATAAATCGATTACTTTTTCACTTGAAGCTGCTAAGATTTCCGAAAAGATAGATGATTCAGATAGGAAAGCCTTAGCCTATTATTTTTTAGCTAAAAATTATTCTTTTTTACAAAAGTTTGACAGTTGTCAAATTTTTCTGAAGAAAGGTTTGGCGGAAGAGAATTCACATTCAAATGATTTTACAAAAGCACTTCTCATTTCTGCCAGTGCAAATTATTACAGCAGAGTAGGTCTGTTGCAAGAACAATCTGAAGAGAACCATAAACTTCTACAGTTTCTTAAAAATAAAAAAGATCTCAATTCAACACTTATCTACTCAAATGCATTGATCAGCAAAGCAGATAATTTAACGGAACTGGCAGATTACAGATCTGCGCATTTTTTTGCCGATAAAGCATTGGCAATAGTAGATAGCATACCGAGAGAAAAGTACATGAGATCGCTGAATGTGATAAGAGGCAAACCTTTTATATATTATTATAAAGGAAAAATCTTTTTAGAGCAAGGTGATCTGGATGCTGCATTACCATTTATCGAGAAGGCTTACAGGTTCGCCAAGGAGGAAGATTACGGATATACATCTTTATTTCTGGAATCATACGGTGATTATTATATGATGAAGGAGAAATATGATGATGCAATAAAATGCTACGATCAGTCTATCAAAAATAAAATTAAGTTTCATCAGAGAACTGCATATCTAGACTACAAGATAAGTGAGGTTTTTCTTAAAGTTGGTAAAATAGATAGCGCTAATTTTCATTTGGCACGTTCATCAGATCAAAGAGATATTGATTTGAAGATGAATAATCGGGATTCTGCTAAGGCAGAATTATATCTCGACCAAAAAGAAGATCATATGGTAGAAAAGGAAAGTAATTCCAAAACATTTTTTTTTATAGCTATCATCATCGTTTTATTTATAATCGGTATTTTTTTCTATTTGGCAAATCGTAATGATAAAAGAGATCAGAGATTGAAGGATATCAATAACGCATCGAAATTCGAGAATCAAAAGAATGAAATTACCAGCCTGACATCAAAATTAAATGCTTCGGCTGATAATGAGCACAGAATTCATAATCAAATGATGGAGGTCAGTACTTTGGAGGCACAACCATTTAGTTCCTACGATGAGTTGATAGAATTAGGAAAACGTAACTCACCACAATTTTGGATCAGGTTTCAGGAAGTTTATCCGGAATACAGTAGAAAAATGCTTTCTGTAAATTCTTCTTTGAGAGCAACAGAATTAACTTTAAGCGCATATGTTTTTTTAGGTTTTACAAGTAAAGAAATTGCTAGTTACACATTTAAATCTCTAAAGACCATAGATAATAACAGATCTAATCTTAGAAAAAAGATAGATATTTCTAAAGAAATGGATCTCTCAGTTTGGCTAAGGAAGTTTATGTCTTGATGTTGAGAATAATTATACGTATAGTTTAATTTTTAACTTATTAAATATCAGTATTTTAATGCTTTTAAGAAGATGAATGGGGGTGTCTTTTTTTTATTTTATTTGAAACTTCTTATAAATTTAGGAGATAATCTTGTAAAAAATCAGGTACTGCATTATTAGTAAGAGTGGAAGCGTTTTCAGAGGTAATACTTGTAATTAATTTGCCAATTCATCATTTGAGAAGAACGTTTTTTTTTGTTAATGTAGTAATTATTAGCAATATGTAGCAGTGAGACTGGGAAACCATAAATAAAAGCTCTGATTTTACGATTGTCAATTTACCTTTTTTTTAGTTACAACAAAATTCTTCGTTATGACGAATCGCTTATCATATATATATTCTGACTTAGTAATTAAAAGCGCTGGAATTAACTTATAATTGAAAATAGCCTTGTGAAAATTTTTAACAATAAATACTAATTATTATGAAAGCTAAAATTACTTTACTATTTGTTCTGTACTCAATATTTACTCTGTCCCAAGTAGGTATAAATACAGCAAATCCACAAGGGATTTTCAATGTAGATGGGGCAAAAGATAATGCTCTGAGTGGTACACCATCTACAGCTCAGCAATTAAATGATTTTTCAATCAGCTCATCCGGAAAAGTAGGTATTGGTACCACCGTACCTTCAGCACGTCTGGAAATCAACAATGGATCAACAAATGGCGCCATAAAGATCGTTGATGGAACACAAGGGGTTAATAAAGTTTTGATGAGTGATGCAAATGGTCTTGGAACTTGGCAAGGTCTATCTTCTATTAAAAGTACGGTAACAGGAATATTTCCAAATCCTCAAGTATCAACTAACTCTGATGGAGGAGCTGCTCCAAAATACACAGGTGTTTACATTGACCTCGCACAAGGCAGATATGTAATTAATGCAGGCCTTACATTTTTTAATTACTCAGGTACAAGGTATTGGCTTCATCCATATTTGTCAACTTCCACAACATCTATTCAACAAGTTGGATTTGTTCATCAAGGTCCGGCTGGAGCCAATACCTCATATGCTGGTGTGATGTCGCAATCCGGAACCTCTGGTAACGACAATACTTTGAATTTTATTGTTGGCAGTTCTGTCATCAATGTAACCGCTAGTACTTTAAGGATTTATCTGTTAGTAGAAAACCGTCCATCAAATTTTTGGACATATCCTTCCGGAGCACAAGAAAATTTCCTATATGCTGTTCCTATCCAATAATTATTTTGGATTGATACTGTGAAATGATAATTTCAGCTATAAAAATTTTATAATGCCTTCCTCATTGCGGGAAAGATAATTTTTAAGTACTAATATTTTAAGAGATCTCTGTATCTTCTTTAAAATGTATTGCTATTTTTCAATCATAGAGCTATTTTGAATTGTATTAATTCTATCAGCTTTTCACAGAAAATATTGTGATGATTAATACTTTTGTGCATCTTTTGCTAAATTTATTTTATTGGCAGATAGTATCTTACAAATAATCGGGAGTTCAATGAGTAGTGGTAAATTATAATTTTCTTCTCATAATTTATTTCATTTGCAAAAAATATGACATCAAGTAATCATAGTTAAAGAATAAAATAATTTAAAAACACAAATGAGAAAAAAAGTCTCGTTAATGACATTGCTATTGATAAGATTGTTAGGCGAAGCACAAGTAGGAATTAACGCTACTGAACCAGGAGCGACATTGGATATTGTAGCTGAAAATACAGATGGAACAACAGCCGAAGGGGTAATAACATCAAGGTTAAAAGGATTATAATCGTGGCTGCAGAAACCTTGCAGAGCTAATAGTTTCCGCTAAAGCTGTTCCAAACACTGCGACAACAAAAACAATAATATAACATCAGCAGGACACTGCTATTTTGACGGAAATATCTGGAAAGATATGGGAAACAAAGCAAAACGACCGTGCTTAGTGTGAGTACAGAGATTGATCCCAGTATTGTAGGTTATGTCCCTGTCACAATATGAATTACCTAATAGGTTATAAATATTTAAGTCAATTATTTAAAACAAAAATCTACTAATGAATTTTAAGGAGATCAATATAGGCAAGCTGATTCATGAACGAAGTAAGGAATTAGAAGTTGACCATGAAAGAATTTGTAAATTTCTTGATTGTACCGAGGAAGAGATTACAAAGATGTATACTAGCGAGCACATAGATACAAGGTTTCTTCTAAGATGGAGCAAACTTTTAGAATATGATTTTTTTAGGATCTATTCCCAGCATTTGATTCTTTTTGCACCGTCAGGTAATACATCAAAATCTACTAAGCGAAATGGAAATAACTCCGGATTACCTGTATTTAGAAAGAACATATACACAAGAGAAGTAATCTTCTTTATTCTCGAGCTTATACAATCAAACGAAAAAAGCACTTTTCAGATCATAGATGAATATGGTATTCCTAAGAATACACTTTATAATTGGATTAAAAAATATGAAAATGAATTCAAGACCAGACTACCAAAAAATCTACAGTGATCTCATTTCCAGGAAATTCCCTGAGAAAAAAGAATTATGCTCGCACTTGCTCAAAAAGAAAATATTCTGCACACTCGATGTCATAAAAATTGAGAGAATAATTTGCAGTTTCAGGGATGAAACTAAATTCGTATTTGATCAAAAACATAAGTCTTATGATGAACAGACGATATTAGAAATCTTAAATTTTGGGAAAGTAAATGGATTGAGCAATATCAGATTGGCAGAACACTTCTTGTTAAGTAGAAATACCATCATGAAATGGAAAAAAATATATAAAGTATGATTTAATTTTTTTTACTTATCATCTTTGTAAACTGTAAATTCTAACGCATAGAAATCATTTGTCAGTATATATAAAAATAAAATGTATTGATTTTCAATTATTTATGTTTTTTAAGGAGATGATTGGGTAGTAAAATATGTGTCAATATTATTTTTATTTTACGTTCTTTGACCATACATAATTTTAAAGATATCTTGATTAGATATTGGTTTCAATTATGAAATTTAAAACACACAGATTCTAAAAACAAAACAAATGAAAAAGTATTACAAAATTCCTCTGATTGCCAATATCCTTTGCAATCTTATTTACACACAGCCATAAGAATTTCTAAACCTTATTTCTGAAATTAGGTTTGCCATTGCGAAAAGATTTGCTATAGATTTTACTTAGTCTATAGCTTTTCAGACCGTAATTAGTTATGGTATAATCTATGTCATTGTCCAATCTCTTTAAGAGGTAGATAGTATGATAGGTTTTTCCATTTTTCACCAATCTAATATCTTGAATTGTGTTGCTGATAAAATCTAGCAAATTTAACGCTTAAGATTATTGTTATCCGCTCATTAACATGAATTTAAACTAATTGAATATGAAAATTTATACTCTATTTATTTTCTGTCTTTATGGACATGTCTTTTCACAACAAAATCAAGTCGGAATCAATACCAGTAATCCGGATCCCAGCGCAATTCTGCATATCGAAAGTTTTACAGGAATTGAGGCGACTGCAACTGCAACAATATCAGGTAATGCTGTAAACGGTGTTTCAATTGTTAGTAGTGGTAGTGGCTACACCAGCCAGCCAACAATAAATTTTGTTGGGGGTGGAGCTATAACAAATGGTGGTCGGAAAGCCAAGGCTACTGCTGTTTTGTCAGGAGGACAAATTACAGGGATAACTATCAACGACGGCGGTAGTGGTTATACTATAGCACCAACAATTGTTATATCAGGCGGTAATAAAGGAATTTTACTTCCAAATCTAAATATTGTAAATGTGAACGATATATCATCACCTGTTCTATCGCCAGCAAATGGTCTTGTTGCCTATAATGGTGGCAATAATACTAACAGGAAGGCGGTTCACGTTTTTAACGGTACGGTAAATCAATGGCAAAGTGCCGTTTCTGTAGAAGATACCCCCAGAATTGCATATGTCAATTTTACAGGCAATTTAGCGCTTCTTGATAACACTGGGGCTGGTGGAAATGAATTATTACTAAGAAACCCCTTGCTTATTGCTCCAGTATCCAATATTAATGGTTTTAAGATTATTCAAAATAATTTATCAGGACAGAATAATTACTCACTTGTATTGCCGCAAGGTAACTATCTCATAGAGGTAAATCTAAACTTGAATGCACCTCCGGCAAATCCGTCTACTCAAGCTACAACTTTGGGATCTAGCCAGTATTATTCAATGGGATATTTTATAGATTTTTGGGATGATACCTATAATAATGCAACTGGCGTATTTACCTATGCGTCAACTTTAAAGCGAAAAGAAACTCCACTAATATCAAAGACTAACAGTAATCACTTGGCAACTTGGTCGTACTACTATTCTGTTCCCTCAAATGCTAATGCTAATATAATCGGCGCTCTGCGTTTGAATCTGGGTAGAATGCAGGGTACATCTTTCTATGATCTTGTTAATGTTATTTCTGCCGAATCTTACATTAGAATCTCTAAACTATAAAAGCGTACAAAATGAAAAAAAAATTGATATTTGTATTAATCGTTTTATCGTTCAATTACGTCTTTTCTCAAGTTGCTATCGGGAAAAGTACGGTCGATAATTCTGCAGTTCTGGAAATTTCGTCACTCAATAACAGAGGTGTGCTTCTACCTAGGGTAGATATTGCAGATGTGCTCAATAGCGCTCCTGTTTCATCCCCTGCTGAAGGACTGATAGTTTTCAATAAGGGTAATACGATCAGTGCCGGATTATATATCTGGCAAGGTAACAGATGGAATCAGATAGGAGATTCTTTTAATATGGTCAGTTATCTGATGCTTCAAAGAAATACTAATTAGTTGCTCCTTAAAATATAAATAATAGACTGATTAATACTATTTTAAATGTAAATATGTTTGTATTTACTTGCAAGATTATGTATCTTCAACCTTTAAAACCTTGCAAATATGTTGGGAAAAAATC
>Ga0308169_10000365_pt1 | contig 72521 bp, 65 predicted proteins | sample PhyBR1_2_FD_202139 | JGI IMG/M metagenome (GOLD analysis project Ga0308169, IMG submission 202139) | Phyllosphere microbial communities from UC Gill Tract Community Farm, Albany, California, United States - DLSLSB.R1 | ecosystem: Host-associated > Plants > Phyllosphere > Unclassified | place...
GGAAACGCCCGGTCACATTCCGAACCCGGAAGCTAAGCCTCTCAGCGCCGATGGTACTGCAAGGGGGACCTTGTGGGAGAGTAGGACGCCGCCGGACTTAACGTAGTAACACCAGGGAACCCCTGACTATTCATGGTCAGGGGTTTTCTGCGTTCACGGAGTTGTTCTGCGTCATCCACAGCGCAGGAAGGACGGGCGGGTGCCGCGGTAGGGTTGGCGGGTCATGACTGCGCCATTCACCACCGCCTCCGGCTCCGACATCCGCGTCCGCTTCTGCCCGAGCCCGACGGGGACCCCGCACGTGGGGCTCATCCGCACCGCCCTCTTCAACTGGGCCTACGCCCGCCACACCGGCGGCAAGCTCGTGTTCCGCATCGAGGACACCGACGCAGCCCGCGACAGCGAGGAGTCGTACGCGCAGATCCTCGACGCGCTCCGTTGGCTCCGGCTCGACTGGGACGAAGGCGTCGACGTCGGTGGCGAGCACGGACCGTACCGGCAGTCCGAGCGCACCGCGATCTACGACGACGTGATCGCGAAGCTCAAGGCGTCCGGACACATCTACGAGTCCTTCGTCACGCCGGACGAGATGGAAGCCCGCAACAAGGCAGCCGGTCGTGATCCCAAGCAGGGCTACGACAATCACGAGCGTGACCTCACCGACGCCGAGCGCCAGGCCTTCCGTGACGAGGGCCGCGAGCCGGCGCTCCGTCTGCGTGTGCCGGACCGCGACCTGAGCTTCGACGACCTGGTGCGCGGCGAGATCACGTTCAAGCAGGGCACCTTCCCGGACTTCGTGGTGGTCCGCCCGAACGGCAAGCCGCTCTACACGTTCACCAACCCGGTCGACGACGCCCTGATGGGGATCACCCACGTGCTCCGTGGTGAAGACCTGCTGTCGTCGACCCCGCGACAGATCGCCCTGTACGAGGCGCTGTACGAGATCGGCCTCGCGCCGTCCATCCCGGTGTTCGGACACCTGCCGTACGTGATGGGGGAGGGGAACAAGAAGCTCTCGAAGCGTGACCCCGAGTCGAACCTGTTCCACCACCGCGCCGCCGGCATGATCCCCGAGGGGCTCGTCAACTACCTGGCACTGCTCGGGTGGTCGATCGGCCCTGACCGCGACGTGTTCTCGATCGACGAGATGGTCGCGGCGTTCGACGTCACCGACGTCAACCCGAATCCGGCCCGCTTCGACCACAAGAAGGCCGAGGCGATCAACGGGGACCACATCCGGCTGCTCGCACCGGACGACTTCCGGTCGCGCCTGCTGCCGTACCTGACGGAGTTCGTCAGCGACCCGGCGACCCCGGAGCAGCTCGAGGTCCTGACGAAGGCCGCCCCGCTCGTCCAGGAGCGCATGCAGCTGCTCGGTGAGGCACCGGCGATGCTCGGGTTCTTGTTCACGGCCGACGCCGATCTGGTGGTCGAGGACGACGCGCTGGCATCGCTCAAGGGCGACACGGCGACCGTCCTGACGGCGGGCATCGCGGCGCTCGAGGGGGTGCAGGACTGGACCACCGAGTCGATCGAGGGTGCGCTCCGTGCGACCCTCATCGATGAGCTCGGCCTGAAGCCCCGCGTGGCCTTCGGCCCGTTGCGCGTCGCCGTGTCCGGGCGTCGGATCAGCCCGCCGCTGTTCGAGTCGATGGAGATCCTGGGCAAGGAGTCCACCCTGACCCGGCTCCGCGCCCTCGCGGCGCGCTGACCGACCGTGAGCAGCACCGAGCAGGCCGTGCCGTTCGTGCACGACGTGGCGGTCATCGGCGCCGGGCCGGCCGGCCTGAGCGCGGCGCTCAACCTGGTCCGGGCGAAGCGGACCGTGCTGCTCGTCGACGCGAACCGGCCCCGGAACGCCGCCACCCTGCGGTCGCACGGGTTCCTGACACGGGACGGCATCTCGCCGCTCGAGCTCCGGAAGCTCGGCCGGACCGAGGTCGAGGGCTACCCGGAAGCGACGGTCGTGCAGTCCGTCGTCGACCTGGTGGCTCCGGACCCTGACACGGACGCCTGGCGGGTGCACGGTTCGTGGCGCGGCACCGAGCTCGACGCCCGCGCCCGGACGGTCGTCGTCGCCACCGGGCTGCGTGAGGAGTTCCCGGCACTGCCGATGCTCCGCGCGTTCTACGGTACGGCGGTGCACAGCTGCGTCGAGTGCGATGCGTACGACAAGGCCGGGCAGCCGCTCGCGTTCATCTGCGAGACCGACGACGTGGTCGACCGCGCGCTGCTCATCGCGTCGTGGACGGACGACCTGATCGTCTACACGAACGGCATCGCGCCGATCGATGATGCTGGTCGCGCACGCTTGGCCGCGGCTGGCGTCGTCGTGGACGAGCGAGCCGTCGAGGACCTGGAGGGGGACCGCACCGGGATGACCGGCGTCCGGCTCGCCGACGGCCACGTCGAGCCACGCGCCGGCGGGTTCGTCCGCCCGGTCTGGCACGCGGACCTCGACTGGCTGCACACCAGCACGGGCACCGGCGCCGGCGCCGGCGAGAGCACCAGCGCCAGTGCGGGCACCAGGGCCAGCGCCGGTGGGAGCACGACGACGACCGCGGACGCCGACACGCCCGGGTCGCTCGGAGGCCTGCAGCGCGACCCGCAGGGACTCCTGGTGGTCGACCGGGTCGGCCGGACATCGGTCCCGGGGCTCTACGCCGTGGGAGACGTCACGCCGCCCGGCCCGGAACAGCTCATCGTCGCCGCCGGGCACGGAGCCGCGACCGCCGCTGCCGTGCACCGAGACCTGGTTGGTGGTCTCACGGACCTCCGGGATGCTGTACAGTAGTTGATCGTGCCCCGGGTGACCGGGCCAGAAGGCCGACAGGCCTTTTGGGGTATGGTGTAATTGGCAACACAGCGGTTTCTGGTACCGTCGTTCTTGGTTCGAGTCCAGGTACCCCAGCACTCGATGAACAGCCCCCGGGATATCCCGGGGGCTGTTCTCGTTCCGCGGGGCGGTTGCGCGGAACCGCACGATCCCCGAGCGATGAGCCACCGCGGCGCGAGAACTGCCCAGGGCGGTGGACCGATCGATCCGGATTCGCAGCCTCCGTGGCGGGCGCGGGCCGCGCCTCCAGGCCGGGTTGCGGTTCCCCGCACCCACCCGGCACCTGCTCGCGTGCGCGGGGAGCGCGGTCCTACGGTCGGAAGACCGTCGCGGGAGTCGTGGCGGTCCGCTGCCGAGCACCCGAGGTGTCATCGTGACCTCCGCCGACCCGCTGACGACCATCGATCCCTGGCACCACCCAGCCGCCGTCCCCGCAGCGGCCGACCACTCCGTGCTGGACCGCTGGGACCGCGTGGTGGCGCTCCGGGGCGACGCCGCCGCGCTCGCGGGGAACGGCCGTCCGTACACGTACGCCCAGGCGGACCGGGCGTCCCGCGCGCTGGCCGCAGTCCTGACCGTGACGCTCCGGCCCGACGACCACAGCGGCGCCGGCGTGGACGAGACCCCCGGCGGGGCGTCGAAGCCGGTCGGGCTGATGGCGGGACAGTCGACCGAGGCCGTGATCGGGATCCTGGCGCTGGTGCGTGCCGGACGGACCGTGGTGGTGCTCGACGACCACCTGCCCGCCGCACGGCTGGCGCACGTGGCCCGGCTCGCCGGAGTCGACGAGATCGTGGCCGACACCGAACGAGCGGCACCGGCCGCCGGTGTCGTCGCGGAGCGGGACGGCCGGGTGCACGCACTCGGCGAGCTGCTGGACGTGGGCGCACCCGGCGATGCCCCTGCGACGGACACCGCAACCGCACCCGGTGGTGCCCCCACGACGGACACCGCAGGCGCCCCCGGCGGGCGGGACCCCTTCGCGATCGTCTTCACCTCCGGCTCGACCGGCATGCCGAAGGGCGTCGTCCTGACGCACCGGCAGCAGATCGCCAACGCCGAGCAGGACGCCCTCGCCCTGGGCCTCGGCCCCGGCGACCGCCTCGGTGTGGTCCTGCCGCTGTCGTTCGCGGCCGGGCTGCTGTTCTCGTTCGACACACTGCTGTGCGGCGGCACGATCGTGCTGCTCGAGCCGCGTGACCTCGGTGTCGAACGGCTGCTCGGACGGTTCCGGGACGACGGCGTGAACGTGCTCGTCTGCACCCCGCACCTGCTGCGCTCGATCGTCGGGTCGCAGAACGCCCCCGGAGCGCACGGGACCGCAGCCGGGACCGCACCGGTGCTCGGCGGCCTGCGCTTCCTGATGACCACGGGCGAACCCGTCACCGGCGCCGACCTCGCCGCAGCCCGACCGCACCTGGACCCGGACACGCTGCTCCTGAACGCCTTCGGTTCGAGCGAGACGGCATGCGTCGCGTACTGCCCGGTGGCCCCGGGCGAGCCGGTGCCCGAGGGCGTGGTGCCCGCCGGGTGGCCACTGCCCGGCAAGACCGTGCTCGTGCTCCGTGAGGACGGCAGCCGGGCCGACCCGGGGGAGACCGGCGAGCTCGTCGTCGTCTCCGACGCCCTGACCGCGGGCTACTGGGGCGCGCCGGAGAAGACCGCCGAACGGGCCGGTCGCACCGGCGAGGCCGAGTCCGCCGTCGGCATCCCCGTCGGGACCCCGAGCTGGCGGCAGGGCGACCTGGCACGCGTCGACCCCGACGGCCGGCTCGTGCTCCTCGGCCGATCCGACGACGCCGTGAAGGTCCGCGGCTACCTGGTCGAACCGAGCGAGGTCGAGGCGGCGCTCCGCGCGGTCCCCGAGGTGCACGACGCGGTCGTGACGGCACAGGTCGATCCCGGTTCCGTCACCCGGCTCGTCGCCTACGTGGTCGGCCGGCCGGGGCAGCGCACCCCGGCACCGGGTGCGCTCCGACGGGCACTCCGCGACCGGCTGCCCGAGTACATGGTGCCGGCGTCGATCGTGCCGATGACCGAACTGCCGCGGAACGAGCGGGGCAAGGTCGACCGGGCCGGACTCCCCGGGGCGCCGAGCGTCGAGACCGAGATGGTCGAGGGTGAGTACGACCAGTGGGAGCTCGTCGTCGGGCAGATCTGGGCCGAGGTGCTCGGGCTCCGGGGCGTGCACCTGGACGAGGACTTCTCCGCGCTCGGCGGCGACTCGCTGTCCGCCGAGGAGATGCTCGCCGTCGTGCAGGACCGGCTCGGGGTCGACCTGCGCTCGTCCGACGTGCTCGAGCACCCGACGCTCCGCGCCTTCGCCCGCCGTGTGCGGAGCGGGACGAGCGCGCTGCCGAGGCACCCCGACGTCGTGAAGGTGTCCGAGGCGCGCGAGGGCGGCCGTCCGCCGGTGTTCTGCTTCGCGGGTGGCGGTGCCCTGGCGCTGACGTTCCTGCCGCTGTCGCGCCACCTGCCCGAGCACGACGTGTACGCGTTCCAGCAGCACGGGCTCGAACGCCGCGGGGTGCCGGACTGGACCATCGAGCGGAGCGCCCGCCGCTGGGTCGCCCTGATGCGCATCGTCCAGCCCCGGGGACCGTACGTGCTCGTCGGGCACTCGCTCGGCGGACTGGTCGCGCTGGAGATCGCCCGGCTGCTCACCGAGAGCGGCGAGCAGGTCGAGCACCTCGCGCTCCTCGACACGTACCTGCCGCGGACCGGGTCCGACACCGCTCGGCTGCACTTCGGTCGGCTCGAGCCGCGCGAGCACCGCAACCCCACCGTGCGGGCCGTGCGGCAGCGCGTGGACGGGGCACTCCGGCGCGTGCTGCCGTCCGGGACGTCGTGGGGCGACCACGTCGCCAAGCGCCTCCGGGCCTACACGGCCGGCGTCCTGCGTCACGGCGGCCAGCGACACTTCGACGCGTTCTTCGACCAGGCCGAGCTCGTGACCAGACGGCACCACCCGACGCCGTTCCACGGGCGCGCCACCTACGTGCTCGCCGACGCGAACCCCGACGCCGCCGGCTGGTCCGCGCTGCTGCGCGGGGAGACCGAGACGGTACGGATCGCCGCCGAGCACAGCTCGCTGCTGCGGGAACCGCACGTCGCCGACCTCGCGACGGCGCTGCGGGCCGCGTTCGCGACGGAGCACGCACCCCGGAGCTGAGCGGCTGCGCACCGGGTGCGGTGGTCGCGACCAGGAAGCGGACGGGAGGCGCGGGGCCGGCCGGCACCGCGCCTCCCGTCCGCTCGTGGCTCGTCCACCACCCGTCGGCCGCCGCGCCCGGCGGCCCACCTGCGCGAGCGTTGCGGGTTTCCGTATCCGCACCCGGGTGTCCGCAAGGGACCGCAGCGTGCATTGACCCTCCCGCCGGCCACGGCGATGGTTGGAACCGCGGGGGAGAGTACCCACTCACCCGCGGCAAGCCGGCGGCGTCGTACCCGCGTCCCGCTGCTCGACCGACGACGATCACCGTCGTCGAGGCGTCATCCGAGGACGCACCGCTCGTCTCGACGAGCCACCACCCGACAGCAACCCTGACCCGACAGGACCGCGCCATGCCCGTACGTACCGTCCGCCCTGCAGACCCGAGGGTCTCCGTCGTCATCCCGGCGCGGAACGAGGCCCGCAACCTCGAGATCATCCTCCCGAAGCTCCCGCCCGTGTACGAGGTGATCCTGGTCGACGGCAACTCCGTCGACGACACGATCGCCACGGCCCAGCGGGTCATGCCCGGCATCCGCGTCGTGCACCAGACGCGCAAGGGCAAGGGCAACGCCCTGGCGTGCGGGTTCGAGGCCGTCACCGGCGACGTCGTCGTGATGTTCGACGCCGACTGCTCCGCGGACCCCGACGAGATCCCTCGGTTCGTCCAGGCACTCGTCGAGGGCGCCGACGTCGCGAAGGGCACCCGGTACTCGCTCGGCGGTGGCAGCGACGACATCACGATCGTCCGCAACATGGGCAACCGCGGCCTGAACCTGCTCTGCAACGTCATCCTCGGCACCCGCTACAGCGACCTCTGCTACGGCTACAACGCCTTCTGGGCCGACGTGCTGCCGGAGATCGGTCTGCTGTCGTCCGACCTGCCGAAGCCGGCCGACGGCTCGATGCTGTGGGGCGACGGGTTCGAGATCGAGACCGTCCTCACCTGCCGCTGGTCGGCCGCCGAACTCGCGATCACCGAGGTGCCGAGCCACGAGAAGCTCCGCGTGCACGGTTCCAGCAACCTGAACGCCGTGACCGACGGCATCCGCGTGCTGAAGTCGATCATGCACGAGCGCCGTCGCGCCGCCATCGGCCGTGCCGAGGTCCGCCGGGCGGCGATGAGCGTCGTGCCGCCGGCCCAGCAGCTCGTTGCCGGGCACGCTCCGGTGCACGCCGCCGGGCACGCTCCGGTGCACGCCGCCGGGCACGCTCCGGTGCACGCCGCCGGGCACGCTCCGGTCGGCACCCCCGTCGCCGCGACCGCCGGCATCCTCGAAGAGGACGTCGCGTGACGAGCGTCGCGGTCGTCATCTGCGCCTACACCCAGCAGCGCTGGGGCGACCTGCAGGACAGCGTCGAGTCGGCCAGGCGTCAGCCCGAGGCGCCCGAGGTCGTCGTCGTGATCGACCACGAGCCCGAGCTCCTGCTGCGCGCCGCGGCCCGCTGGCCCGGACTCCGCGTCGTCCCGAACACCGAGGACCGCGGGCTGTCCGGTGCCCGGAACACGGGCGTCGCCCTGACGGACGCCGACGTCGTCGCGTTCCTGGACGACGACGCCACGGCGGACCCGGACTGGCTCGGGCACATGCTCACCGCGCTCGAGGACCCCGAGGTCGTCGGCGTCGGGGGCCGCGCCACCCCGACCTGGCCGACCGCCACCGGCGCCGGCCCGTACGCCGACGAGCTGCTCTGGATCGTCGGCTGCTCGTACCGCGGCCTGCCGGAGACCCCCGGCGACGTCCGCAACGTGATCGGCTCGAGCATGGCCTTCCGCCGCGACGCGATCCTGCTCGCGGGCGGGTTCCGCTCCGGCATCGGTCGGGTCGGCAACCAGCCGCTCGGGTGCGAGGAGACCGAGCTCTGCATCCGCATCGCCCAGGCCCGTCCGGGTGCGCGGATCCGCCACGAACCGCGGTCGAACGTGTCGCACCGGGTCTCACCGGACCGTGTCACCATGCGGTACCTGCGTCGTCGCAGCTACTACGAGGGCATCTCGAAGGCCGTCCTGAGCCGCCGGGTCGGCACGGGGGACTCACTCGCCAGCGAGTCGACCTACCTGACCCGTGTGATCCCGGGCGCCGTGCTGCGGGAACTCCGACAGGTCGGTCGTGGCGGAGGCCTGCGGGCGTACGCCATCGCGCTCTCCGTCGTCTCGACGGTCGCGGGCTACGCCGTCGGCCGGGTCCTCGGCACCCTCGTCGTGCGGACCCCGCCCGCACCCGCCCCGCTCCCGCAGACGGTGGGGACGCCGTGACCCGCGCGACCCTGGCGATGGTCCTCTCGCCGATCGTGAGCGGACCGCTCGTCCCCACGTGGGACGGCGCGCTCTGGATCGGCGAGGTGGACCGGGCCGACGTGCACGCGTCGAGCCACCGGGACGTCATCGCCCTGCAGGGATCGGCCGGGTACGGGCGTGCCCGGCTGCTCGTCCGCGACCGCGGTGAGCCGCTCGGCTTCGTCGAGACCGAGATCACCGAACGCCGTCGCATCGGCGGCACGATCGACGTCCGTGCGCTGCAGCGCGCGATCCGGCCCATGCCGGCCCCCGAGCGTCGGCCGGCAGCAGGTCTGGTGCTGCCGTCCGTCACCGTGGTGCTCTGCACGGACGGCGCCGCCGGCACGACCATGCGCTCGGTGCTGGCGAACCGGCACCCCGACTTCGACGTCGTGGTCGTCTCCCGCGGTGCCGACGGCGAGGGCGTGGCGACGGTCGACATCGGCGGACGCCGGGTCACCACCATCGCCGCGCCGGGTGAGGGGCTCGCTGCCGCGCGGAACGCCGGTCTGCTCGCCGCCTCGGGCGAGGTCGTCGCGTTCGTCGACGAAGGCGCCGTCGTCGACGGTGACTGGGTCGACGCCGTCGCCCGTGCCTTCGCGGCCGCTGACGACGTGGACTGCGTCACCGGTCTCGTGCCGAGTGCGGAACTCCGCACCCCGGCACAGCGCTGGCACGACGCCCACACCCCGGGGGCGCGCACCGTCCGTCGTCGGGTGTTCCGGCTCGACGACGCGGTGGACGACCTGCCGCTGCACCCCTTCGCCGCCGCCGCGTACGGCACCGGCGCGAACCTCGCCGTCCGCCGTGCGGCCGCGCTCCGGATCGGTGGGTTCGACACCGCCTTCGGTCCCGGCACCAGCGTCGGTGGCGGCGACGACCTCGACCTCTTCACACGACTGCTGTTCGCCGGATCCGCGATCGCCGTCGAACCGGCCGCCATCGCGTGGCAGCGATCGGCGGACGACGTCGCGTCGCTCCGCGCGGCCGCCGCTGCCCACGGCCACGGACTCGGAGCCTGGATGACCAAGAACGCCTTCGACCGCGACACCTTCACCGCTTCGGTGGACGCGGCCCCCGAGGCGATCAACGCCTTCGCCCGGCTCGGTCTCGAACAGGGCGACCGTGCGTCGGACGTCGCCGGGGACACCCGCACGGACCGGGCCCGCGCGACGGACCCGGTCGACGCGGAGTTCGCCGCGACCGAACGGCGGCTGCGGGGCGTCGAACGACGGTCGGTGCTCACCGCACCCGTCCTGGCGCTCGTCGAACGCCTGCGGGGTGGCGGCACCATCGACCGCACCGCACGCGGTCGTCACGAGCTCCGGCACGGCCTGGCCGGTACCCGCTCGGGCCGCCCGGTGGTGGCGGACGCCATGGGGCCGCTCACCCGCCTGAGCGCCGCGGGGCTCGTCACCGCGACGCTGCTCGTCGCGGTCGTCGGCGCCGTCGGTGACCTGCCGGTGTTGCGGGGGAGCGCGATCGGCGTCTTCCTGTTCGCGCTGCTCGGTGTCGCACCGCTCCTGCTCGTCCGTCCGATGCCGCTCGCCCGGTTCAGCGTCTTCGCCGTCACGGCGTCGCTGGTCGGCACGATCGCGATCGGCTACACGATGGCGACGTTCCGGATCTGGGAACCGACGGTGCCGTTCGTCGGGGTCGTCGTGCTCACCGCCCTCGCCCTGGCGATCGCGGTGCCGCGGGACCTCGCCGAACTCCGGCGCGCCCGCCTGCTGCCCACCGACGGTGCCGCACCGGCGCGCCGGTGGTCACCGACGCACACCGTGACCGCCGCTTCCGTGGCCGGTCTGCTCGTCATCGTCGTCGCCGCGCTGACCCACGTCGGCGATCCGGTGCCCGACGGCCTGTTCGGATCGCTGGGCCCCGGCCTGGTGATCGGCCTCGCGATCGTCGTCGCGGCCGCCGTCGTCGCCGTGGTGCGCGGCCGCGGACTCGCGGTCCCCGTCGTGGTGCTCGGTGGGAGCATCCAGCTCGCCCAGGCGATCACCTACGGCATGCCGACCGTGATGGCGGCCGCCCGGCACATCGGGGTCCTGGAGTACATCCGACGCTGGGGCGGGACGAACCCCACGGCCGACATCTTCCAGACGTGGTCCGGCCTGTTCGCTGGTGGCGCCTGGGTCGCGGACGTCGGCGGCATCGACAACGCCATGACCATCGCCGCGTGGGTCCCCGTCCTGCTCGCCTTCAGCACGACGATCGCGGTCGGTGTCCTGGCCGCCAACTGGCTGCCGGGCAACCGTCGTCCGTGGATCGCCGCGTTCCTGACGGCGATGACCGGTTCGCTCAACACGACGTACTTCTCGCCCCAGTCCGTCGGCATCCTGATGTCCCTGGTGATCCTGGTGCTCGCCGTCGGCCCGCTGCGCCGGACCGCCGTGACCACCGACGACGGCCTGCGGACCACCGTGCTCCGTCCACGCCGTGTCGGCCTGTCCCGGATCATCGCGATCACGGCGATCGGCATCGTGCTCGTCGTGACCCACCAGATCTCGCCCTACCTGACGGTCGCGGCGCTCGTGACCCTCGTCGTGTTCCGGTTGCTCCGCCCCTGGTGGCTGCCCGTCGTCGTGCTCGTGCCGGCGATCGGGTTCGCGATGCTGAACGGCGACGTGCTCGGCAAGTTCCTGTCCCTGGCGGCGGTCGGCAAGGTGCTCGACAACGTGCAGCCGCCGTCGCACGACATGACGGTGCTGCCGAAACCGCTCGTCACCCGGCTCGCGTTCGACGTGCCGGCCGTGGCACTCATCGTGCTCGGCCTCGTGGCGGTGCTCACCGTGCTCATGCGTCGTGACCGCGTGCACTGGGGCCTGCTCACCGCCGCCGCGAGCCCGATCTCGTTGCTCGTCGCGACGAACTACGGCCAGGAGGGCATCTTCCGGGTCGTGCTGTTCGCGACACCATGGATCGCGATCCTGGCGGCCGGCCTGCCCAGGCCGAGCGGCCGCTTCGCGTGGGCCGGTGAGCTGCTCGAGCGCACCTTCCGACCGACGGCGGTCACGGCCGTCTTCGCCGCCGCCGCCGTGGCCGCGATGGTCGCCGTCGGCGCCTTCGGCCAGACCGCCCTCGACTGGAACCGCGTGCCCCCGCGCAGCCAGTCCGCCGCGACGCAGTTCTACGACGCCACCGCCCCGAAGGGTTCCGTCATGCTGCTGACCGGTTCGGCGAACGCCGTCCCCAGCAACACCGGGTCGCGCTACTTCGACGTGGGCTGGTTGTCCCGCGAGGTGCTCGGCGACTACCCGGGACCCCGGGGCTACGACGCCGTCGACGACGTCTCCGAGATGACCCGTTCGCTGGTGCTCGAGTGGCCGGCCACGCAGTACTACGCCATGGTCGCGGAGCCGTTCGGCGCGTACGACGAGCGCTACGGGTACCAGACCGAGGTCGACTACCAGCGGGTCCGGGCAGCCATGGCCGACTCGCCGTACTGGAAGCGTGTGTGGGGCTCCGGCACCACGACGGTCTACCGGATCACCCAGGCGGGCCTCGCGCATGCCGCGGACTGACCGTCGGCGGACCGGGCGGGCGTGGCGCATCGGTGCCGCGTCCGCCGCGGCGGTCCTCGCGCTGGTGGCGCTCGCCGCCCCGGCCCTCGACGCGACGCGTGCTGCGGCCTCGGCATCGACGCCGACCAGCCGTTCCGAGGGCGGTGGTCCGGCGGTGCCCGGCCCGGCCGGTGTCGACTGCAGCGCCGGTCGTGTCCTCACCCTGGTGGCGCACGCCGACGACGACCTGCTGTTCTCCGGCACCGAACTCCGTGCGGACGTCGACGCGGGCAAGTGCGTCCGCTCCGTGGTCGTCACCGCTGGCGACGCCGGCAAGCCCGCCTGGTACTGGCAGGCGCGTCAGGACGGGCTGATGGCGTCCTACGCCGAGATCGCCGGCGTCGACCCGGTCTGGACGACCGGACAGGCCACCGTCGCGGGACGCACACTGCACACCGAGACCCTGGCCACCGACCCGGCGCTCAGCCTGGTGTTCCTCCAGCTGCCGGACGGCGACGTCGACGGTTCGGGCTTCGCGGCCGACGACGACGAGAGCCTCGAGAAGCTGTACCAGGGCCACATCCCGACGATCCACACCGTCGCTGACGCGTCGCAGCCGGCGTCGTACTCCCTCGCCGACCTGCGCGCGACCGTCGGCGGACTGTTCACCGACTACGCGCCCACCGAGGTCCACACCCTCGACCACGGCGGGTCCTACGGTGACGGCGACCACAGTGACCACCACACCGTCGCCTACCTGGCCGCCGAGGCCCAGGCCGCGTCGGCGACGTCCCACACCTTCACGGGGTACCTCGGCTACCCGATCGCGGACCGACCCTCGAACCTGACGGCGGCACAGACCGCGGCCAAGTCGGCGGCGTTCTTCGCCTACGCGGCGCACGACGGGGAGACCTGCGCGTCGACCTCGGCGTGCGCGTCCCGCCCCGAGGGCTCCTGGCTGAGCCGGCAGTACACCGTCGGGTCGTCCACCGAACCGCCGACGGACCCGCTGCCCGAGCACGGCACCGACGTCACCTCCGGCGCATCGGTCACGGCGAGCGCCGAGAACCCGGCCGACGGCCAGACCGCCGCCAAGGCCGTCGACGGCGTCGTCAGCGGCTACCCGGACGCCCCGACGGCCGAGTGGGCTGCCCCGTGGGGCGGCGTCGGGACGTGGATCCAGCTCGACTGGGCCGCGGGTACCACGTTGCACGAGGTCGACCTCGCCGACCGGCCGAACGGGGACGACCGGGTCACCGGCGGCACGCTGACCTTCTCGGACGGCTCGAGCGTGGCCGTCCCGGCGCTCGACGACGGCGGTGCCGTGCAGCGCGTGGCGTTCGCTGCGCGCCACGTCACGTGGGTCCGGTTCACCGTCGGCTCGGTGAGCCGGACGACACGGAACGTCGGTCTGGCCGAGATCCGGGCGTTCGCCCCGGAGCCGCCGCCGACGCCGACGCCGACGCCGACGGCATCCGACGTCACCGCCTCGGCCGTGCCGACGGCCGCGTGGGACGACGCGTCCACCGGGCAGACGGTCGACAAGGCGGTCGACGGGGTCGTCTCGGGCTACCCCGCCGACACCACCGCCGAGTGGGTCGCCCCGTGGGGGCGGACCGGCGTCTGGATCCAGCTCGACTGGGCCGCCTCGCAGCGCCTCGGCCGGATCGTGCTGCACGACCGTCCGAACAGCGCCGACCAGGTCACCAGCGGGATCCTGACGTTCTCGGACGGCAGTCAGGTCGCGGTCGGTTCCCTGCCGGACGGCGGCGACGCCCTGACCGTCGACTTCACCCCGCGCAGCGTCTCGTGGGTGCGCTTCACGGTGACGGGCGTCTCGGACAGCACCGGCAACGTCGGACTCTCCGAGCTCCGCGCCTGGACGACCGGATGACCGACGACCAGGGGGACCGCCAGGAGGCCCGCCCCACGTGGTCGGAACACGTCGCCGACGACGCGGCGTCGGCCAACGGCGCGGCACCGGCACACGGACGCGGCCTGTCCCGGCACCGCCCGCCGCGCCGCCGCGCACGACGCGCCGCCTTCGCCGCCGGTGCGCTCCTGGCCGCCGCCGGCATCGTCGCCGGCACCGCGACCGCCACCACCACCGCGAACGGGGACGACGTGACCCTCGACGATCCCAGTGGCGTCTCGATGCCCTCCGACCAGCCGGCCGGGTGGACCCGGGTGTTCGGCGAGGACTTCGCCGACACCGCCACGAACCGGACCTTCGAGTCGCGGTACGCCGAGCGCTTCGTCGCGTACCACGGCTTCGCGGACACCGCGGGGACCGGGCGGTACCAGGCGTCGACGCTGTCCACGCACGACGGCCTGCTCGACGTGCGACTCCGGACCACCAGCGCCGGTGTCCCGCTCGCCGGCGGTGTGGTGCCGCTCGTCGACGGGCACTGGGGCGGACAGACCTCCGGCCGCTACAGCATCCGGATGAAGAGCGACGAGGTCGACGGGTACGGCGTCGCCGTCCTGCTGTGGAGCGATCAGAACCTGTGGTCGGACGGTGAGATCGACTTCCCGGAGGGGGCACTCGGTGCGCCGGCCTGGCTCAACGTGCACTGCCTGTCCGATCCGGCCGAGAAGTGCGTCCACGAGCAGACCTCGGCCTCGCTGGCCGACTGGCACACCTACACGATCGAGTGGACGCCCGAGCGGATGTCGTTCCTGGTCGACGACGAGGTCGTCGGCACCACGACGGAGAACATCCCGACGGCCCGGATGCACCTGGTCGTCCAGGCGGGCTCGAACGGTGGGGACCCGCCCGCCGACGCCGAGGGCTCGCTGCTCATCGACTGGCTGACCATCGACGTACCGTCTGCCGGGGCCGCGCCCGCGGCGACGCTGCCGTCCGACGCCCCGACCGACTGAGCTGCTCCGGACCCCGCACCGAGACCGGGGCGTGGTCGACGCTCAGTGCTCCGCGTGGTCGCGGAGTGCCTGCAGCAACGCCGCGACGTGACGGTCACGGCCGTGGTGGTCCCGCACCCAGGCTCGGCAGCGGTCCGCCAGGCCTGGCTCGGTGCCGCTCGCGTGCAGTGCCTCGATCAGCGTGTCGGCGAGCGCGTCGGTGTCGGTCGGTTCGACGGTGAACCGGGCCCACTCGCCGCGCAGGATCTCGGCGGTGCCGCCCGATGCGGCCGCGACGACGGGGCGGCCGGTCGACATCGCCTCGACGACGACGCGGCCGTAGCCCTCCGGTTCGATGGAGGGCGCCACCACGACGTCGGCGGCGTGCAGCACGGGGACGACGTCGTCGCGCTCCGGCACCACGATGACGGACCCCGGTGGCAGCGCCGCGATCGCGCGGCGCACCGCGGGGGCGTCGGCGGGGGAGAGCGCTCCGGCGAGGACGAGCACCGGGGCCGGGGCGGGCGGTGTGCCGTGCCCGACGAGGACGCGGGTCGACGCGTGGACGCGCCCCCAGGCCTCCAGGAGGGCGAGCACGCCCTTCGAACGCGTGAGGCGACCGTAGTGGAGCACCACGGGGCGGTCGTCGTCGATGCCGAGCGCCGCACGGGCGCGGCGGGTGCTGGCGGGCGTGGCCAGCGGGAAGGCCGAGGTGTCGACGCCGTTCGGCACCGCGTCGATGCGGTCGGCCGGTGCCCCGGCTGCCGTCCAGGCCCGCGCCATCGCGGTGGAGACCGCGAAGAACCGCGTCCGGCCCCCCGCGAACGGCCCGAGGCGGCGGTAGTTCGGGGCGTGGTGCAGGTGCACCGCGAGGGGGACGCCGGACACGAACGACACGACGCGGCCCCACGGCAGGAACTCCGGCCGGTTCAGCCAGAGGACGTCGGGGCGGGACCGGCGGAGGCGGAGGCCCTCGCCGACGAAGCGCAGCAGGTCCCGCGGTGCGGTCCGCACCGAGAAGGAGTAGTCCCGTGCTGGGCGGAGCCGGACACCGAGACGGTCGAAGGGGGCACGGCCGTCGTCCGGGCGACCGGTCGGCGCAGGGCGGTGCCATACCTCGACGTCGTGCCCAGCGGACACGAGCTCGCCGACGTCCTCGAGGACGCAGCGCTCGACGCCGCCGGTGATGGGGAGCCCGTTCGTGGCGACGACGACACGGAGTGTGCGGTGGGCGGTGGGACTGGTCATGCCGAGCCTCCGCGGGCGAGTTGCAGTCGACGGAAGAACCAGGGCATGCAGGCGACGACACCGACGACCCTGACGATGTTCCAGGTGAGGTCCTGCGGTGCCAGCAGCGACGCCGCGGCGAGCACCAGGGCGATGCCGACGGCCAGCAGCACCCGGCGTCCGGGCCCCCGCCACTCGCGGCGGTCCGGGAGCGCCGCCTGCTGCAGGACGGCGAGGATCCCGTAGGCGATCACGGTCGCGATGCCGGCGCCGACGATGCCGGTCAGCGGCACGAGCACCAGGTTTGCGGCGATGTTGACGACACCGGCGACCGCACCGATCACTCCCACGGTCACGCCGCGGCGCTCCACCAGCAGCAGTCGGCCGGTGGCGCCGCTCGCGACCACGGGGAACGCGGTCAGGGCGACCACGAACACGACGACGCTGAGCGACTCGACGCGGTACGAGGCCGGCGCGAGGATCGGCAGGGCCACGGGCGACACGAGCGTCACGGCGAGGAGCACGGGGGCGAGGAGCACGTAGAGCTCGTCGCGGGCGTGCATCGCGAGCCGACGACGGGCGACGGCGTCGCGGAGGGCGGCGAAGTGCGGCGCCCACGCCTGGTTCGTGAAGGTCAGCAGCAGGATGACCGCGGACCCGACGACGTAGGCGATCTGGTAGCGGGCGACCTCGTCGGCACCGAGCAGGCGCTGCACGACGAGCCGGTCGCCGGCGTTCAGGACGAAGTACGACAGGCTGCCGAGCGCGATCGGGACGCCCAGCCGGAAGGCGCGAGCGGTGGTGCGGTGGTCGAACAGGCCACGGAACCGGGGTCTGGTCGCGACGATGCCGATGACCATCGCGACGCCCTGGGCGACGACGCCGCCCCAGGCGTAGGTGGTGGCGTCGGCGTGCACGGCGGCCAGCAGCCCGAGGCCGATGACCGACCCGCCGACCGACGACAGCAGGCTCGTCACCGCGAAGACCCGGATGCGGTCCTGCGCCACCAGCAGGGCGAGGGAGAGCTGCACGATCGCGGCGGGCCCGGTCCACAGGACGGCCACCAGGAGCAGCGGGTGCTGGTCGACGAAGCCCGCGGCGTCCCCCCACAGCGGGATCGAGACGAGTGCGAACACCGTGACGGTGACGGCGGTGACCATGCCGACGAACAGCAGGCCGCGCGCCCGTCGGTCGTCGCAGTCCTCGGCCCGCTGCAGCACCGCCGCCTGGTCGATGCCGCACACCGCGACGACCACGAGCGCCTGGTAGAGCGCGATCGCCGAGGCCAGCACACCGAACTCGGCCGGTGGCATCAGGTGCGCCAGCACGGGCGAGATGAGCGAACTCACGACGAGCTGCATCGACCACACCACGACGTAGAGCAGGCCGCGTCCGAACAGCACCGACGAGCCGCGGGCCACCGCCGTCGAACCGGTGTCCGTGGAGAGCGCTCCGGGCGAGGCGGGCTGCTCGACGGCGGCCTCGGCTGCACGGGCCTCGCGTCGGGTCTGGGGGACGGTCACCGCGACACCACCGCCGGTTCGTCGTCGCGTCGGGCACCGGTGCGCAGCCCGAAGGCGGCGTCGACGACGTCGAGCAGGTCGCCGCTGCGTTCCGTCGAGAACTTGCGGGCGAACAGGAACGGGGCGGACTGGTCGGCCGAGGCACGGCGTTCCAGCACCCGTCCGGCGTCCTCGATCCCGAGCCACGGCGGGCTCTTCTGCTTCGTGCCGTCCCACCCGATCCACCACAGCGGGTGCGCGACGTGGGCGTCGGCGAAGTCGGGGGTGAACGCCGGGGTCAGCAACACCGACGGCACGAAGGTCTCGTCACCGATCCACACACGCTCCCAGAAGGTCACCAGGTCCGGCCGGCCGTCGACCACGTCGACGACGCCCTGCGCATGGTGCCGCGCCAGGACCTTGAGCTGCGAGCCACCGCCGAACACGACGCCGCGCGGCGCCCTGCGGGGGATCGGCAGGCGCAGCATGTGCTTCCGCCACGCCCAGTGCCGGAAACGCACGCGGGAACGGCCACCGTCACGACCCCACGCGGGGTGCGGGAGCGGCTGCACGTCGACGAACGACCGACCGGGGTTCGCCGCCATGACCGCGGCGATCTCCGCGGCACCGGCCAACGGGTAGTCGCTGCCGGTCAGCACGGCCACGTGCGTCGCGTCGGTCTCCGCGAGGGCAGCACGGTAGCCTGCGACCTCGGCCGCGACGTTCTCCCACTTCGCCCAGCCGGTGCGCATCCGGGGCAGCACGCGGACCCGCTCGGGCAGGTCGGCCGTCATCGCTGCGAACGCGTCGTCGTCGGTGCTCGCGTCGCAGTGCAGGAACACCGGGAACGGGTCGAGCGCCGCCACGAGCCGACGGACGTGCGTCGGGTCCTCGTGGGCGAGGACGATGCACGCGAGCGGCGTGGGGGAGATGGCCATGTCCGCGACGCTAAGCGGGCCCGGGAACCCCGACAAGGCCGGTCAGGGGCGGGTGCGGGGGAACGGCGGTTTCCCGCAGACCGGCCGCTCGGACCGATCGGACGCGGGGCCGGTCAGCGGCTGCGGCGGAACTTCGGGCAGTCGCAGAGGGCGCAGTCGGTGCCGGGACGGTAGTGCTCGTGCGCCCCTTCGGCGTGCCCGCAGCTCGAGCAGCCGGACCCGGTCGCGTCGTCGTCGGCCACGAGCGTGAGGAGACCCCCCGAGGTCTCGGGCACCAGGTGCAACTGCGTCCGCGGACGCCTGGTCGGGCCGGGCCGGGCCGTCGTGCGAGCCTGGGGCATGCGTCCTCCTCGTGCTCGGCGAGCAGCCGGTGCGCACCGGGGCGATCACCCGGCGTGTTCGCCACTCTACTGGCGGCAAACCGCAGGCTCCCCGCATCCTCCGAGCAACGCCGTTGACCCCCTGTCGTCGGCCGGTGACCATGGCCAGGTCCACCCGATGAGACCGGCCCGACGGGACGAGCATGACCGACCACACCACCACCGCGGCCCGAGCCCTGACACTCGAGCCCGCGATGCCCTCGACCGACGCCCCCACCTGGGCCGGAGCCGCCTGGGTCGGTGCCGTCGACCGGTCCGCCGCGCTCGCCGCGGACACCGTCCAGCTGGCCGGCGCCACCGGCTTCCACCGGGCACGACTGATGGTCCGTGACGGCGACGACGTCGCCGGGTTCGTGGACGTGCGCGTCGACGAGGGCGGGGCGGTGGACCCGGCCGAGCTCGGACCCGTCCTGCGCCGACTGCCGGCACCGGGCCCCGCGGTCGACGCGCCCGCATCCGGCGCACGCGTCTCGGTCGTCATCGGCACGCGCGAACGCGCCGCGTCACTCGACCGCGCCGTCCGGTCCGTCCTGGCGTCGGCGTACGACGACTTCGAGGTGCTCGTCGTCGACAACGCGCCGGTCACGACCGGGACGCGCGACGTCGTCGCCGCGCTCGGCGACCCGCGGGTGCACTACGTCCTCGAGCCCCGCGCCGGAGTCTCGCGTGCCCGCAACGCCGGCCTCGCGCTCGCGTCCGGCACGGTCGTCGCCTTCATCGACGACGACGTCGTCGCCGACCCGCACTGGATGGCCGCCATCGCCGCCGCCTACGAGCGGGACAGCGACGTCTGGTGCGTCACCGGACTGGTGCCGAGCGGCGAGCTCCGCACCCCCACGCAGCGCTACTTCGACGAGCGCGTCACCTGGGCCCGGAACCTCGAGCGCCGGGTCCTCCGCACGGCGAGCCCTCCGGTCGACGAACCCCTGTTCCCGTTCACCGTCGGGGCCTTCGGCACGGGGGCCAACATGTCCGTGCGCCGCGACGCGGTCCGCCAGCTCGGCGGCTTCGACGTCGCCCTCGGCCCCGGCACCCGGGCCCGCGCCGGCGAGGACCCCGACCTGTTCACCCGGGTCCTGCTCGCCGGTGGGGCGCTCGCCGTGGAGCCCTCGGCCGTCGTGTGGCACGAACACCGGAAGGACCGTGCTGCCCTGCGGTCGCAGGCCATCGGTTACGGCACGGGCCTCGGCGCGTGGGTGACGAAGCTCGTCCTGCGGCCGTCGACCGCGTTCGCGGTGCTGCGGCGGGCGGCCGGGGCGGTGCGGCGGCTCGGCGCCCTGGGGCAGGGAGTGGACGATCGCCCGGTCGACGCGATCGGCGGCTGGCCCGTGGACGCCGAGTTCACCGAGGCGACGCGCGGGCTGAAGCGCGCCGAACTCGTGGCCGCGCTGGGCGGGCCGTGGCGGTACCTGGCCGGGCGGCTCACCGCGCGCTGAGGCGCGGGCACGCCGGCACCGGCTTTGCGACAGAGCACGCGTCGATCGACGCGTGCTCTGTCGCGCTCCGCGTGCGCGGCAGAACGGACGGGAGGCCCGTGGCGACGCTGCCACGGGCCTCCCGTTCCGCGCGGGGGACCGGCTAGGGCCGGAACCGTCCCGCCTCGACGTCGCGCCAGCGACGACGGCTCCGGAACCAGGCGGCCGGACCCGCGGGGAAGCCGCGCAGCTCGTGGTACGCCAGGGTCTTCGGGATGCGTGTGGTCGAGGCCTCGTTCGTGACCTCGGTGGCGGCGTCGCGGCGCCCGGCGAGACGGGACACCATCTGCTTCGACTTGACCTTCGCGGCGAGCGGCATCAGGCGGGCGAGGACGGCGACGTGCCGCTTGTCCTTCGCGGCGAGCGCGAACATCAGCGCGGTGAACCCGACGCCGTTGCCGTGCAGCTGCTTGTGCAGGTCCTCGATGGTCTGACGGTGCCGGTGGTGCACGACCGCGCGGGGTTCGAAGCCGATCCTCTCGCCGCGCCAGAGCGTCTCGACGAACATCGCCAGGTCCTCACCGCCGCGGGCGGGGGAGCCGGCGCCGAGCGTGGGGTCGAAGCCACCGACGGTGTCGATCAGGGTGCGTCGGTAGGCCATGTTCGCGCCGGCGCCGTACGCCCCGATGCCGTAGACCGCGAAGCGCTTGAGCACCTGGCCCGACGGGGTGAGGGCACGGACGCGGGCGTGCCGCATGGTGCCGGGGACGTCCTCGGGGACGATCGTGACGGGCGAGAAGGTGCGCTCGGCGCTGAACCCGCCGTAGTACGCCTCGTACCAGATCTGCGCGGGGGTGGTGAGCTCGCTCGGCAGGATCACGCCGGTGACGGCCTGCAGGTCCGGCTCGCTGACGAACCGCGAACCGATCGCGCGGAGCCACTGCGGGTCGACGCGGACGTCGTCGTCGGTGAAGGCGATCACGTCGCCGGTCGCGGCGGCGACACCGGCGTTGCGACCGGCGGACAGGCCCGGGCGACGTTCCTCGACCAGGCGGACGTCCCGCCCGGCCAGCATCGCGGGCAGCGCGTCACCGGCGGGGACGCGCACCCGGTTGTCGACGAGGATGACCTCGTGCCGCGGGTAGTCCAGGTGCTCGAGGACGTCGAGCAGCTTGCCGAGGTCCTCGACGCGGTCGACGACGGTGGACACCACGACCGAGATGGTCGGCAGGTCCTCGTCGGCCACGACGGGGACGTCGGCCAGCACGGTCTCCTGCAGGGCCTCGAGCGCGCGGGCCGCGTCGGCGGGGTCGTCGGTGAGCAGCACGTCGAGGGTGCCGGTGGGGTGGCCGCCGCGGTAGCCGATCACCATGGCGGACTCGCCGGTCTCGTCGGCGACGAGGCGGGGGAGCGGGGCGTCGAGGTCGACGCCGATCACCCGGCGCGGTGCGGGCACGGTGGCGGCGGTGGAGGGGATGGCCATGTGCGGGACGCTACGACGGCCCGGAGCGGCCGACAACGGGAGATCGGCGCAGTGGCGGGGTTCGTGCGGGGTTCCGCACGGCGCGTGTGCCCCGGACGAGGGTGAGCGCTCACCCAGGAAGACACGGGAAGCTCATGGGTCACGCTCAGGTCACGGATCCGATGCAACCGGTTGCGCTCCGGTCGGACCGGGCGTAGCTTCCTCCTCCAGCAGGCAGTGTCGCCTGCTCCAGGGCGGCGGTGTCGTGTTCCGACCGAGCCGTCCTGGTGATCTCAACGAGGAGACAACGCTGTGAAGACAACACGCGCCAGGGTGCGGTTCGCGTCCGTTGCGGGGGTCGCGGTCATCGGGCTCGTGCTCACCGGATGCTCGAGCGGCAGTTCGGCGGACGACGACGCCAAGAGCGGCCAGGACAGCCGCGGACCCATCACCTACGTGCAGGGCAAGGACAACTCGAACGTCGTCCGCCCGCTGATCGCGAAGTGGAACAAGGCCCACCCGGACGAGAAGGTCACCTTCAAGGAACAGTCCGACCAGGCCGACCAGCAGCACGACGACCTGGTGCAGCACTTCCAGGCCAAGGACGAGAACTACGACGTCGTCGACGTGGACGTCGTCTGGACCGCCGAGTTCGCCGCGAAGAAGTGGCTCACGCCGCTCACCGGCGAGATGAAGCTCGACACCTCGAAGCTCCTGCCGTCGACGGTGAAGACCGCGACCTACAACGACACCCTCTACGCCGCGCCGCAGACCTCGGACGGCGCGCTGCTCTACTACCGCAAGGACCTCGTCAAGACGCCTCCCACCACGTGGAAGGAGATGATGGACGACTGCACGATCGCGAAGGCCGCCGGCATCGGTTGCTACGCGGGGCAGTTCGCGAAGTACGAGGGCCTCACCGTCAACGCGTCCGAGGCGATCAACGGCTCCGGCGGTTCGGTGCTCGGCAGCGACGGTGCTCCCGACGTCGACACCGACAAGGCGAAGGCTGGTCTGCAGAACCTGGTCGACGCGTTCCAGGACGGGAACATCCCGGCCGAGGCGATCACCTACCAGGAGGAGCAGGGCCGCACCGCGTTCGAGGACGGCAAGCTGCTGTTCCTGCGCAACTGGCCCTACGTCTACAGCCTCGCCAAGACCGACGGCTCGTCGAAGGTCAAGGACACCTTCGGCATCGCGCCGATCCCCGGTGCCGACGGCGTCGGAGCCTCGACGCTCGGTGGGCACAACGCGGCCATCAGCGTGTACTCGAAGCACAAGGCGACGGCGCACGACTTCCTCGAGTTCCTGACCTCGGACGAGACGCAGAAGTTCTTCGCGACCCAGGGCTCGCTCGCACCGGTCGTCGGTGACCTCTACACGGACCCCGAGCTGACGAAGCAGCTGCCCTACCTGCCGACGCTGCTCAAGTCGATCGAGTCGGCGGAGCCGCGCCCGGTCACGCCGTTCTACCCGGCCGTCACGAAGGCGATCCAGGACAACACCTACGCGGCGCTCAAGGGGTCGAAGTCGGTCGACGAAGCCATGAAGGACATGCAGGACGCCCTCAAGGCCGCGACCGACAGCGGGAGCTAGCGGCCGCACCGCGGCTTCCGCCGCACCTTCCGGACAGGAGGCCCGTGGCGGGTCCGCCACGGGCCTCCCCTCCGTCCCCACTTGCGTTCCGACACCCCCGGCAAGGAGGCCGACACGTGTCAGCAGCAACCGAGATCCCCGCAGCCGTCCCGAACCCGACGGGCACGGAACCGAAGCCCCAGCGGCGCAAGGGCGGGCTCAACGCCGAGCACGGCCGGTGGGCCGTGTACCTCATCGGCCCGACGATCGTGCTCCTGGCGGTCGTCATCGGGTACCCCGTGGTCAGCGCGGTCATCCAGTCGTTCCAGCTCGACCAGGGCCTCGACAAGGCGACCGGTCTGTTCGTCGAGGGCGGCTTCGCCGGCGTCACGAACTACGTGCACTGGCTCGGCCAGCGGTGCGGGGACGTCGCGTGCCCACCCGGCAACCTCGGCTCCCAGTTCTGGGTCGCCTTCGGGAACACGTTCTTCTTCACGATCGTGACCGTGGTCCTCGAGACCGTCATCGGTCTGTGGATGGCGATCATCATGAACCGCAACTTCAGGGGCCGCGCCCTCGTCCGCGCCGCCATCCTGGTGCCGTGGGCGATCCCGACCGCCGTCACCGCGAAGCTCTGGTACTTCATCTTCGACGCGAACGGCGTGCTCAACCACGTGATCGGGCACCAGGTCCTCTGGTTCTCCGACGAGTGGGCGTCACGGTTCGCCATCGTCATCGCCGACACCTGGAAGACGACGCCGTTCATGGCGCTGCTGATCCTCGCGGGCCTGCAGCTCATCCCCGAGGACGTCTACGAGGCGGGGAAGATGGACGGCGCTTCGACGCTCCAACGCTTCTTCCTCATCACGCTGCCGCTCGTCCGGCCGGCCCTGATGGTCGCCATCCTGTTCCGCGTCCTCGATGCCCTGCGCATCTACGACCTCATCGCGATCATGACCGGCGGTGGTGGTGGTTCCGGGAACGCGACCGTGTCGCTGTCGGTGCTGGTCGTCGACCAGATCCGGCAGGGGTTCAATGCCGCATCCGCCCTGTCCACCATCACGTTCCTCATCGTCTTCATCGTCGCGTTCGTCTTCGTCCGGTTCCTCGGCGCGAACGTCGTGCAGACGCAGGCAGCCCAGCAGAAGGGTGAACTCAAGTGACCCTCGCAGCAGATCGTCCCCGGCGCACCGCCGCGACCCGCGACCGGGCGACGGACCGTCCCGACGTGCGGGTCCGACGCCGGACGGGCCCGAAGCTCCGGACCGCCGTGCAGGCCGTCGTCATCGCCGTCTGGTGCCTCCTGCCGTTCTACTGGATGGTGGTCACGAGCTTCCGCGAGGTCGGGTACACGTTCGACGCCACCCCGTGGTTCACCCACGTGACCCTCGACAACTACGCGACCGCGTTCTCGACGGCACTGGGCAACCACCTCGGCCGAGCCCTCCTGAACAGCGTGTTCATCGGCGTCGCCGTGACCGTCATCGCCCTGCTCGTCGGCACCACGGCGGCGTACGCGCTGGCCCGGCTCGAGTTTCGCGGCAAGTCGTTCATCGCCGGTGCGATCCTGGCCGCGTCGATGTTCCCCGGTGTCGCCCTCATCTCGCCGCTGTTCCAGCTGTTCACCGACATCGGCTGGATGGGGTCGTACCAGGCACTCATCCTGCCGAGCATCTCGTTCGTGCTGCCCTTGACCGTGTACACGCTCGCGTCGTTCTTCCGCGAGATGCCGTGGGACCTCGAAGAGGCCGCCCGCATCGACGGGTGCACCCGGGTGCAGGCGTTCCGGCGGATCATCCTGCCGCTCGCGGCGCCCGCGGTGTTCACCACGGCGATCCTGGCGTTCATCTCGAGCTGGAACGAGTACCTCATCTCGTCGCAGCTCTCGAGCGACGCGACACAGCCGGTGACCGTGGCGATCGCCTCGTTCGCCGGGTCGCAGCCGCACCAGGAGCCCTACACGGCGGTGATGGCCGCCGGCACGATCGTCACGATACCGCTCGTGGTCCTCGTGTTGATCTTCCAGCGGCGCATCGTGGCGGGGCTCACCGCCGGCGGCGTGAAGGGCTGACGGCCATGGCCCAGCGCGGACCCACCCGTCCCACCGCCCACATCGAGGAATCGATCGGCTTCGTCGGCATGTTCGGCGTGCTGTTCCTCGGCGTCACGGTGTTCTGCGAGCTCACCGGGCGACCGGCACTCGGCTGGGCGCTCACCCTGCTGGTGTGCGTGCTCGGTGTCGTCGCCCTCGACCGCTGGCGGGTGCGGGTGCTCCGCCGGCACGCCGAGGTCGACGGTGTCGGTGCCACTCCCGCCATCGCTGGGTTCCGCACCGCGCGCGGCGACGACCACCGGCGCCGGCCACGACCCTCCGCGGACGGGCGGGTGCACCGGCACAGCGGGTGGGACGAGCTCGCACCAGCCGGTCGTCGAGCGCCGCACGGCGCCCGCCGGGCCGCAGCGGCCGTCGCGCACGCAACCCCCGGCACTGCGGCCGACCGACCGGCGGACGTGACGCACGGGACGGACGGCTGACGGGCCTCCCGGGTCGCACCGATGGGGATCCAGGAGATCGCGACCGTCACGGGGCTGTCGAAGTCGACGGTGTCGCGGGCGCTCCGCGGCATGTCGAACGTGGCCGACACCACGATCGACGAGGTGCGCCGGGTCGCCGACGAACTCGGGTACGTCCCGAGCTCGGCGGCGGCCGGTCTCGCCACCGGTCGTCAGCGCGCCGTCGGGGTGGTCGTGCCCGTCATCGACCGATGGTTCTCCGTGCAGGCTCTCGGCGGTGTCGACGCGGAGCTCCGCCAGGCCGGGTACGACCTGGTCCTCTACAACCTCGGCGGCCCGGGCGGCGACCGTGACCGGGCGTTCCGGCGCTCGATGCTGCGGCACCGCGTCGACGGCCTCGTGCTGCTCTCCCTGGTGCTCGACGCCACCGAACGGGCCGAACTCGAACTCAGCCGACACCCGATGGTCGTCATCGGCGGCCCCGCACCGGGCCTGCGGAACGTGGGCGTCGACGACCGCGAGGTCACCCGGATCGCCGTCGAGCACCTGCACGGACTCGGGCACCGGCGGATCGCCTACGTGGGCGGCCAGGACGAGGCCGGCCTGAACGTCGCCGTGCCGCACCTGCGTCGGGACGGGTTCCTCGACGCGGTGCGGTCGGCGGGGTCCGCGGTGCCGGAACGGTGGTCCCTGGACGGCCGGTTCTCGTTCGCCGGTGGGACCGCCGCCGGGGCCGCGCTGTTCGCCGAGCCGGCGACCGCGCGACCGACGGCGGTGCTCTGCGCCTCGGACGAGATGGCCCTCGGCGTCCTGCTGGCCGCGCACCGAGCCGGCCTCGCAGTGCCCGAAGCCGTGTCCGTGATGGGGATCGACGGCCACGAGTTCGGTGCCACCGTCGGACTCACCACCGTCGCGCAGGACCCGGTCGCCCAGGGGCGGACCGCGGCGCGCGCGGTGCTCGCCGAGGTCGACGGCGGTGTGGCCGGCCCGATCGCGGCGGCACCGGCGCACCTGGTCGCCCGCGCGTCGACGGGGCCGCCGCCGGGGTGAGGTCGGCGGCGCGTGGGTGGCGTGGGCGTGGGCGGCGTAGGCGTGGGCGTGGGCGTGATCGACTCGGAACGACGTTCCCGATGTCTCACGACAACGGCGATGTCGTTCCGAGCCGACGCAGCCCCCGCGGCCCTCCCTCGCTCGGCTCGGCTCGGCTCGGCGTAGCCTCGCCCGCATGGAGGTCACGAAACTCGAACACGCCTGCCAGATCATCACCGAGGGCAACACCCGCCTGGTGCTCGACCCGGGCAACTTCACCCGCCCGGTCGACGTCACGGGTGTGGTCGCCGTCGTCGTGACCCACGAGCACCCGGACCACGTCACGTCCGAACAGCTGCACCGGATCCTCGCCGCCGACCCCGACGCCGTAGTGTTCGGCCCCGAAGGCGTCCGCGCGGCGCTCGCCGACTCCGGCATCGCGGTCGAGGTCGTGACCGACGGCGACCACCGCACCGTCGGCCCGTTCGAGCTCTCCTTCCACGGCACCCGACACCAGCTCATCCACTCCTCGGTGCCGATCGTCGACAACACCGGCGTGCTCGTGAACGGCCGGCTGTTCCACCCGGGGGACTCGTACACGGACCCGGGCGTCCCCGTCGAGGTCCTCGCAGCGCCCGTCGGGGCACCGTGGCTCAAGGTCGGCGAGATGATGGACGCCGTCGCCGCGATCGCGCCGTCCCGCGCGTACCCGATCCACGAGGCCACGCTCTCCGACATCGGCTACGACATGCACACGGGGCGGCTGCGCGAGGCCGTCGAACCCGCGGGGTCGCTCGTCGTGCTGCGGCCGGGGGAGTCGCTCACGATCTGACCGCGCGGGCGGACGGGAGGCCCGTGGCGGGCCCGCCCCGCGCCTCCCTTCCGAGGGGCGGTCGCGTCCACGGCCGCGCGACCGATGCGTGCGCATGTTGCGACAGACTGCGCGTCGTTCAACGGGTGTTTCGTCGCTCGATGCGCACGCAACGGATGCGTGTGCAGGTTGCGACAGAACGCGCGTCGTTCGACCGGTGTTCCGTCGGGATCTGCACGTGCAGCGAGCGCCGTATGCCGGGCGCAGCACGACGGCGCACCCGGGCGACACGCCCCGTTTTGGTGCGGATGCAGGGCTTGTGCAATACTTGTCGAGTTGTCGGAACGGCCCCATCGTATAGCGGCCTAGTACGCTGCCCTCTCACGGCGGTAACGCGGGTTCGAATCCCGCTGGGGTCACCACAGGTGACATGCTCCGAGTCCGACAACAGCCGCGGCCCCATCGTATAGCGGCCTAGTACGCTGCCCTCTCACGGCGGTAACGCGGGTTCGAATCCCGCTGGGGTCACCAGCACACGAAACCCCCGCCGAGCTCCTGCTCTGCGGGGGTTTCGTCGTCCCCTCCGACAGGCGGTGTCGACCCGGCTCGGCACATGTGCGCATCCACAGACCGTCCAGGTGCGGGCGATCGCGGGCGCCGCGGGTGGGGCGGTACGCTGTCGACGTCGCCAGACCCGGCAGTGGGGCCTGCCGGACCCAACCGCGCACCAGCCGCCAACGGTCCCTATCCCGAACACCGCACGCGCGGAGACGATCCGGCGTGCTCGGCGATAGGAGTACCGATGACCGATGAGCGCCCACCACACCTGCGATGGGGCTTCGTCGCCCTGGTCGCCCTCGGCGGCGCGATCGGGACCACCGTCCGCGCACTGCTCGCCGCGGCGTTCCCCGCACACGACGGCATCAGCTGGACCATCCTGGCGATCAACGGCGTCGGGGCGTTCTGCCTCGGGTTCCTGCTCGACGCGCTCGCACGCCGCGGCGCCGACGTCGGTCGTCGTCGCGCGGCCCGGCTGTTCGTCGGCACCGGCGTCCTGGGCGGCTTCACGACCTACAGCACGCTCGCGGACGACACCGCGCAGCTGCTCGACCTCGGCCGGTGGACGGCCGGCAGCGGGTACGCCCTGCTGTCGGTCGTGCTCGGACTCGCCGCGGTCGTCCTCGGTCTGTGGGTCGCCGCGGCCACCCGGCCCCGCACCCGCCCGGAACCGTTGCAGGATGCCCGATGAGCCCCGTCGAACTGCTCCTCGTCGCGGTCGGCGGGGGAGCAGGCGCCGCGCTGCGCTTCGTGCTCGACGGCCTCGTCAAGGGCCGCGTGGCCCGTTCGCGGTTCGCCGGGTTCCCGGTCGGCACGCTGCTCATCAACGTGTCCGGGTCGCTCCTGCTCGGCGTGCTGACGGGCCTCGGACAGGCCGGCACCATCCCCGCCTCGACGGTCGCGGTGCTCGGGACGGGCATGATGGGTGGGTACACGACGTTCTCGACGGCGAGCGTCGAGACCGTACAGCTCCTCCGATCCGGCAAGACCCGGCTCGCCGTCCTGAACGGCCTCGGGATGCTCGTCGTCTCGGTCGGCGCAGCTGCGCTCGGCCTCTGGATCGGAAGGAACTCATGACCTCGGAACGCCCCGGCGAACTCGTCCTCGTCCGTCACGGAGAGACGGAGTGGTCGAAGAGCGGGCAACACACCGGCCGCACCGACATCCCGCTCACCGACAACGGCGTCGAGCAGGCGAAGCGCGCAGGCCGGTACCTCGGGGACCGGTCGTTCGCGCTGGCGCTGTCGAGCCCGCTGCAGCGCGCCCGCGACACCGCACACCTGATCGGCGTCGAGCCGGAGCTCGACGAGGACCTGTACGAGTGGGACTACGGCGCGTACGAGGGCCTCACCACCCCGCAGATCAAGGTGCTGCGCCACGGACCGTGGGACCTGTGGACCGACGGCGTCCCCGCCGGCGACACCCCCGGTGAGAACGCCGCCGAGGTCCGGGTCCGCGTCGAGCGCATCCTGAACCGTGCCCGTCCGGTGCTCGCCGAGGGCCACGACGCCGTGTTCATCGCGCACGGCCACGTGCTGCGGGCGCTCGGCGCCGCGTGGATCCGGCTCGCACCGCAGGACGGTGCCGTGCTGAAGCTCGGCACCGCCTCGGTCAGCGTCCTGGGCTACGAGCACGGCCGCCCCGTCATCGACGCCTGGAACATCCAGCCGCGCGACTGACGCGCTGGTGGGGCGTGCGGTGCTCACGAAAGCGACAGACCCGCGGCACCCGGTGCGGTCCCGTCCGCGAGAGCGACAGACTTCCGCGGTTGTTCCGCAGCGATCTGTCGCTTTCGCAGGGCGCGGTGGTCGTGACCACGGACGGACGGGAGGCCCGTGGCGGCCCCGCCACGGGCCTCCCGTCCGTCGTCCGCGCCCGTTCCTTCCCCTGTCACGCGCGATGGCAGGCGGAATCGGGCATTCCTGGTCGGAAGGAACGACCCGGTACACCCGGTTCGACCAGGCGCGTCCGGGACGACCAAGCGCGCCCTGGGCGACCAGATGCGTCAGACGGTCCGGATGGCGCTGGTCGCACCGAGGGCACGGCCGCGCCGGCGCTCGATCGCACGCCCGACGAGCAGCAGCCCCACGCTGACCACGGCACCGAGCACGGTCTGCGCGATCCGGTCGAGCGCGAGCAGCTGGGGCGCCTCGGGCAGGCTCAGCCACGAGACCGCCAACGCAAGCGGGGTGAGGAACAGCAGGCACACGGCGTAGTTCCGGGCGACGAAGATCTCGGCGAAGAACTGCCCGACGACGGCCAGCACGACGATCCACCACGCCGACGGTTCGAGCAGCAGGACGCCGACCGCGACCACGGTGCCCCCGATCGTGCCGACCACACGCTGCCCGGCGCGGACGACGGTGTGCCGCTGCCGGATCGCCGGCAGCGTAGAAACCACCGCGATGACGGCCCAGTACGGGTGGCCGAGTCCGGGGATCGACTCCGCGACCGCACCGGCGACGAGTGACCCGACGACGTTGAGCGCGACGGTCTCCCACAGGGCCGGGGTCCCGAGGACCGCGAGCGAGCGGTGCTTGCGGTCGGCCAGCGGGCGGAACCGGTGCGGGGCGTGCGGGTGGAGCACCCGGCGGAGCACCGAACCGGACATCGCGACGAGCCAGGCCCAGACCACCGAGCACACGATGATCGTCGCGACGAGCGGGACGTCCGCCGGACGCATCGGGACGAGTGCGGACACGACGAACGCGAACACCGGGAAGATCGGCTGAGCGGGGATCGCCCGGAGCGCGGAGAGGGTGCAGACCGCGACCACCAGGACGACGACGAGACCCACGGCCTGCAGCCAGAGCGGCGACCCGACGAGCCCGACCCCGATGCCGGCGAACATGCAGAGCGTCTGCAGCGCCCCGGCGACCCCGGTGGTGACGGCACGCTGCCGGTAGGGCTCGGTCGCACCGAAGATGGCGGTGAACCCGGCGAACATGGCGAAGGCGGCGTACCCCGGCATCCCGAGGGCGATGAGCAGCGCGAGCGGTGCGCCACCGGCGATCGCGGCGCGGGCCGCGCCCTCGAGGTTGATGGTCCGGGTCGAGTGCGCAGGTGTCGTCATGTCGTCCCCATCTTCCCACCGCGACAGGTGTCGGGGAGTCGCCCCGGGCCTCCAGGCCGCGCCGTCACGGGGTGACGGGCGTGCGACGGCGGGGTGACGGACCCGCCACGGGCGGGGTGCCGCGCGTTGGTATACCAATGGTAGAGTCGCCTGATCGTGCCGCGGTCGCGGCGCAACGACGAGGACGAGGAGGGCCGGGCTCATGGGAAAGACGCTCGCCGAGAAGGTGTGGGACGACCACGTCGTGGTCAAGGGTGAGGACGGCAACCCCGACCTCCTCTACATCGACCTCCACCTCGTGCACGAGGTGACGAGTCCGCAGGCGTTCGACGGCCTGCGGCAGGCCGGCCGGCCGGTCCGTCGCCTCGACCTGACGATCGCGACCGAGGACCACAACACCCCCACGCTCGCCATCGACCGCCCCATCGCGGACCCGACGAGCCGGATCCAGATCGAGACCCTCCGTCGCAACTGCGAGGAGTTCGGCGTCCGCCTGCACTCCCTGGGTGACAAGGAGCAGGGCATCGTCCACGTGGTCGGCCCGCAGCTCGGCCTCACCATGCCCGGCATCACCGTGGTCTGCGGCGACTCGCACACCAGCACCCACGGGGCCTTCGGCGCGATGGCCTTCGGCATCGGCACGTCCGAGGTCGAGCACGTCCTCGCCACGCAGACCCTGCCGCTCAAGCCGTTCAAGACGATGGCGATCACGGTCGAGGGCACGCTGCGCCCCGGGGTGACGGCGAAGGACATCATCCTGGCCGTCATCGCGAAGATCGGCACCGGCGGCGGCCAGGGCTACGTGCTCGAGTACCGCGGCTCCGCGATCCGCGCGCTCTCGATGGAGGGGCGCATGACGATCTGCAACATGTCGATCGAGGCCGGTGCCCGCGCCGGCATGGTTGCCCCCGACCAGACGACCTACGACTACGTGCAGGGCCGCGACCACGCCCCGACCGGTGCGGACTGGGACGACGCCGTCGCCTACTGGGAGACCCTCGCCACCGACGACGACGCCGTGTTCGACGCCGAGGTGTTCATCGACGCCGACGACCTCGAGCCCTTCGTCACCTGGGGCACGAACCCCGGCCAGGGCGTCTCGCTGTCCGAGAATGTGCCGGACCCGTCGAGCTACAGCGACCCCAACGACCAGGCCGCAGCACGCCGAGCCCTGGAGTACATGGACATCACCGCCGGCACCCCGATGAAGGACATCGCCGTCGACGCGGTGTTCATGGGGTCCTGCACGAACTCGCGCATCGAGGACCTGCGGGCCTTCGCGTCGATCATCAAGGGCCGCACCAAGGCCGACGGCGTCCGGGTGATGGTCGTGCCCGGCTCCGCCCGCGTCCGGCTCGAGGCCGAGGCCGAGGGGCTCGACAAGGTGTTCACCGAGTTCGGCGCCGAGTGGCGGTTCGCCGGCTGCTCGATGTGCCTCGGCATGAACCCGGACCAGCTGGCACCGGGGGAGCGCTGCGCGAGCACCTCGAACCGCAACTTCGAGGGGCGCCAGGGCAAGGGCGGCCGTACGCACCTGGTCTCGCCGCTCGTCGCCGCGGCCACCGCGGTGCGCGGCACGCTGTCGAGCCCGTGGGACCTGGAGACCGACGACGAGATCGCGGCGGCGACGTCCGCCACCGCCACCGAGGGGACCTTCTGATGGACAAGATCACCACCGTCACCGGCATCGCGGCCCCGCTCAAGCGGTCCAACGTCGACACCGACCAGATCATCCCCGCGGTCTACCTGAAGCGCGTCACGAAGACCGGCTTCGAGGACGCCCTGTTCTCCGGGTGGCGCCAGGACCCCGACTTCGTCCTCAACCAGGAGCGCTACCAGGGCGCCCGCGTCCTGATCGCCGGCCCCGACTTCGGCACCGGGTCGTCCCGCGAGCACGCCGTCTGGGCGCTCCGTGACTTCGGCTTCTCGGTCGTGATCTCGCCCCGGTTCGCGGACATCTTCCGGGGCAACGCCGGCAAGCAGGGCCTGGTCACCGCGATCGTGACCGAACCGGAAGTCGAGCGGCTGTGGGCCGTCATCGAGGCGAACCCGGGCGTCGAGGCGACGGTCGACCTCGTGACGCAGCGCGTGTCGCTGGGGGATGTGGACGTCCCCTTCGAGATCGACGCTTACACTCGTTGGCGGTTGATGGAAGGGCTCGACGACATCGGGCTCACCCTCCGTGACGAGACCTCGATCACGGAGTTCGAATCCCGCCGCTCCAGTTGGCGGCCGAAGACATTGCCGGTGAAGTAGTGAACTCTCTCGTACAGGACGCAGCGGCCGCAGGGGCGCGCGTGGGCCTCACGTCGGACGAGATCGTCATCCGCGGGGGCAAGCCCCTCGTGGGGCGCATCGAGGTCCGTGGGGCGAAGAACCTCGCGACCAAGGCCATGGTGGCGTCGCTGCTCGGTGACACCCCGTCGATCCTCCGTGACGTGCCGGACATCTCCGACGTCAAGGTGGTCCGCGGGCTGCTCGAGGTGCACGGCGTGCGCATCACCGATCCGGCACGAGGCGAGCTCATCCTCGACCCGTCGCGCGTCGAGTCGGCGCACTTCGCCGAGATCGACGCCCACGCCGGCTCGAGCCGCATCCCGATCCTGTTCTGCGGCCCGCTGCTGCACAAGCTCGGCGAGGCGTTCATCCCCGACCTCGGCGGCTGCCGCATCGGCGACCGCCCGATCGACTTCCACCTCGACGCGCTCCGCGCCATGGGCGCGGTCGTCGACAAGCAGGTCAACGGCATCCACCTGACGGCCCCGGACGGCCTGACCGGCGCCTCCATCGAGCTGCCGTACCCGAGCGTCGGCGCCACCGAGCAGGTCCTGCTCTCGGCGACCCTCGCCAAGGGCGTCACGGAGCTGCGGAACGCCGCGATCGAGCCCGAGATCATGGACCTCATCGCGATCCTGCAGAAGATGGGCGCCATCGTCTCGGTCGAGCCGAACCGCGTCATCTTCATCGAGGGTGTCGAGTCGCTCCGCGGCTACACGCACCGTGCGATCAACGACCGCAACGAGGCCGCGAGCTGGGCCTCCGCAGCGCTCGCCACCAACGGCGACATCTTCGTCGAGGGTGCGAACCAGCAGGAGCTCATGACGTTCCTCAACGTCTTCCGCAAGGTCGGCGGCGGGTTCGACATCCAGGAGGACGGTATCCGGTTCTACCGCGAGCTGGACACCCTGAAGCCCGTGGTCATCGAGACCGACGTGCACCCCGGCTTCATGACGGACTGGCAGCAGCCGCTCGTCGTCGCGCTGACGCAGGCCGACGGCCAGAGCATCGTGCACGAGACCGTCTACGAGAACCGCTTCGGCTTCACCGACGCCCTGAACGAGATGGGTGCCGACATCGTCGTGCACAAGGAGGGGCTCCCCGGCCACGACCGCCGTGTCGCCCGCCGACCGTTCGAGCAGGCTGCCGTCGTCACCGGGCCCACGAAGCTGCACGCCGCGAACGTCCGCGTCCCCGACCTGCGCGGTGGCTTCAGCCACCTCATCGCGGCGCTGACCGCCGAGGGCGAGTCGCACATCACCAACGTCGGCATCATCAGCCGCGGCTACGAGCACTTCATCCCGAAGCTGCGCAAGCTCGGCGCCGACTTCGACTTCGCTGGGTAGGCACCGTGCGGGCTGAAGGCAAGGGCGACGGTCTGGAGGCCCGTGGCGGCTCCGACGCGCAGGTCGCGACCGGCATCCCCGTGCGTGGGCGCCGGTGGCGCCGCGGCGAGCTGAACACCGCGTTCCGCATCGTCGCCTCCATCGTCATCCCGACGTTCCGGTTCTCGGCGCGCTACCACTGGCACGGCCCGAACCGCCTGCCGGCCGAGGGCGCGTTCGTGCTCGCGCCGAACCACTTCACGAACATCGACCCGCTGGTCGTGGGCACCGCCGTGTACATCTCGAAGCGGGCGCCGCGGTTCCTGGCGAAGGCGTCGCTGTTCACGGTCCCCGTGGTCGGCAAGCTCATGTCCGGCATGGGGCAGATCCCGGTCGAACGCTCCGGCCGGACGCGTCTGAGCGACCCGCTCGGCGGCGGCCGGTCGCTCGTCGAGCAGGGCGGGGCGATCATCGTCTACCCCGAGGGCACGCTCACGCGCGACCCGGACCTGTGGCCGATGCGCGGCAAGACGGGCGCGGTCCGGATCGCGCTCGAGAACGACGTCCCGATCATCCCGATGGCCCACTGGGGCACGCAGAACATCATGGCGCGGTACGGCAAGAAGCTCCGGCTGTTCCCGCCGTCGCGCGTCGACGTGATCATCGGCGACCCGGTCGACCTGTCGGCGTACCGCGGTCGGCCGATCGACCAGCAGATGCTCGGCGAGGCCACCGAACTCGTCATGCGCGAGATCACCGCGCTGCTCGAGGTGCTCCGTGGTGAACGGGCACCCGCGACCCGCTGGGACCCGGCGGCGAACAACCAGAAGGAGACCGGCCGGTTTGAGTGACCTCCGCCCCCACGACGACCGACCCGACCCCGCTGCGGCGGCTCCCGGGGCCTTCGACACCGCTGCGATCCGGGTGGTCATGCAGTCGACCGACAAGCCCCGGGTGGCCGTCATCGGTGCCGGCAGCTGGGGCACCACGTTCGCGAAGGTGCTGGCCGAGGGCGGTGCGTCCACCGTGGTGTGGGCCCGGCGCCCCGAGGTCGCCCGCGAGATCACCGAGACCAAGCGCAACTCGGACTACCTGCCCGGCATCAACCTGCCGCGCACGCTGACCGCCTCGACGTCCCTCGAGCGCGTGCTCGACGGTGCCTCGCAGGTGTACGTCTCGGTGCCCTCGCAGACCCTGCGCTCCAACCTCGCCGCGATCCGCGAGCTGCTGCCCGCCGACGTGCCGGTCGTCAGCCTGATGAAGGGCGTCGAGAAGAGCACGGGGCTGCGGATGAGCGAGGTCCTGCTGCAGGGCCTCGGCATCGACCAGGACCGCATCGCCGTGGCCAGCGGCCCGAACCTGGCGCTCGAGATCGCCCGCCGGCAGCCGACCGCCGCCGTGGTGTCGTCGTCCTCGCTGGAGACCGCCACCGACGTCGCCGCCGTCGCGACGAACCCGTACTTCCGGTCGTTCATCAACACCGACGTCATCGGCACCGAGTTCGGCGGCGTGCTGAAGAACCTCATCGCCGTGGCGATCGGCATCGTCGACGGGGTCGGCTACGGCGAGAACACCAAGGCCTCGATCATCACCCGCGGCCTGGCCGAGATGACCGACTTCGCGGTGTCGCTCGGTGCGCAGTCGTCAACGCTGTCCGGGCTCGCGGGCCTCGGTGACCTCATCGCCACGTGCCAGTCGCCGCTGTCGCGGAACAACACCGCCGGGCGGCTGCTCGGTCAGGGCTACCGGTTCGACGAGGTCGTCCGCCAGATGAACCAGACGGCGGAGGGGCTGGCCTCGGTCGCCCCGATCCTCGAGCTGGCCGCGGCGAACGGTGTCGACATGCCCATCGTCAGCCAGGTGGGCGAGGTCCTCGCCGGTAGGCTCGATCCGCGCAACATCGCGCCGCACCTCACCGAGACCGACGAGCCGCAGGGCGAGTGACCGGTCCCGCACCGAGTCACGAAGGGACTCCCGTGCCCACGATCCCCGAGGGAACCCCCATGCCCAGGACCACCGTCGCCGTGCTCTTCGGCGGTCGATCGAGCGAGCACGAGATCAGCTGCGTGACCGCCGGCGGCATCATGGACGTCGTCGACCGGTCCGAGTACGACCTGGTGCCGATCGGGATCACCCAGGACGGTGCCTTCACGCTGCAGTCCGACGACCCGGCGCAGTGGACGATCCGCGACGGCGCGCTGCCGACCGTGGCCGACAACGGCACGCGGATCGCGTTCCCGACGTCCCCGGCCACGAACGAACTCGTCGTGTCCCACCCCGACGGCACCGTCACCGCGATCCCGGTCGACGTGGTGTTCCCGATCCTGCACGGCCCCTTCGGTGAGGACGGCACGATCCAGGGCCTGCTCGAGATCGCCGGGCTGCCCTACGTCGGCGACGGCGTGCTCGCGAGCGCCCTGGCGATGGACAAGCACGTCGCCAAGGCCGTGCTCGAGCACGCCGGGCTGCGGGTCGCCCCGTGGACCACGGTGCTCCGCCGGCAGTGGGCGGCCGACCCGGTCGACGTCGCCGAGACGGTCGCGGCACACGGCTGGCCGCTGTTCGTCAAGCCGGCCCGAGCGGGATCGAGCATGGGCGTCTCGCGCGTCGACGACCCCTCGCAGCTGGGTGCCGCCATGGACCTGGCGTTCGAGCACGACTCCAAGGTCATCATCGAGCCGCGGGTGATCGGCCGCGAGGTCGAGGTGGCCGTGCTCGAGGGGCGCGACGGTGCGCCGCGGACGAGCCTGCCCGGCGAGATCGTGGTGGCCGAGGACGGCTTCTACGACTTCGCCTCGAAGTACCTGGGCGGCGACGAGTCGCTCCTCTGCCCGGCACCGCTGACCGAGGCGCAGACCGACGAGATCCGCTCGATCGGCGCGCGCGCGTTCGAGGCCATCGGCGGTTCGGGCCTGGCCCGTGTCGACTGCTTCCTGACCGACGACGGCTTCGTCGTGAACGAGGTCAACACGATGCCGGGCTTCACGCCGCTGTCGATGTACCCGCGCTGCTGGGCGGCGTCGGGCGTGTCCTACGGCGAGCTGGTCACCGAGCTCATCGAACTGGGTCGCGCCGCCGTCCGCTGACCCGGTCGGTCAGCCCTGCACATCCGCCGGGTCGAGGCACTCGTGTCCGTCCTTCGGCAGCGACGACACGGCGTCGGACAGCTCCTGCACGACCGACGTGGTCTTCGTCGAGTCGACGACGACCTGCACGGCCGGCGACCGTCCGAACGTGGTGAAGACGACCTGGTCGCCGCGGTCGTCGCGGATCCAGTCGACGCCGCCCTGCGAGAAGCACGGCAGGTCGGACACGGTGGGCACGGCGACGCCGCAGTGGTAGATCGCCACCTCGGGGTCGCCCCAGGCCGCCGTGGCCTGTGCGTTCGTGTTCCGCAGGTCGAACTTGGAGCCCACGGTCGCGGGCAGTCGGACCTGCACGGCGGCACACGCTGCGGCGTCGGCCGACGGCGCTGCGGTCATCGAGACGGCGTTCGTGCACCCGGTCAGCCCGGCGGCGAGGGTGATCACGACCCCGACGATCGCGAGGGTCCGAGGGGTGCGGCGCGCGGTGTCCATCGCCGTCCAGGCTACCGTTCTCGTGTGGACGCGACGGACGACGCCTGGACCGGGCCGACGGTGGGGGAGCTCGGCGAACTCGTCGTCCTCGACCGGATCACGAGCCGCCTGCCGACCGGGACGCCGATCCTCGGCCCCGGTGACGACTGCGCGGTGGTGGCAGCACCCGACGGTCGGTTCGTCGTCACGACCGACATGATGGTCCACGGTCCGGACTTCCGGTGGGCATGGTCGTCGCCGACGGACGTCGGGTGGAAGGCCGCCGCCACGAACCTCTCCGACGTCGCGGCGATGGGTGCGGTGCCGAGTGGCCTCGTGATCGCCCTGGCCGCGCCGCAGGACACCCCCGTCGCGGTCCTCGAGGGCATCGCCGACGGCTTCCGGTTCGCCGTCGACGCGCTCGCGCCGGGGTGCGGGGTGGTCGGTGGGGACCTCTCCACCTCGGCCACGTTCACGGTCACCGTCACCGCCTTCGGGGACCTGCGCGGCCTCGCACCCGTGCTGCGGTCGGGCGCCGGGGTCGGTGACGTGCTCGCGGTGTCCGGCGAGACGGGTCGTGCCGCACGTGGGCTGTCCCGGCTGTTCCGCGACGGCGTGGACGACCGGGGCGAGCCGGACCGCGCAGCGACCGTGACGAGCGGCGCCGACACGGACCCCGACGTCGGACGGCAGCGTCGCCCGGTACCGCCGATCGCCGACGGCCCGCTCGCCGCGCAGACGGGGGCCACCGCGATGCTCGACCTGTCGGACGGCCTGGCGATCGATGCCGGCCGGCTGGCGCGCGCGAGCCGCGTCACGCTGGAGATCGACGCCGAGGCCGAACTCGACGACGCCGCGCTGCACGGCGGCGAGGACCACGGACTCCTCGCCACGTTCCCGGCCGACGTCGTCCTGCCCGGGGGCTTCCGCCGCATCGGCGTCGTGCGGGAGCGTGGCGACGCAGACCTGTTGCGCGCCGGCTCCCCGGTGCCGACGACCGGCTGGGACCCCTACGCCGACTGGGACGGCGCCGCCGGCTGACCCGGCTGACCCGATCCGGTCGGTGCAGGACCGTGTTGCGACAGGACACGCGTCGTTCGACAGGTGCACTGTCGCAGAACGCGTGCACAGGCGCACCGCGCCTCAGTCGGCGGCGACGGCCTCCCACGCGACGGTCTCGCCGTAGCTGCGCTTGCTGAACGGCGCGAGCCCCGTCGGCCAGGTGGGTTCGGGGGAGCGCTTGCTCCGCTCGACCACGACGACGGCGTCGGGAGTCAGCTTCGGCGCCAGCGCCTCGAGCACCTCGGCGAGCTCGTGCTCCGTGACGTCGTAGGGCGGGTCGATGAACACCAGGTCGAAGGTGCGGACGGTTCCGCGCAGGTACCCGAGCACGGGCTGCGGCTGCACGTCGATCCGGACACCGGGGATCCGCTGCTGCACCGCCTTCGCGTTCGCCCGGCACGCCTGCGCCGCTGCGGACGCCCGGTCCACCAGGACCACCTCGACGGCCCCGCGCGACGCCGCTTCGAGCCCGAGCGCGCCCGTGCCCGCGTACAGGTCGGCCACCGACGTGTCCTCGACCAGTCCCCGCGCCTCGAGCGACGAGAACAGCGCCTCACGCACGCGGTCGCTCGTCGGCCGGGTGCCGGACTTCGGCACGCGGAGCGTCAGGGAGCCGGCGGCGCCGGCGATGATGCGGGTCATGCAGCCACCGTATCGGCCCGGCGGGTCCGTTCCGGCGTTCTCCACAGGCCCACTCGGGAGGCGCGGGTGGGGTCGGTCGTGCCCGGTACCGTTGGACCGTGGTCACCTCCGGAACCCCCGCTGCGCCGGCCGCGCCCGACCTCGGTCCGGCGCCGCTCGACGCGCGGCTCGCGAACGTCCTCGGCGGTCGGACGGCGACCGCGATCGAGAAGGCCTTCGGCTACCGCACGGTGGGGGAGTTCCTCGAGCACGCGCCGCGTCGGTACGCCGAGCGTGGTGCGCTGACGGCCCTCGACTCGCTCGCGATCGGCGAACCGGTCACCATCGTGGCCGAGGTGGTCGACGTCCGCGAACGCACCATGCGCGCGCGTCGTGGCTCCATCCTCGAAGCGAAGATCGGTGACGGCAAGGGGCTGCTCACCCTGACGTTCTTCAACCAGGGATGGCGCACGAAGGACCTCGTGCCCGGCGCCCGCGGCATCTTCTCCGGCAAGGTCAGCGACTACCGCGGTGCCCGGCAGCTCGCCCACCCGGACTACGAGCTGTTCGACCCGGACGACCCACGGGCCACCGCCGACCCCGGTTCCGACGAAGCGATCCGGTGGTCGCGCCAGCCGATCCCGATCTACCCGGCGACGGCCTCGCTCACCTCGTGGCAGATCGCGAAGTCCATCGGCATCGTCCTCGACACCCTGCCGGACCTGCCCGACCCCGTGCCCGCGTCCGCACGGTCCCGGCTCGACCTCGTGCCGTTCCGTCGGGCCCTCGAACTGCTGCACCGCCCCGAGAAGGTCGCCGACTTCAAGCGCGCGCAGGACGCCCTGCGCTACCGCGAGGCGTTCGTGCTGCAGACCGCCCTGGTGCAGCGACGGATCGCGGCCCGTCGCACCGCGGCGACGCCGCGCGTGGCCGCTCCCGGTGGCATCCTCGAACGCTTCGACGCCACCCTGCCCTTCACGCTGACCGACGACCAGCGTGCCGTCGGTGCCGACATCGACCACGACCTCGCCCGTACCTGGCCCATGCACCGCCTGATCCAGGGTGAGGTCGGTTCCGGCAAGACCCTCGTGGCGATCCGGGCCATGCTCACCGTGGCCGAGTCCGGCGGGCAGTCCGCGCTCATCGCCCCGACCGAGGTGCTTGCGGCGCAGCACCTGCGGTCCATCGTGAAGTTCCTCGGTCCGGACCTGGCGGCCGAACTCCGACCGGTGATCCTGACGGGGTCGCAGTCCACCGACGAACGCCGTCGTGCCCTGCTCGCCGCGGTGTCGGGCAGCTCACGGCTGGTCGTCGGCACCCACGCCCTCCTGGGCGACCGGGTGGACTTCGCCGAGCTCGGACTCGTGGTGGTCGACGAGCAGCACCGCTTCGGCGTCGAGCAGCGCGAGGCCCTCCGCACCAAGGGCACGACCCCGCCGCACGTGCTCGTGCTCACGGCCACACCGATCCCGCGCACCGTCGCGATGACCGTGTTCGGCGACCTCGACGTCTCGACCATCACGGGCATGCCGTCGGGGCGTGCCGGCGTCGAGACCTTCACCGTCCCGCTCGCGGAGCACCCCGGCTGGGAGCCCCGGATCTGGTCGCGGATGGCCGAGGAACTCGCGAAGGGCCGGCAGGCGTTCGTCGTCTGTCCGGCCATCGACGACGCCCACACCGAGGACGACGGGGAGCCGGAACCCGCCGAGGCCGAGGCCGACGCCCCGAAGCGCGCTCCTGCGACCGTCCTCGCCACGGCCGAGCGGATGCGCACCATGCCCGCGCTCGAGGGGCGCTCGATCGCGGTCCTGCACGGCCGGATGACCGCCGACGAGAAGGACCGCGTGATGACGTCCTTCGCCGCCGGTGACCTCGACGTCGTCGTGGCCACGACCGTGATCGAGGTCGGGGTCGACGTGCCGAACGCGGCGATGATGGCGGTCCTCGACGCCGACCGGTTCGGTGTCTCGCAGCTCCACCAGCTGCGCGGTCGCATCGGCCGTGGGCAGTGGGCCGGTGTCTGCCTGCTCGTCACCACGGCCGAGCTCGAGACCACCTCGCGTGAGCGCGTCGACGCGGTGGCCGCCTCGGACGACGGCTTCGAGCTCGCCCGGATCGACCTCGAGCTCCGACGCGAAGGCGACGTCCTGGGTGAACGGCAGTCCGGAGGGCGGTCCTCGCTCAACCTGCTCCGGGTGGTCGAGCACGCGGACCTCATCGTCGACGCGCGCGAAGAGGCCGAGCGGGTACTCGAACCCGACCCGGAGCTCGAGGGGTCGCCGGCCCTCCGCGACGCGCTCGCCCGGCGCCTCGACGAGTCCGACGCGGCGTTCCTCGGCAAGAACTGACCCGGGGGCACGACGGCGCGCGCGGTATCGTCGCTGCCATGGCGCAGATCGCGGTGGTCCCCGGTTCCTTCGACCCCGTCACCCTCGGGCACCTCGACGTCATCGGCCGCGCGGCCGGGCTCTTCGACGAGGTGCACGTCCTCGTGGTGCACAACCCCGACAAGAAGCCGGCGATGTTCGAGGCGGTCGACCGGGTCCGGCTCATCCGGGACTCGCTGGTCGAGGTCGGCGCGCCCGGGACGGTCACGGTCGGCGAATGGACGTCGGGCCTGCTGGTCGACTACTGCCGGCAGGTCGGCGCGAAGGTCCTGGTGAAGGGCGTGCGGTCCGGCGAGGACGTCGCGTACGAGACCCCGATGGCCATCATGAACCGCCACCTGGCCGACGTCGAGACGGTGTTCCTGCTGCCCGAGGCATCGCGGGCGCACGTGTCGAGCTCGCTCATCCGCCAGGTGTCGTTCCTCGGCGGCGACGTCACGCCCTACGTGCCGAAGACCGTCGCGGACGCCCTCGCGGCCCGCTGAGCGTCCCCGGGGCGGCACCGCGTCCGGACACGCCTGTCGCCACCTCGACTCTCGGCCTGGATCGCGCTAGGCTTGTCGATCGTGTCTTCCCCCGTGAACAGCCCCTACGCCCTGCGCGTGCGCGACCTCGCGCACCGGCCGGGCGAGATGCGCGAGCACTCGCTCGACATCGAGGTGCCCGACGCGATGGGGGCCGGTCTGATCGCCGTCCGCCAGGGTGCGGAACTGCGGATCGACGTCAAGCTCGAAGGCCTGCACGAGGGCGTCCTCGTGTCCGGGCACGCTTCAGCCGACGCCGCGGGGGAGTGCTCGCGCTGCCTCATCGACATCAGCGAACCGATCGAGGTCGATTTCGCCGAGCTGTTCGCGTATGATGCCTCGGAGGATTTCGACTTCTTCGTTCGCGATGACCACGTGGACACCGAACAGGTCGTTCGAGATGCGGTGGTGCTGTCGCTGCCGTTCCAGCCGGTCTGCCGACCGGACTGCCCAGGACTCGACCCGGTGACGGGTGAGCGTCTGGCCGACCTCGGCGAGCAGCCCGCTCGTCAGGTGATCGACCCCCGGTGGGCAGCGCTCAGCGGGATCGCTCTCGACGACAGTGCTGCAGGATCCACCGACGGTGACACCACCGCACCGAAGACCACCGAGGGCGAGGAGCGGGCCGAGACCGAGTAGGTCCCGACACCGCCAGCCCCCGTTCCGACCACCGACCAACCGAAAGAGATTCACCATGGCCGTTCCCAAGCGCAAGCAGTCCCGTGCGAACACGCACGCCCGTCGTTCGCAGTGGAAGGCCACGCCGATCCAGCTCGTCAAGACGATCGAGAACGGTCAGGTCACCTACAGCCTCCCGCACCGCGCGAAGGTCGTCGAGGACTCGGCCGGCACGCCCCTGTACATGGAGTACAAGGGCCGCAAGGTCGCCGACGTCTGATCGGACCGAACGCATGACGACAACGTCCGGCGCTGCGGGGTCTCGCCCCGCGGGGCCGGACGTCGTTCGTCTGCAGGGCATCCTCGGGGTCGACATCGACCTCGAGCTGCTCCAGCTCGCCCTGACGCACCGCTCCTACGCCTACGAGCACGGGGGCATCAAGCACAACGAGCGCCTCGAGTTCCTCGGGGACTCGATCCTTGGCCAGGCCGTGACCGTGAAGCTCTACCGGTCGTTCCCCGACCTCGACGAAGGTGACCTCGCCAAACGTCGAGCGAGCCTGGTGTCGACCGTGGCGCTGGCCGAGATCGCCCGGATGATCGGGCTCGGCCGCTACCTGCGCCTCGGAAAGGGCGAGGAACAGACCGGTGGGCGCGACAAGTCGTCGATCCTGGCCGACACGGTCGAAGCCGTGATCGGCGCGACGTACCTGTCGGCCGGCCCCGACCCGGCCACCGAGCTCGTGCTCCGTCTGGTCGAGCCGCTCATGATCGACCCGGACCGCTTCGGCGCCGCGATGGACCCGAAGACGAGCCTGCAGGAGCTCGCCTCGAGCCGCTCGCTCGGCAACCCGGCGTACCGCGTCACCGAGACCGGCCCGGACCACGACAAGACCTTCACGGCCACGGTCGTCCTGCAGGGCGAGGACATCGCCACCGGCACCGGGTCGAGCAAGAAGGCAGCCGAGATGGCCGCCGCGCTCGACGCGTGGACGCGGCTGTCCGGTCGAGCGGCCTGACCGCGTGCCCGAACTCCCCGAGGTCGAGGTCGTCCGCGCCGGCCTCGAACCCGCCGTCAGCGGCGCGCGGGTCCTGCACGTCGACGTGGTCGACGACCGTGCCCTGACCCGGCACGACGGCCCCGCCGAGGACTTCGCCGACCGACTGACCGGTCGCACCATCGCCGCCGCCGTCCGCCGGGGCAAGTTCCTCTGGATGCCGCTGCAGCCCGAGCACGACGGGGACCGCCCCGAGGCACTCGTCGCCCACCTCGGCATGAGCGGGCAGATCCTGCTGGGCCGTGGTCGGCAGGCGGCGAAGCACCGGCGGATCCTCATCGACGTGCAGCCCGCGGGCACCGACCGTGCGGGTGCGCCGGAACCCCCGGTGGAGCTCGAGTTCGTCGACCAGCGCACGTTCGGTTCGATGGCGATCGACGCGATGGTGCCGACGATCGACGGTGCTCCCGCCGGGTTCGGCGGGCAGGTCGACGCGACCGACCCCGACGCCGTGTGGCGCCGCTGGGTGCCCGGCCAGGTGTCGCACATCGCGCGTGACCCACTCGATCCCGCGTTCGACGACGACCGGTTCACCGCGATGGCCCGGAAGCGCTCGAGCGGCATCAAGCGAGTGCTGCTCGACCAGGGTGTCGTGAGCGGCATCGGCAACATCTACGCCGACGAGTCGCTGTGGGCGGCGAAGCTGCACTACGACCGCGCCGCCGACCGGCTCACCCGCGCCGACCTGCGACGCCTGCTCGACGAGGTCCGCGCCATCCTGCGCCGGGCGCTCGAGGACGGCGGCACGAGCTTCGACGCCCAGTACGTCAACGTGAACGGGCAGTCCGGGTACTTCTCGCAGCGCCTGAACGTCTACGGCCAGCAGGGCAAGCCGTGCCCCCGCTGCGGCACCACGATCGTCCGCGAGGCCTTCATGAACCGGTCGAGCCACATCTGTCCCGTGTGCCAACCGCGTCCCCGTGCCCGCACGCGTTAGCCTGACGCCAACCTGAGCATCCGGAGACCGCATGTACTTGAAGAGCCTGACCATCAAGGGGTTCAAGTCCTTCGCGCAGCCGACGACGTTCGCGTTCGAGCCGGGCGTGACGTGCATCGTCGGCCCGAACGGCTCCGGCAAGTCGAACGTGGTGGACGCCCTGGCCTGGGTGATGGGGGAGCAGGGGGCGAAGACCCTGCGCGGCGGCAAGATGGAGGACGTCATCTTCGCCGGCACCTCCACCCGCGGTCCGCTCGGTCGCGCCCAGGTGCTGCTGACCATCGACAACAGCGACGGCCTGCTGCCGATCGAGTACTCCGAGGTGACGATCGCGCGCACGCTGTTCCGCAACGGCGGCAGCGAGTACGCCATCAACGGTGAGAACTGCCGACTGCTCGACGTGCAGGAGCTGCTGAGCGACACCGGCCTGGGCCGTGAGATGCACGTGATCGTCGGGCAGGGGCAGCTCGACAAGGTGCTGCACGCCACGCCGGAGGACCGCCGCGGCTTCATCGAGGAGGCCGCGGGGATCCTGAAGCACCGCCGCCGCAAGGAGAAGACCCTCCGCAAGCTCGACGCGATGCAGACCAACCTGACCCGCTTGTCCGACCTGGCCGGTGAGATCCGGCGGCAGCTGAAGCCCCTCGGGCGACAGGCCGAGGTCGCGCGCAAGGCCCAGTCGGTCGCCGCGGTCTTCCGCGACGCCAAGGCCCGCATCCTGGCCGACGACGTGGTGCGCCTGCGCCGCGAGCTGCACGACCACCAGGAGGTCGAGGCCGGCCGCAAGTCCGAGCGCATCGTCCTGACCGAACGGCTCGACCAGACCCGGGTGCGCCAGCAGCACGTCGAGCAGAGCATGGTCGGCGACGACGTCGACCGCGCCCGCACCGTCGTGCACCGGCTCGAGAGCGTGCAGGAGCGCCTCCGCGGCCTGTCGAGCCTGGCGAACCAGCGCCTGATGTTCCTGGCGCAGCAGGCCGACGCCCCGCAGCAGGGCCCGACCGTCACCCAGGAGCAGGTGGACGGGGTCCGCGCCGAGGCCGATCGCCTGGCGGCCCGTGCCGACGAGATGCAGGGCGGCTCGGCGACGACGGCCCGTGCCGTGCAGGACGCCCGGGTCGCCCTCGACGCCCTCGACGAGCGGATCGCCGCGCAGGCCGCCCGGGTCTCGCAGCACGACCTCGAGGCGCAGCGGCTCGCCAGTGCCGTCGACGTCGCGCGGTCGAAGCGCGGTTCCGCCGTCGCCGACCGTGAACGGCGGGAGCGGGCTCTCGCCGAGGCCGGGGAGCGTGCCGAGCGTGCTGCGGCGGCCCTCGCGGAACTCGGGGTCGACCCGTCCGAAGGTGTCGACGAGGCCGCACTCGCGCAGACCCTCGAGCAGGCGCGTGCCGAGCTCGAGCGGGCACAGAGCGCGCGCGACGAGCAGCGCGACCGGCTGCACGCCCTCGAACGCGAGCGGGACGCCCTGGACGCCCGGGTCACCGCGCTCGGCATGTCGATCGAGGTCCGTGACGGCTCGCAGGCCCTGATCGACGCCGGCCGCGCGGGCATCGTCGGTCGCCTGGCCGACAGCCTGACGGTGTCCCCCGGGTTCGAGGCCGCGATCGCCACCGCGCTCGAGGGCCTCGCCGACGCCGTGCTCGCCGACGGCCGCGGTGTGGCGCTCGACGCCGTCGACCACGCCCGTGCCGCTGACCTCGGCCGGATCGACGTCGTCGTCGCGGACGCCGCATCCGTCTCCACCGCTCTGCCCGCGACCCTGCCGGCCGGCGTCCGCCGTGCCACCGACCTGGTGCAGGGACCGCCGGCGCTCGCGTCGATCCTGCGCGACACGCTGGTCGCGGAGACCGACGACCTCGACCTGGAGGCGGTGCTCACCGCCGCCCCGCAGGCCACGGTGGTCACGCGGTCCGGCGACCTCGTCCGTGCGGTCCGCGTGACCGGCGGCGGGGAACGCGTGACCTCGCGTATCGAGCTCGTCGCGGAGCGCGACGACGCCGTGACCCGACGCGACGCGATCGCGACCGACGCCGAGGACGCCGCCACGGGCCTCCAGGCCGCGCGCAGCGCCGTCGAGGACGCACGCCGTCGTGCGGACGAGGCCGACGCGGCATCCCGGGCGTACACGCGGGCGAAGGCCGAGTACGACCGCACGAGTGCGTCGACGCGGGCGAAGGCGGAGAACGCCGCGGCCGAGGTCGAGCGCCTGCGCGCCGCGCTGGCGGAGACCGACGGTGCCGTCGAGACCGCCGAGGCGGCGCTGGCCGAGGCCGAGTCGGCCCACCGGACCTTCACCGAGCAGGACCGCCCCGTGGTCGACGCGTCCGAGCGCCCCGCGCTGCAGGACGCGCTCGAGGCCGCGCGCGCCGCCGAGGTCGAGCAGCGCATCCAGGTCGAGACCGTGCGCGAGCGGGTGCGCGCCGAACGGAACCGCGCCGACCAGCTCGAACGCCAGCTGGAGGCCGAGCGTGCCGCCGCTGAGGAAGCCGCGCGGCTCGCGGTGATCCGCCGCGGACAGATCCGCACCGCCGAAGCCGTGCTCGCCGACCTGCCCGGGGTGCTCGGCGCGGTCGACCGTTCGCTGGCCGAGGCGCGGGTGCAGCTGGCGACCGAGGAAGCCGAGCGGTCGAAGCGCAACACCGAGCTGCAGACGATCCGCAACGAGGAACGTGAACTCCGCGACCGCCTGCAGACCATCACCGACGGCGTGCACTCGCTCGAGATGGAGATCTACGAGAAGAAGCTGCACGTGTCCGGCGTCCTCGACCGGGCGCAGAGCGAGCTCGGGCTGACCGAGGCGGTACTGGTGGCCGAGTACGGGCCGCACGTGCCGGTGCCGGTCGACGTGCTCGTGGACCCGCGGGTGCTCGCGCGGAAGCACCGCGAGGCGGAGCGCGCAGCGGCGGCCGTCGCCGCCGACGCCGCGGGCGTGCCCGAGCCGGACCGCGCGGACGCGCACGCAGACGCCGAGATGGGCACCGACGACGGCACTGACGAGCCGGCCGACGACCTGGCCCTCGTCGAGCCTGCGTCCACTCTGCCCGGCGGCCCCGCCCTGCCCGAGTTCGACACGACCGACGAGATCGACCCCGCCGACGTCGAGACCGTCCCCTACGTCCGCGCCGAGCAGGAGCGCCGGCTCAAGGCCGCCGAGCGCGACCTCGGGCAGCTCGGCAAGGTGAACCCGCTCGCGCTCGAGGAGTTCCAGGCGCTCGAGCAGCGGCACGCGTTCCTCGCCGAGCAGCTCGAGGACCTGCAGAAGACCCGGACGGACCTGCTGACGATCATCGACGAGCTCGACACGAAGATGCAGACGATCTTCGAGTCCGCGTTCAACGACACGAAGGAAGCGTTCGACGTCATCTTCCCGATCCTGTTCCCGGGCGGATCGGGGTCGATCAACCTGACCGATCCGTCCGACCTGCTGGGCACCGGGATCGACGTGCAGGTGAAGCCCGCCGGCAAGAAGATCGACCGCCTGACGCTGCTGTCCGGCGGCGAGCGGTCGCTGGCTGCGGTGGCGCTCCTCGTCGCGATCTTCACCGCGAGGCCGTCGCCGTTCTACATCATGGACGAGGTCGAGGCGGCGCTCGACGACGCCAACCTCGGCCGTCTGCTGACCGTGTTCGAGCGCCTGCGCGAGTCGTCGCAGCTCATCGTCATCACGCACCAGAAGCGCACGATGGAGATCGCGGACGCCCTGTACGGGGTGTCGATGCGGCAGGACGGCGTCTCCGCCGTCGTCGGGCAGCGGGTGCAGAAACGCGAGCCTGCGGACGCGGTCGCGTAGGCGCCCTGGTCGCGACCACGACAGACAGGAGGCGGGGGGGGCCCCGCGCCCCCCCCGCCTCCTGTTCCGTCAGGTGCGTCCGGTCAGGACGCCGGGTCGCTACGCGCGACCGCGGATCGTCCGGAGCAGCCAGCCGATGATCCCGAGCAGGATGAGCACGATGCCCACCCAGAGCAGGAGCTTCAGGGCGCCGACGAAGATGCCGCTGAAGAGCAGGACGAGGCCGACGATGATCGCGATGATCAGCAGTGCGGGCATGAGGGTCTCCTATCCCTGGAACGAGACCGAGCAGATGCCCGGACCAGAACGGGACGCTACTCCTCGGCGCCGCATCGCGTTCGCTCGTGCGGCGGGACCGCGCTCGCTCAGCCGACGAGGTTCTGCACGAACACGTGCGGCGTGAAGCCCGTCAGGTCGTTGATGCCCTCGCCCTGCCCGATGAGCTTGATCGGGATGCCGGTCTTCTCCTGCACGCTGAGCACGAAGCCGGCCTTGGCCGAGCCGTCGAGCTTCGTGATGACGAGGCCGGTCACGCCGGCGCCCTCGATGAAGGCCTGGGCCTGGGCGAGTCCGTTCTGGCCGGTCGTCGCGTCGAGGACGAGCAGGACCTCGCTGATCTCGGTCTGCTTCTCGACGACGCGCTTGATCTTGGTGAGCTCGTCCATCAGCCCGGCCTTGGTGTGCAGGCGCCCGGCGGTGTCGATGACGACGATCTCGGTCTGGTCGCGGATCGCCTTCTCGACGGTCTGGTACGCCACCGATGCGGGGTCCTGCCCGGGCTGCGACGGACGGACGACGTCGACCCCGGCGCGCTGGGCCCAGGTGGCGACCTGCTCGACCGCCGCGGCGCGGAACGTGTCCGCCGCCCCGACGAGCACCGTGCGGTCGTAGGTCTTCAGGAACTTGGCGAACTTGCCGATCGTCGTGGTCTTGCCGACGCCGTTCACCCCGACGACGAGCACCACGGCGGGCCGCGCGCTGAGCTTCAGGGTGGTGTCGAGCTTCGAGAGCCGTTCCTCGAGGACCTCGCGGAGCATGCGCTGCAGGTCGGCGGGGTCGGTCGTGCCGTACCGGTCGACGCGGGCGTGCAGGTCCTCGATGATCTCCTCGGAGATGTCGGGCCCGAAGTCGGCGCCGATCAGGGCGGTCTCGAGGTCCTCCCACGTGGTCTCGTCGATCGTCTTGCGCTGGAAGAGGCCGCGCAGCCGTGTGGACAGTGACCAAGAACTCGCCATGCTCCCAGCTTAGAGCGCGGCACATGTCCGCTGTGCCCGGTATGCTCGGGGACACGAAGGGGAGTATTCCCTCTCGGTGACCCCGTCAGTACGGTCCGGAACGATCCGGCCCCGGGGCGCCGGTCGTGCGGCACCGGTTCCGGTGCGGGGCGACGGAAGAGACCTTCAGGCCTCGGCGTACCCGCACACCAGTGGCACGCCCTACCTGAAGGAAACCGTGGACGTCCCACTCTTCGTCTGGCTCATCACGATCGCCGGCATCCTCGCGCTGCTCGTGTTCGACTTCTACTCGCACGTGCGCACGCCGCACGTGCCCCACATCCGCGAATCCGCGTTCTGGTCGGCCTTCTACATCGGCCTGGCCATCCTGTTCGGCATCGGGATCCTGGTGTTCGGCGGCGGACAGGCCGGTGGTGAGTACTTCGCCGGCTGGCTGACCGAGAAGGCGTTGTCGGTCGACAACCTCTTCGTCTTCCTCATCATCATGTCGAGCTTCGCCGTGCCGAAGGAGTTCCAGCAGAAGGTCCTGCTGGTCGGCGTCGCGATCGCGCTCGTCGCCCGCGGTGTGTTCATCGCCCTCGGCGTCACGATCATCGAGAACTTCTCGTGGGTCTTCTACCTGTTCGGTGCGCTGCTGTTCTGGCTCGCCTGGTCGCAGGCCCGCAGCGGCAACGACCACGGCAACGAGGGCGATTCGCGGCTCATCCGGATCCTCAAGCGCTTCATCCCGACCTCGGACCACTACGACGGTGACCGCCTGACCACCCGCGTCGACGGCAAGCGCCTGTTCACCCCGATGCTGCTCGTCATGGTCGCCATCGGCCTCACCGACGTGCTGTTCGCGCTCGACTCCATCCCCGCGATCTTCGGGCTGACGCAGGACGCCTTCATCGTGTTCACCGCGAACGCGTTCTCGCTCCTCGGGCTCCGGCAGCTGTACTTCCTGATCGCCGGTCTGCTCGAGCGCCTCATCTACCTGGGTCAGGGCCTGGCCGTCATCCTGGCGTTCATCGGTGTGAAGCTCGTCTTCCACGCCATGCACGTCAACGAGCTGCCCTTCATCAACGGTGGCGAGCACATCGAGTGGGCGCCGGAGATCCCGATCTGGTTCTCGCTGGGCTTCATCGCCCTGACGATCACGGTCGCGACGATCGCCTCGCTCGTGGTCTCGAAGCGCCGCCAGGAGCGCGGGCTCACCCCGTCGGGTGAGCCGAAGGAGTCGGTGGAAGCCGACGCGAAGTAGTCGTCACCACCTGACGGACGCCAGGCGCGGTGCCAGTCGGCACCGCGCCTGGCGTCTGTCCGGAGCGTCGCCCGGAGCGTCAGACGGCCTGGCGACCGGGGGTCGCGTCGAGCAGGTGGGCCAGGTGCTCGGGAACCGAGCCGCCGCGCGCCACCGTCGCCCGTGCCCACAGCCGGCCCGCCCGGTACGACGACCGGACCAGCGGCCCGGCGAGGACCCCCGCGTAGCCCATCTGCTCGGCGAGCTGGCGGAGCTCGACGAACTCCGCAGGGCTGACCCAGCGCGCGACCGGCAGGTGCCGCGGTGACGGGCGGAGGTACTGCGTCAGCGTGATGATGTCCGTGCCGGCGTCGTGCAGGCGCTGCAGGGCGTCCTCGATCTCGATGCGCTCCTCGCCCATGCCGAGGATCAGGTTCGACTTCGTGACGAGTCCGGCGTCGCGGCCCTGGGTGATGACGTCCAGGGAGCGTTCGAACGTGAACGCCGGTCGGATCCGCTTGAAGATCCTCGGGACGGTCTCGACGTTGTGCGCGAAGACCTCGGGGCGGGCGTCGAACACTTGGCCGAGCTGGTCCGGCCGGCCGTTGAAGTCCGGCACCAGGATCTCGACGCCGGTGCCGGGGGAGTGCTCGTGGATCTGCCGGATCGTCTCGGCGTAGAGCCAGGAGCCGCCGTCGGGCAGGTCGTCCCGTGCGACGCCGGTCACCGTCGCGTACTTCAGGCCCATCGAGACGACGGAGTCCGCGACCCGGCGGGGCTCGTCGCGGTCGAGCGGTTCCGGCTTGCCGGTGTCGATCTGGCAGAAGTCGCAGCGGCGGGTGCACTGCGATCCGCCGATCAGGAACGTCGCCTCGCGGTCCTCCCAGCACTCGAAGATGTTCGGGCAGCCGGCCTCCTGGCAGACGGTGTGCAGCTGCTGGTCCTTGACCAGGGCGGACAGCTCGCGGAACTCGGGGCCCTGCGTGGCGCGGGTCTTGATCCACCCGGGTTTCGTCTCGATCGGGGTCTCGGCGTTCCGGGCCTCGACCCGGAGCATGCGGCGGCCTTCGGGGGCGAGGGTCATACGAGGGTCTCCTGTCGGGCGGGCGCGGTGCTGGTACTCGTGCTGGTGCTGGTGGTCGTCGTGCTGATCCGGTGGCCGCGGTGCATGCCGTCGACGGCCTGTTGGACGCCGTGCGCTACCAGGGGTGCGAGGTCGTCGACGGTCACGGGAGCGAGCCCCAGGTGCGCCGCGGCGGCGCTCAGCGTCGTGACCCCGGCATCCGCGATGCCGCACGGGACGATCGCTCGGTAGGCGTCGAGGGCGTTGTCGCAGTTGATCGCGATGCCGTGGCTCGTCACGCCCTCGGCGACGTGCAGCCCGATGGCGCCGATCTTGGCGGCGGGGGAGCCGTCCGCGCTCGGCACCCATGCGCCGCTGCGCCCGGCGACCCGTTCGGCGTGCACTCCGACGGCGGCAGCAGCGTCGATGATGACCTGCTCCAGGTCGCGCACCCAGGCGACGACGTCGAGGGGTTCGGCGAGTCGGACGATCGGGTAGGCGACGAGCTGCCCCGGGCCGTGCCAGGTGATGCGGCCGCCGCGGTCGGTGTCGACGACGGGGGCACCGTTCGTCGGCAGGTCGGAGGGTTCGGTGCGGCGTCCGGCGGTGTACACGGACGGGTGCTCGCACAGCACGAGGGCTCCGGGGGAACGGCCTGCGACGACGGCGGCGTGCAGGTCCCGCTGCAGAGCGAGACCGTCGGCGTAGTCGAGCAGCCCGGGGTGGTGCACGATCTCGAGTTCCGGCATGCGGCGAGCGTACGACAGTTTCTGGACGGCGTCCAACAACCATCCTCTTGACCTCAACTATGGTTGAGATGGTCCGATGGGGACATGGACATCCGCCAGGTACAGCTCGCCACCCGATCGCTCGACGACACCGCCCGGTTCTACGAACGGCTGGGGTGTCCGGTCGAGATCGTCGACGCCGCGGTGCGCGTCGTCGTGGGGTCGTCGCTCCTCCTGTTCCGGGAACTGCCCGAGATGACCGGAGCCCTGCACCTGGCGATCACGATCCCCACCGGGACGTTCGACGCGGCCAAGGTCTGGATCGCCGGACTGACGACGGTGCTCGGTGCCGATGACCAGGACGAGTTCGAGGGGCCGCCGAACTGGAACTCGCGGTCGGTCTACTTCGAGGGGCCCGACGAGCAGCTCCTCGAGCTCATCGAGCGGCGGGACCTGCCCGCAGACGCGGGCGAGAACACGGTCGTCCCGCTCGTCTCCATCAGCGAGGTCGGCGTCCCCGTCCCCGACGTCCTCGGCGCCGTCGATGCCCTGCGACGCGCCGGTCTCGAGCCCTACGCGAACCCGCCGGGGGAGTCCTTCGCCGCGGTCGGCGACGTGGACGGCCTCGTGATCCTGGTGTCGCCCGACCGGCGCTGGTTCCCGACCGGTGACCGGAGTCCGTCGAGCGCGCCGGTGATCGTCGACCTGGGCCTCGGGGCACTGCTCGAACTGACCGAGGGTGTCCTCCTGCGGTGAACGGACCGGTGCGGCCTGCGCGAGCCTTGTAGAATCGACGGATCATGGCGCAATTCGGCTCACTCTCCGATCGGCTGACCGAGACCTTCCGCAATCTGCGGAGCAAGGGTCGGCTGACTCCGTCCGACGTCGACGGCACCGTCCGCGAGATCCGGCGGGCCCTCCTCGACGCCGACGTCGCGCTCGAGGTCGTCAAGGCGTTCACCGCCTCGGTGCGCGAGCGTGCCCTCTCCGACGAGGTCAACCGCGCGCTCAACCCGGCGCAGCAGGTCGTCCAGATCGTCAACGAGGAACTCGTCGGCATCCTCGGCGGGCAGCAGCGACGGCTCGAGTTCGCGAAGAAGCCGCCGACGGTCATCATGCTCGCGGGTCTGCAGGGTGCCGGTAAGACGACCCTGGCCGGCAAGCTCGGCAAGTGGCTCAAGAAGGACGGCCACACCCCGATGCTCGTCGCGGCGGACCTGCAGCGACCGAACGCCGTGCAGCAGCTGCAGGTCGTCGGCGAGCAGGCCGGCGTGCACGTCTTCGCGCCCGAGCCCGGCAACGGTGTCGGCGACCCGGTCAAGGTCGCCAAGAACGCCATCAAGGCCGCGATCGACCAGCAGTACGACACCGTCATCGTGGACACCGCCGGTCGTCTCGGTGTCGACGCCGAGCTGATGAAGCAGGCCGCAAACATCCGCAAGGCCGTCGACCCGGACGAGGTCCTGTTCGTCATCGACGCGATGATCGGTCAGGACGCCGTCAACACGGCCCGCGCGTTCCAGGAAGGCGTCGACTTCACCGGTGTCGTCCTGTCGAAGCTCGACGGTGACGCCCGCGGTGGTGCTGCCCTGTCGGTGGCCAGCGTGACCGGCCGCCCGATCATGTTCGCGTCGACGGGTGAGTCGCTCGACGACTTCGAGCCGTTCCACCCGGACCGCATGGCGAGCCGGATCCTCGACCTCGGCGACATCCTGTCCCTCATCGAGCAGGCGCAGGGTGCCTTCGACGAGGAAGAGGCGCGCAAGGTCGCGGACAAGATCGCGACCGACAACTTCACGCTGAACGACTTCCTGCAGCAGATGCAGCAGCTCCGCAAGGCCGGCTCCATCAAGGGCATGCTCGGCATGCTCCCGGGCGCCAAGGGCATGCGCGAGGCGCTCGACAACTTCGACGAGCGCGAGATCGTCCGCACCGAGGCGATCATCCAGTCGATGACGCCCCAGGAGCGCGAGCTCCCGAAGCTGCTGAACGGTTCGCGTCGTCTGCGCATCGCGCGCGGCGCCGGATCGACCGTCACCGAGGTCAACGCCCTGGTGAACCGGTTCGAGCAGGCCGCCAAGATGATGAAGACCGTCGCCCGCGGCGGCGTGCCGCAGATGCCGGGCATGGGTCCGATCCCGGGCATGCACGGCGGCAAGAAGCAGCAGCAGGGTGGCAAGAAGAAGTCGAAGGTCGGCAACCCGGCCAAGCGCGCGGCCCTCGCGGCCGGTGCCGCGGCTGCACCGCAGCAGGCCCCGCAGGGCTCCGGCCTCGGCCTCGGTGGCGCCAAGGGTTCCAAGGCGCCGACCGAGGAAGAGCTCGCGTCGCTGCAGAAGTTCCTGGGTCGCTGACGCGGCTCGCGATCGCGACCACCTGACGGACGGGCGCGCTCCGCTCAGCGTGACGCGCCAGCGGCACGCGGGGCGCGCTGACCGAGCCTGCGAGGGAGGGGAGCCAGCTGGCACCGGGCCTCCCGTCCGTCGTCCGGTCGCGACGTTCCTTCTCATCGCACGCGCGCTGGAAACCTGAATCGGGCGTACCTGGTCGGAAGGAACGTCCAGGTACGCCCGATTGGACCGGGTACACCCGGTCCGGGTTGGTGCGTCAGAGCGCGTCGCGGAACTCCGTGACCAGGTGGCGGACCACCGCGCGCAGGTCGCCGCCGTTCTCGCGCGCGACCTGCAGCTGCCGCTGGTACGAGGCGCCGCGCTCGATCATCGTGTCGAGGTGGTGCAGTTCGTCCTGGCAGCCGAGCCGCTCCGCGATCGGGTCGAGCCGCTGCACCAGGTCGTGCACCTCGTCGGTCACGAGCCGCTCGTCACCGGCGACGTTCGTGATGATCTCGGCCTCCATGCCGTAGCGGGCCGCGCGCCACTTGTTCTCGCGGATGAACCACGGCTGCATCGTCGGCAGGGTCTCACCGGCGTCGAGCCGGTCCGAGCACGCGGTGACCAGGCACTGCACCAGCGCGGTGACGGCACCGACCTCGTGCAGGGTCGAGATGCCGTCGGACACGCGGTTCTCTAGGGTGCCCCAGCCGGGCGAGGGGCGGATGTCCCAGCGCAGGTCCTTCACGCTGTCGATGACGCCGGTGTGCGTGAGGTCGCCCACGACCTCCTCGAAGTTCGCCCAGGCACCGAGCTGTGGCGGGAGTCCACCGGTCGGGAGCTGCTGGAACATGAGCGCACGGTTCGAGGCGTACCCGGTGTCGGTCCCGCCCCAGAACGGGCTCGACGCCGTGAACGCCTGCAGGTGCGGAACGTAGGCGAGCATCGCGTTCATGATCGGGACCGCCTTGTCGCGGTCGTCGATGCCGACGTGCACGTGCACCCCCCAGATGAGCATCTGGCGTCCCCACCAGCGGGTGCGGTCGATCAGGGTCGTGTAGTGCTCGCTGTCCGGGGTGATCTCCTGCTGGTCCCAGACGGCGAACGGGTGCGTGCCGGAGCACATCACCTGGGCGTCGAGCGGTTCGGCGGCGTCGATGACCTCGCCGATGATGCCGGACAGCTCGCTCGTCGCCGCACCCACCCGATCGTGGACGCTCGACACGACCTCGACCGTGTTGGTCAGCAGCTCCTCGGTGACGCGGTCGGCGTCACCGAGCCGCTCGTGCACGGCGGCGATGACGGCGGGGGCGCGTGGCGCGAGGTCGCCGGTCGACAGGTCGACCAGCGGGAGTTCCCACTCGACGCCGATGGTCGACGGGCGGGACTCGGTGAAGCGGATGTCCATGCCGTCCATCCTGCCCGGAACGTTGTCGGACACGCACAACGATCCGTCCGCCGGTCGCACGGACCCCGCAGAATGGGCGCATGAGCAGCGTCGCTTCCGCCCCCGTCGTCCCGGAGTCGCTCCGGAGCGTGGCGTCACCCTGGACCCTCGGGCCCCTGCACCTGCCGAACCGGGTGGTGATGGGGTCGATGCACACCGGGCTCGAGGTGCAGGACGACGGTGGTGCCGGCATGGCCGCGTTCTACCGGGAGCGTGCGGCCGGCGGAGCCGCGTGCATCATCACCGGCGGCATCGCGGTCAACGACGAGGCCCGCGGTGGTCCGGACTTCGCGGTGTTCGGGGTCGGGGGAGCCGACGAGCGGTTCCGGGTCGCGGTGCAGGCCGTGCACGACGAGGGCGGGACGATCCTGGCGCAGCTGTTCCACGCCGGTCGGTACGCCCTGGCGTCGGGGATGGTCGACCGGCACGGGGACCCGCAGCGCGTCGTGGCGCCCTCGGCCCTGCCGTGGGCAGCCGCCCGGGGTGTGGTACCGACCGCGCTGACGGCGGCCGAGGTCGAGCGGACCATCGAGGACTTCGCCGTCGCTGCCCGCACCGCCCGCGCGATCGGGTTCGACGGCGTGGAGATCATGGCGTCCGAGGGGTACCTGATCAACCAGTTCCAGTCGCCGCTGACGAACCTGCGCGACGACGAGTGGGGCGGCGACGCAGCACGTCGTCGGCGGTTGGCGATCGAGGTCGTCCGGGCCGTGCGCACCGCCGTCCCGGACCTCGCAGTGACGATCCGGCTGTCCGGCGCCGACCTGATGCCCGGCTCCTCGACCGACGACGAGGTCGACGCACTCGTGCACGACCTGCTGCCGCTCGGGCTCGACGGCATCTCGGTCGGCATCGGCTGGCACGAGTCCCGCACCCCGACGGTGCAGGCCGCGGTGCCGCACGGGGCCTGGCTGGCGTACGCGTCCCGGATCGCCGGGGTGGTGCGCGCGTCCCCGCACCCGCACGTCCGCGTGATCGCCTCGAACCGGATGACGGACCTGCGGGACGGCGAGGCGGTGCTCGCCGACGGCCTGCTCGACGCCGTCGCCCTCGCCCGACCGTTCCTGGCCGATCCCGCACTCGTCGACCGCTCCCTGGCCGGCCGGTTCGCCCTCGTGAACACCTGCATCGGCTGCAACCAGGCGTGCCTCGACCGGTCGATCATCGGCGCACCGGTGTCGTGCCTGGTGAACCCCCGCGCCGGCCGCGAGGTCGCGTTCCCCGCACGCCCGACGGCCGACCCGAAGCGCGTCGACGTCGTCGGCGGCGGTCCGGCCGGGCTCGCCGCGGCGGTGGACGCCGCCCGCCGCGGCCACGAGGTCACCCTCTGGGAGGCGTCCGACCGTCTCGGCGGCCAGTTCGGCCTCGCCGCACTCGTCCCGGGGAAGGAGGACTACGCCGCCACGGTGCGGTCCGCCCGCACGGAGCTCGAGGAGCGGGGCGCGACCATCCACCTCGGACGCCCGGCCACGGCTCGGGACCTCGTCGACAGCGACGCCGTCGTGCTCGCGGCCGGGGTGGTCCCGCGGAGCATCGACGTCCCTGGCAGCGACCTGCCGCACGTGCTGTCCTACGAGCGGGCGCTGCGGGACGGCGTCCCCGAGGGCACCGTCGCGATCATCGGCGGCGGCGGCATCGGGGTGGACACCGCGGCGTTCCTGACCGAGTCGCCCGACGAGGCCGTCCGGGCCGCCGGGTTCGCGGCGCGCTGGGACCTCGACGTGTCCGAGGAACTCGTCGGCGACGTCCCGCAGCGGCTCCCCGCGGCACCGCGCACCACCCGACCGGGGCCGGACGTGACGGTGCTCCGCCGATCGGGCAAGTTCGGCAACGGGATCGGCATCACCTCGCGGTGGGTCGCGATCGGTCGGCTGCGCGACGCCGGCGTGCGGATGGTCGGCGGCGTGCAGGAGTACCTGCGCATCGAACCCGGGGTGCTCTGGATCCGCGACGAGCACGGGGACGAGGTCGGCGTGCCGGCGGACACCGTCGTGGTCTGCGCCGGGCAGGAGCGGGCGAGCGACGCCGAGGGTGACGCTCCCGACGGACTCGCCACGGGCCTCCAGGCCGCCGGCGTGCCGTACGCCGTCGTCGGCGGCGCGCGGGACGCACGGAGCGTGGACGCGGTCCGGGCGACGTCCGAAGCCCTCGAAGCGGTGCGGCGCCTCGCCCCGTAGCGAGTCGGCTCGCATCACGGCCGGGAATCTGCAAGAATGAACGGTCGAATCGCCGCAGCTCGACCCTCTATCCAGCTGTGAGCGATCTCTCTCGAGCTTTCGCCGTGTGTGCCCCCACGCCCGCGGTTCCAGTTCAACCACAACGAAAGCAAACAGGAGCAATTGTGGCTGTCAAGATCCGTCTGAAGCGTCTCGGTAAGATCCGTGCGCCCTACTACCGCATCGTCGTCGCCGACTCGCGCACCAAGCGCGATGGTCGTGTCCTCGAGGAGATCGGTCAGTACCACCCCACCGAGGAGCCCTCGGTCATCAAGATCGAGTCCGAGCGTGCGCTCTACTGGCTCGGCGTCGGCGCGCAGCCGACCGAGCAGGTCGCGGCCCTCCTCAAGCTGACCGGCGACTGGGCCAAGTTCAAGGGCGAGAAGGACACCGAGTCCAAGGTCAAGGTCGCCGAGCCGAAGCAGGCCTTCCAGGTCGACTCCTCGAAGAAGGCCGTCCTCAAGCCGAAGTCGGAGAAGACGGCTCCCGCCGCCAAGGCCGACGACGCCGAGACCGCCGACGAGACGACCGAGGCGTAGTCCTTGCTCGAATCCGCGCTGACGCACCTCGTCAAGGGGATCGTCGATCACCCTGACGACGTGCGCGTCGCCAGCTCCACCTCCCCACGCGGCGAGGTCCTCGAGGTGCGTGTGCACCCCGAGGACCTCGGCCGCGTGATCGGTCGCGCCGGGCGCACCGCCAAGGCGCTCCGCACCCTCGTCACGGCCCTGGCCGACGGCAAGCGCGTGCGGGTCGACGTGGTGGACACCGATTCCTAGGGAGACGACCCAGCTCCGGGTGGGTCGAATCACGAAGGCGCACGGGCTCAAGGGCGGCATCAAGCTCGAGCTCTACACCGACGACCCGGATCGTCGGTTCACCCCGGGCGCCACCTTCACGCTCCAGGTCCCCGACGACTCTCCGTGGTCGGGCAAGACCCTCGAGCTGGACGAACTCCGCTGGTACAACGGTCACCCCGTCGCGTTCTTCGCCGGGATCGACGACCGCACCGGCGCCGAGTCCCTGGCACGCATCATCCTCTGGGTCGAGCAGGACGCCGACGCCGAGACCGGTGAGGACGACGCCTGGTACGACCACCAGCTCGTCGGGTTGAAGGTCCTGCGCGACGGCGCCGAGGTCGGCACCGTCGCCCGTGTGGACCACATGCCCGCGCAGGACCTGCTCGCGATCGACACGCCGACCCGCGGCGAGGTCCTCGTGCCGTTCGTCTCCGCCATCGTGCCCGCGGTCGACATCGCTGCCGGCACGGTCACGGTCACGCCGCCGCAGGGCCTGTTCGAGGACCCCGAGGACACCTCGCGCCCCGAGACGGTCACGGACTAGCTGCCGTGCGGATCGACATCGTCACGATCTTCCCGGAGTTCTTCTCCGTGCTGGACGTGTCCCTGCTCGGCAAGGCGCGCTCCGGCGGCCTGCTCGACCTGCACGTGCACGACCTGCGGTCGTGGACCACCGACCGGCACCGCACCGTCGACGACACCCCGTACGGCGGTGGCGCTGGCATGGTGATGAAGCCGGAACCGTGGGCGCAGGCGCTCGAAGCGCTCTTCCGCCCCGACGGCTCGTCGACCCTGGTGGTCCCGACGCCGGCCGGCACCCCCTTCACGCAGTCGATCGCGCGCTCGCTCGCGTCGACGTCGGACCACCTCGTGTTCGCCTGCGGGCGGTACGAGGGCATCGACGCCCGCGTCTTCGAGTGGGCGTCATCGCGCGCCACCGTCGTCGAGCTCTCGCTCGGTGACTACGTGCTGAACGGTGGCGAGGTCGCCGCGATGGCGATCATCGAGGCCGTCGGTCGACTGGTCCCCGGCGTGGTCGGCAACCCCGAGTCACTGGTCGAGGAGTCCCACGAGGACGGTCTGCTCGAGTACCCCTCGTACACCAAGCCCGCGTCGTGGCGCGGCCTGGACGTCCCCGACGTCCTGCTCAGCGGGCACCACGCCCGCGTCGGTGCCTGGCGGCACGAGCAGCAGCTGGAGCGGACGCGGCGCGTGCGTCCGGACCTGCTGCCCGACGCGTAGCGCGACCCGTCCTGGGAAAGCGACAGACGTCCGCGGAACATCCGCGGACACCTGTCGCTTTCGCTGTTCTGACGGTCCGCGGCCCGCGAGGTCTGTCGCCTCGGTGGGGTGGGGGCGACGCGTGACGGACTGGAGGCGCGGTGCCAGCTGGTGCCGCGCCTCCAGGCCCGCTACTGGTCGCGCTGGGCGCGACGCAGGGTCAGGACCTCGGGTCCGGCCTCGGTGACCGCCACGGTGTGCTCGACGTGCGCAGCGCGCGAGCCGTCGACGCTGCGCAGGGTCCAGCCGTCGTCGTCCTGGGAGAGCTCGTCGGTCGTCTGCATGAGCCACGGTTCGATGGCGACGACCAGCCCCGGCCGGAGCTTGAGCCCGCGGCCCGGACGGCCGTCGTTCGGCACGTGCGGGTCCCCGTGCATCGTGCGGCCGACGCCGTGCCCGCCGAACTGCAGGTTGACGTCGTGACCGGCCTGGTGCGCGACGTGTCCGATGGCGTGCGAGACGTCGCCGAGCTTGTTGCCGGGGGCGGCCTGGGCGATGCCGGCCGCCAGCGCCCGCTCGACGGTGGCGATCAGGGCCTGGTCCTCGGCACGCGGCGTCCCGACCTGGACGCTGACGGCGGAGTCCGCGACCCAACCGTCGACGCTCGCGGCGAAGTCCAGGCTCACCAGGTCGCCGTCCTGCAGCGCGTAGTCGTGCGGCAGGCCGTGCAGGGCGGCGTCGTTGACCGACGTGCAGAGGTTCTTGCCGAACGGCGACATCCCGAACGACGGGTGGTAGTCGACGTAGCAGCTCTCGGCCCCGCGCTCGGCGATCATCCGGGCCGCGACGCGGTCGAGGTCGAGCAGGTTCACGCCGACGTCGACCGTCTCGAGCAGTTCGTCGAGCACGTCGGCCACGAACCGGCCGGCGACACGCAGGCCGTCCAGCTCGGCGGGGGTGCGGAGTTCGATCATGGGTCCATCCTCGTCGTTTTGCCTCGCGCGCTCTCTGTGGCAGTATTGAACGCTGTGCCCTGGCTGGACTCTGCCACGGGGGAGTCGCCGACACCGGGCACGCACCACCACTTTCCGAACCTTCTATCCGCGGCGACCCGTGTGCGTCCGCAGAGAGTGAAACCCACCATGAGCCAGCTCCTCGACAACGTCGACGCAGCATCGCTGCGGACCGACGTCCCGGACTTCCGTCCCGGCGACACCATCAAGGTGCACGTCAACATCATCGAAGGCACGCGCTCGCGTATCCAGGTCTTCCAGGGTGTCGTCATCGGCCGTCAGGGCCACGGCATCGGCGAGACCTTCAAGGTCCGCAAGGTGAGCTTCCAGGTCGGCGTCGAGCGCTGGTTCCCGGTGCACTCGCCGATCATCGACCACATCGAGATCGTCACCAAGGGTGACGTCCGTCGTGCGAAGCTCTACTACCTGCGCGAGCTCCGCGGCAAGGCGGCTCGCCGCAAGATCAAGGAGAAGCGCGACGCCTGATCGCCTTCACAGTGAACGTCCGCGAGCCGGACGACGCTGCGAGCCCCTCGTCCATGTACGGTTGTGCATCGACGGGGGGCTCTTCCCATTGCGGTAGAGCGAGCGGTTCGAACGAGAGCGGAAATGACGGACACGACAGACGATTCGGGGCGCAGGCCACGTGCCGAGAAGCAACGGCACGGTGTCCTCACATTCCTCCGCGACCTCGTCATCATCTTCATCGCGGCACTCCTCGTGTCGTTCCTGGTGAAGACGTTCCTGATCCGGTCGTTCTACATCCCGTCGGCGTCGATGGAGAACACGCTGCAGATCAACGACCGCGTGATCGTCAACGAGCTCGTTCCCGGAACCGTGGCGCTGAAGCGGGGGGATGTCGTCGTCTTCAAGGACCCGGGCGGATGGCTCACCGGTTCCGACGTGCCGAACGTCACGCCGGACACGCAGCCCGCCAAGGCCATCGACTGGGCCCTGACGCAGGTCGGGCTCGGCACGGGGGACAGCGACGACCACCTCATCAAGCGCGTCATCGGACTGCCGGGTGACAAGGTGTCGTGCTGCAACGACCTCGGGCAGATGTCCGTCAACGGCGTCCCCATCAAGGAGCCGTACCTGAAGCTGCCCGCCGGTGCCCCGGCCTCGGCGACCGACTTCTCGGTGACCGTGCCGAAGGGCACCATCTGGGTGATGGGCGACAACCGGAACGACTCGAAGGACTCCCGGTACAACGGCGACACCCCGTCGAAGGGCTTCGTCCCGATGTCCGACGTCACCGGCCGCGCGTTCGTCATCTCCTGGCCGGCGAGCCGGTGGACCTGGCTCGACGACCACCCCGAGGTGTTCGCCGGCGTGGAGGAGCGCGACGAGTGACCGCCGTCCGTCCGTCGCTCCGGGTCGAGAAACGGCTGCTGGCCGAGGGCCGCGTGACCGTGATCGGCATGGACGAGGTCGGCCGTGGCGCCATCGCCGGTCCGGTCGGGGTCGGAGTGGCCGCGGTGACGCTCGACATCGGACGTGTGCCCCAGGGGCTCGCCGACTCGAAGCTGCTCTCCGAAGCGCGCCGGACCGACCTGGTGCCCGTCGTGCAGCGTTGGGCGCGGACAGCGGTCGGCATGGCCTCGGCGGAGTTCGTCGACCAGCAGGGCATCGTCCCCGCCCTCGGTGCTGCCGGGGCGCAGGCGCTCGGTTCACTGGTCGCAGACGGGGTGTCCCTCGACGGCGCAGTGGTCGTGCTCGACGGCTCGTTCGACTGGTTGAGCAGGGCCATCCCCGCATCCCTCCGGCCGGCGACGGAACCGCTCGAGGTCGTCGTGCGGGTCAAGGCCGACCGCGACTGCGCCTCGGTGGCCGCGGCGTCCGTGGTGGCCAAGGTCGCGCGTGACGCCGTCATGATCACGGCGCACGACGACGCTCCGCACTACGGCTGGGTGTCGAACAAGGGGTACGGGTCGACGGCGCACTACGACGCGATCCGGACCGTCGGGGCGCACGCCCTGCACCGGAAGTCGTGGCTGCACCAGGCCTCGAGCGTCGCGCTGGACGGGTTCGACGAACTCGACGCCCCCGCAGCCCTCACCGGTCCTCCGCTCGGGCGTCCGTCGCCGTAGACTGTGGGCGCAATGGATGAGGACGAATTCGACGACTACGACCGCGAGGTCGAGCTGGCCCTGTACCGCGAGTACCGAGACGTGGTCTCGCAGTTCCGTTACGTGGTCGAGACGGAGCGCCGTTTCTACTTGGCGAACGAGGTCGAACTCGTGCGCCGTGACACGGAGCACGACTTCTACTTCGAACTGACCATGAACGACGTCTGGGTCTGGGACGTCTACCGTTCCGACCGGTTCGTCAAGGGTGTCCGCGTGCTCACGTTCAAGGACGTGAATGTCGAGGAGCTCACGACGCGGGAACTCGAACTGCCGAAGGAACTCGCACTCGACGAGTGATCGTCGCTTTTCATTCTGCTGCTTTCTCGGTGAATCGCCGGTGATCCGAAGCGCCATGGAATTGTTCGCGCTATTCTGATGGGGATTTAACCGCCCCACGAACAGGAGCACCCCATGGCACAGAAGGTCACCGTCCAGCTCGTCGACGACCTCGACGATTCCCCCATCACCACCGGTGAAGGCCGGACGGTCGAATTCGCGTTCGACGGCTCGTCGTACGAGATCGACCTGTCGAACGACAACGTCGACAAGTTCCGCGAGGCGATCTCCGATTACATCGCCGCGGCGCGCAAGGTCTCCGGTCGTCGGACCGGTGGCGGTTCCGCCCCGAAGTCCGCACCCAAGCGCGGCAACTCGGAAGAGCTCGGCAAGATCCGCGAGTGGGCCAAGGAGAACGGGTACGAAGTCTCGTCCCGTGGTCGTATCTCGACGCAGGTGCAGGAAGCGTACGCAGCAGCGCACTGACGCTCGCCGCAGCAGGACCCGGGTGATCTCGATCGCCCGGGTCCTTCTTCTTTCCTCCACAGGGGCTATCTGCTCGCACTGATTCCACAGATTCTGCATCGTCACTGATGTGGTTGTTCGTTCCCGAGATCGTTGTCGTGGAGGCAACGACATGGAACAACAGGTGCAACGCCCACCGGGGCGGTCGCTCCGGAACGGACGACTCGGGCGATTCGGTGAAGAACGCGCGGTGGTCTGGCTCGAAGCTCGGGGATTCCGTGTCCTCGAACGGAACTGGCGATGTGCGCGCGGGGAGATCGACATCGTCGCGTGGGATTCCTGCACGCTCGCGTTCATCGAGGTGAAGACCCGGTCCGGTGCGGCGACCGGGCACCCGTTCGAGGCGATCACCGCAGCGAAGCTCACTCGGATGCGTCGGCTCGTCCCCGAGTGGTTCGACGCGCATCCCGAGGTCTCGGCACGTGCGGTCCGCGTGGACGTCGTCGCGGTCCACGTCGACGGACCCCGCATCGTCGTGGAACACCTGGCAGGCGTGCTGTGACCGGCATCGGCCGCGCGGCCGCGGTCGCGCTGCTGGGGGTCACCGGTCGCTGCATCGAAGTCGAAGCCCACCTCACCAGTCAGCTCCCGGCGTTCAGCATCATCGGGCTTCCCGACACCTCGTTGGGCGAGGCGCGGGAACGCGTGCGATCCGCGGCGGCGAACGCGGGGTGCCCCTTGCCCGCCCGTCGGATCACCGTGAACCTGACCCCCGCTGCGATCCCGAAGCGCGGTTCCGGGTTCGACCTGGCCATCGCGATGGCGGTGCTCGCCGGCGCGGGACTCGCGCCGGACGTCTCGGAGCGTGTCGTGTACATCGGCGAGCTCGGCCTCGACGGTCGGGTGCGTCCGGTCCCCGGGGTGATCCCGATGCTCATCGCCGCGCGCGACGCCGGTGTCGACCGCGTGGTGCTGCCCGTCGGCAACCTGACCGAGGCCCGTGTCGTCAGCGGTGTGCGGGTCCGGGGTGTGGACTCGCTGCGGGCGGCGGCCATCGACGCCGGGGCGCTCCTGCCGGAGGTCGAGGTCGACCCGGTGCTGCCGGTCCCGATCCCGTCGGTGCCGCGTCCCGTGGCCGAGCTGTCCGACGTCGTGGGGAACCCGGTCGGGGTCCGTGCCGTGATCGCGGCGGCGGCCGGGGGACACCACGCGCTGCTGCTCGGGCCGCCGGGTGCCGGCAAGACGATGCTCGCCGAGCGGCTGCCCGGGCTGCTGCCGGACCTGGACGACGAGACCGCGCTTGAGGTCGCCGCGGTCCGGTCCGTCGCCGGACTCGGCCCCGCGTCCTGGAGCACGAAGCCACCGTGGGAAGCCCCGCACCACTCCGCCTCGGCGGTCTCGCTCATCGGCGGTGGGTCGGGGGTGCTGCGTCCGGGGGCCGTGTCGCGCGCCACCGGGGGCATCCTGTTCCTCGACGAGGCGCCGGAGTTCCCCCGGGCCGTGCTCGACGCGCTCCGGCAACCGCTCGAGTCCGGTCGGATCACCGTCCACCGGGCGGCGGGCGCCGCCGAGTTCCCCGCACGCTGCCAGGTCGTCCTCGCGGCGAACCCCTGCCCGTGCGGGAACGCCGGTGGTGCCCACGGGCAACCCTGTGAGTGCTCGCCGAGCACCGTTCGCCGGTACCTCGGGCGGATGTCCGGGCCGTTGCTCGACCGCATGGACATCCGCGTGCTCGTACCCCGGGTGACGACGGGGCGGATGCGCGCCGCGGACGGCAGCACGCCGACCACGGCGGTCGCCCGTGCAGCGGTCGCGGCAGCCCGGGCGCGCATGGCGGAGCGACTGCACGGGACGGGATGGTCCCGCAACGCCGAGGTCACCGGGACCTGGCTCCGCGCCGACGGGCGCATCGAACCCGGGTCGACCGCGGACCTCGACCGTGCACTCGACCTCGGCACCCTGACGATGCGCGGCTGGGACCGCGTGATGCGACTGGCGTGGACGCTCGCCGACCTCGATGCCGTCGACCGGCCCACGGGTGAGCACATCCGGGGTGCTCTGGCCCTGCGGAGCGCGCTGTGATGCCGGCGGGCACGGAGCTCCTCGACACCGTGGCGCGCCTGCTGGGACGCAGCGGCGCCGCGGTCGACCCGGTGCAGGCCGCGGCACGGGTCGCGTGGTCGGCCATCGTCGAACCCGGGGACGCCGTCGCCGGCGAGCTCCTCGCCGGGCTCGGGCCGGAGCGCGCACTCGGTGGGGTGTTGCTCGCCGCGGACGGCGACCACGACGCGCTGCTGGGGGACTGCGTCGAGGCCGAGGTCCCCGGAGCCGAGGACCCCGCGGTGCTGCTCGGGGTGCTGCGGACCGCGGTGGAGCGCTGGCGGCCCCGGCTGGCCAGCGTCGAGGTGGGCGACGTCCTCGCGGCCGCCGGTGCGGTCGGCGCCGGTCTGCTCGTCCCGGAGAGCGACGGGTGGCCCTCGTCGCTGGACGACCTCGGGCCGCACGCCCCGGTGGTCCTGTGGACGCGCAGCCCCGGCGTCCGCCTCGGCGACGGGACGCCGGTGCTCGGGGTCGTGGGGTCCCGGGCGAACACGGTGGCCGGTGCCGAGGCGACCGCGGAGATCACCTCGACGGCGGTGGACGCCGGATTCCGCGTCGTCAGCGGTGGCGCCTACGGCATCGACGCCGTGGCGCACCGCGTGGCCGTCGCTGCCGGAACACCCACGATCGCGGTCCTGGCCGGTGGCATCGACCAGCTCTACCCGGTGGGCAACGCGCAGCTGCTCCACAACGTGGCACGGCAGGGCGCCCTGCTCGCCGAGTCGGCACCGGGGACGCGACCGACGCGGTGGCGTTTCCTCGCTCGGAACCGGCTGATCGCCGCGCTGGCCGACGTCACGGTGGTGGTCGAGGCCGGCGCTCGCTCCGGGGCGCTCAACACCGCTCACCACGCCGCGCAGCTCGGGCGGCCGGTGTTCGCCGTGCCCGGAGCCTTCGCGTCCTCGGCGTCGGTCGGATGCCACCGGCTCATCGCGCAGGGGCGGGCGGAGATCGTCGTGCACCCCGGCGATCCGGTCGCGGCGATCCGTGCGGTGTCCGGGACCGGCGGGGGAGCGGTGCCGGACGAGCCGTTGCTGTCCGGCAGGCAGGACCCCGAGGTGGTCCGGGTCCTCGACGCGCTCGGCCGTCGTGCGCTGCCCGAAGCCGAGATCGCCCGCCGAGCCGGGATGTCGACTGCGGACGTCGCCGACGCGCTCGCGCTGGCGCAGCTGCAGGGGCTCGTCGTCCCGAGCGGCGGCGGGTGGGGGCGGGCATGACGGTCTGCAGCCGTACGCTGACGTCGTGGCTTCGCGGACGGACGATCGACTCGAGGCGGCGGTGCACGCCTTCCTCGGACACGCGCGGCACGCGCGGGGCCTCAGCGAGCAGACCCTCCGCGCGTACGCCAACGACCTCGAGCAGCTCGTCACCTTCGCAGGCGGCCGCAGCGTCGACCGCGTCGCCGACGTCGAGCTGGAGCTCCTGCGTGACTGGCTCTGGGACGCCGACCAGCGGGGGCTGGCCCGGTCGACCATCGCCCGACGGTCCTCGTCCGTGCGGGCGTTCACCCGGTGGGCGAGCGAGACCGGGGTGACCCCGACGGATGCCGGGGTCCGGCTCCGTGCGCCGAAGGGTGGAGCGCACCTGCCCCGAGTGGTGTCCGCCGACCAGGTGCGCACCCTGCTCGACGGGCTCGGTGCCCGGGCCGCGACGGACGACCCGACGGCGCTGCGGGACCTGGCCCTCGTCGAGCTCCTGTACGCGGCGGCGATCCGGGTCAGCGAACTCGTCGGGATCGACGTGACCGACGTCGATCGCGGACGCCTGACCGTGCGGGTCCTCGGCAAGGGCGGCAAGGAACGCGTGGTGCCGTTCGGCGTTCCGGCGCGGGACGCGCTCGAGGCATGGCTGGAGCGCGGACGGCCCGCCCTCGCTGCTCGGAGCGACGGCCCGGCGAGCACGGCGCTGTTCCTCGGCGACCGTGGCGCCCGACTCGGCGTCCGGAGTGCGTACCGCGTGGTGGCCCGGTTGCTCGGCGACCTGCCGGGCGAGGGCCCGAGCGGGCCGCACACGTTCCGGCACACCGCGGCGACGCACCTGCTCGACGGGGGAGCAGACCTGCGTGCGGTGCAGGAACTCCTCGGGCACGCGAGCCTGGGGACGACGCAGATCTACACCCACGTGTCGTCGGCGCGGCTGCGCGAGGTCTACCGGACGGCGCACCCGCGCGCCTGACGCTGCGCTGACGTCCCTGACGCTCGGTCGCCGGTGGACTCAGCCGGGCCACGCCGACTCGGGCAGCAGCACCGGCCACTCGGCAGGCGGCAGGTACGGCATCGGGTCGACGTAGCGACCGTCGACCCGTGCACCCAGGTGGAGGCACGGTGCCGTCGCCGGACAGTGCCCGACCGAGACGCGCCCGACTGCATCGCCCTGCACGACCTCGTCACCGGCGGCGACCAGGGGCGTCACCGAGTCGAGCGTGCTGACCAGCCCGCTGCCGTGGTCGATCGTCACGACGGTGCGGCCGCCGACCGCGCCGGCGAACGCCACGGTGCCGTCCGCCACCGCCGACGCGGTCGTCCCCAGGGCCGCGGGGACGTCGATGCCGCGGTGGCCGGCGGCGTAGTCGGAGGACGGCGCCTCCCACGCACGTTCGACCACCCGTGACCCGGTCGGCCAGACCCAGCGGGCCTCGGCTCCGTCGGCGTCGGCCGCAGGAGTCACCGACGGCCCGGCTCCCGACGACGGCGCAGCACCGAACGCCGCCGCCCCGAACGCCGCCGTCCCGAACACCCCCGCACCGAACGCCGCCGTCCCGCACAGCACCGCCGCGCACACCACGGACAGCAGGACGGGACGGGAGCTCGATCGCATGTCCCCAGCCTCGGCCGTGGAACCGGCCCCGTGGCGGACACGGGGCGATCCGTGGAGGGGGAGTCGCGCCTCCAGGCCTGGGGAGGAACGACGCGACGGCCGATGCGACGGAGTCGACGTCGTCCGACAGCGACACCGTCGTTCCGCGTCGGCACGCCGACCAGTCGTCCCGATCTCGCACCCGGTTATGACCACATCCCGGGCGAGGAGTACAGTCGGGGCCGCTCCGGAACACGCAACGCCGCTCGGACGGCGAACCAGCCGACCGCCGGGGCACCGTGCTGCACACCGGCACGGCGGCAGAACCCAGGAGCATCGTGTCCACCACGACCACCGGGCACGGCGAAGACCGTGCGTTCAAGGGGAAGGTCACCCTGTTCGCCATCGCGGCGGCGGTCGGTGGCTTCCTGTTCGGCTTCGACTCGTCCGTCATCAACGGCGCCGTCGACGCGATCAAGGGTGAGTTCAACCTCTCCGACGCGGCCAGCGGCTTCGCGGTCGCCTCGGCCCTGATCGGCTGCGCGTTCGGCGCCTACTTCGCGGGCCGTCTCGCCGACCGCTACGGCCGCACCCGGATCATGTTCTGGGCCGCCGTGCTGTTCTTCGTCTCGTCGATCGGATCGGCGTTCGCGTTCGCCACGTGGGACCTCGTGGTCTGGCGTCTCGTCGGCGGTCTCGGCATCGGTACCGCCTCGGTCATCGCACCGGCGTACATCTCCGAGGTCTCCCCGAAGGCGATCCGCGGGCGGCTGGCCTCGTTCCAGCAGCTCGCGATCACGCTCGGTATCTTCGCCGCGCTCCTGTCCGACCAGCTCTTCGCCGTGACCGCGGGCAGCGCGTCGGCCGAGGTCTGGGGCCTGGCTGCCTGGCGCTGGATGTTCCTGGTCGGGGTGATCCCCTCGGTCGTCTACGGCGTCCTGGCGATCACGCTGCCGGAGTCCCCGCGGTACCTGCTCACCAAGGGGCGGGACGACGACGCGCGCGTGGTGATGGGCAAGATCGTGCCGCGCGACACCGTGAACACGAGCCTGGAGGAGATCCAGGACGGCATCAAGAAGGAAGCCAGCGAGAAGAAGGGCTCCATCCGGGGCAACCGCTTCGGGCTCCAGCCGATCGTCTGGGTGGGCATCATCCTGGCGGTGCTGCAGCAGTTCGTCGGCATCAACGTGATCTTCTACTACTCGACGACGCTCTGGCAGGCGGTCGGCTTCAAGGAGGAGGACTCGTTCCTCATCTCCACGATCACCTCGGTGGTCAACGTCGCCGTGACCTTCATCGCGATCTTCCTGGTCGACAAGGTCGGCCGCAAGCCGCTGCTGGTCGCGGGTTCCGCGGGCATGTTCGTCTCGCTCACCATGGTCGCCATCGCGTTCTCGCAGGCGACGATCGTCGACGGCAGCCCGAGCCTCCCCGGCTCGTGGGGCGTCATCGCGCTGATCTTCGCGAACCTCTTCGTGGTGTCCTTCGGCGCTACTTGGGGTCCGCTGATGTGGGTCCTGCTCGGTGAGATGTTCCCGAACCGCATCCGTGCCACGGCGCTGGGGATCGGTTCCGCCGCCAACTGGATCGCGAACTTCATCGTGACGATCTCGTTCCCGGTGCTCTCGGGCTTCAACCTCACGGTCACCTACGGCATCTACGCACTGTTCGCGCTGCTGTCGCTCTTCTTCGTCATCGCGAAGATCCCGGAGACGAAGGGCCGCTCGCTCGAGGAGATGGGCATCTCCGCCGACGGCGACACGGTGGACGCCAAGGCCTGATCAGGACGGCCGGATCCGCGGGGATCCGCCGGATCGACCGGACAGGAGGCCCGGATCACGTCAGCCGCGAGGCGCGCGTGATCCGGGCCTCCCTTCTGTTAGCATCTATCCAGCAGCGTGCTGATGCGCGCTGACTTCGCGTGTCCACCAGGCCCTCATCGGCTCGGTACCCGACCACCGGTCCCGCTCTCACGAGCGGGCGGTCGCGTGCCAGGACACCAGGGATCACGACCGACGGTCGCGATCGACACAACCGCAACAGGTCCGCAGCGACGTGCGAGAGCACGGCTGCGCGCCGAGAACACAGAAGGAGGACGGCACATGGCCGTCGTCACCATCCGCCAGCTGCTCGACAGCGGCGTCCACTTC